>Ga0182027_10005846_pt1 | contig 18591 bp, 12 predicted proteins | sample 712E1DmetaG_FD_121300 | JGI IMG/M metagenome (GOLD analysis project Ga0182027, IMG submission 121300) | Permafrost microbial communities from Stordalen Mire, Sweden - 712E1D metaG (Illumina Assembly) | ecosystem: Environmental > Terrestrial > Soil > Wetlands > Permafrost | place: Sweden... | reverse complement strand
TATGGTCCATCGCCACCGAACAGGAAAAACGGTGGGCCAAAAGATCAATCGTGCATGTCAAAGAACTGAAAAGAGCTGCATAATCATGAAACTTAATTTACACCCATTTTCCTTGCATTATCCCCTCAGTGACGCAGCCACGGCCGGAGGAACCTCACCACGCCCTCTCCTAAATGGAGAGGGAGAAAATTTGGTGAGAAATTTAATCGAACAGCGAGGACGAGTCACGCCATCAATTTCTTATTAAAGTGGTCTTCAAAGTCTTCGCATGACCCTGCCGCCCATGCCCAAAATGTATTCAAGAACGTTCAGTACATTGCTGTTCGTCATCACATTGAATAACACAGACCGCGCATTACAGGCTGCTCACTGGGGCGTACATCCGGTTGTAATCGCGGTGCAGGCTGCTCACTGGGGTGTACATCCGGTTGTATTCGCGGTCCCCGCGACTTGGCGCGGGGTTCTTCAATCTTCCTGAACTGCGCCCTCTCCCCTGGATGCCTGCCTGACTTCATCATGATATCCTTTTGTAAACTGTATTCAAGAATCTCCTCTGCGCAAAAGAAATGTCTTGCAAAAGCAGCCTTTCGCGTGTATAATCTCCCCGGGGCCCTTTTCTAATTTCCGGAAGGCTTGCGTCCAAAGTTCCGGCGTGTATTCAATACGGTGGCGCAGAGCGCAAATACCGCCGGGCCGGTTGTTACCGCGGTTCATCGATTTGCATCTTTGCAGGGCCGGCTGATTTTGCAGCCGGTACAGCCCAAACGATGATCTATGAACAGGCTCTTGGGTCACGCAAACACTTAAAACCACAGTCACGCAAAGGAGTTTGCAATGTCTAGCAATCTACAGCTTTCGAATACCATGAGCGGTACACCCCAATATGTCCAGGATTCCTCCTCGAATAATTCCACGCTGGCAATCTCAAATGCCAACATCGGCATAGGCACCAACAGCCCCGCCTCCGCGCTCCATGTGTCCTCCCAGTGCAGCGGTGGCAGCGGAGACTACACAAACGCGTCGGGCCAGATAAAGATTCAGAACCCATCATCGGGTTGGCGGATACCCCACTTGAGCGGAAACGCGAATCTCAGCGGTGTTTACAACTATGAAGCGGGGAAGGACGTCTATTGGGGAGAGACGAACGATAACGCAAGCACCGCGTGCACGTATCATTTTCGCGGAAGAAACCTGAATGTCGAGAACGGAAAGGTTGGGATTGGCTGCACTGATCCGGCGGGGAAATTGGATGTGAACGCGGACAGGATTAGGGTGAGGTCGTCGATATCCTGTGCGCCTGCGGGTTCCGGTGACATTTCCGGGAATGTCGGTGATATCGCGTACGATTTGTCCTATATATACATCAAGACGACGAGCGGATGGCGGAGAGGGACTCTCAACACATGGTGAGAATAAACAGGCACGCTCGTACAGGAATACTTAAACACGTTTTACGAATGGCCGTCTGTGTGATGGCCATTCGTTCATTAAGGACCAAAGAGATGCGATTCTATGCTAATATAGGAAACGTCCAATGATGAATCCCAAAGTTTGCGTATTGCATGCGGTCGTAGTCGTGGTGCTGCGGGGTTCTTCAATCTTCATATTTTACCATGGGCTCGTCATTTTTACAACCCTGCTCTTCCACAGCTGTGTTCCGTAAAGATTCCCGTCACCACCGATCGCCAACCCCATGATAGCTTGGGCAAAGCGTGATCTTCCGATAAATGACCCGTTCATGTCGAAAATGAAAAGCTGGTTGGATTGCGTTTCAAGAACCAGCGTGTTCCCGGTCTTGTCGGAAACCACGCTTCCAAAGATCGGACCTGACCCTTGCTTGCCGGCAAAGCCTGGTGGCAACGCACAAACAGTGCCCATTTGTCCATTCCGGTTCGATACGTCGATACAGTTGGGGCCGCAAACATCAATTCTTGAGCCGGTTCCAATGGAAATGGAGTTTGGATCGTCACAGGTTAGCCAGTTTGTCAACACCCCGCCCATTGAATCAAATACGAGAACATTCCCGTTTTGACCAGTTGGCTGGGCGATAGTGTAAACCATTCCACCAGAATCAACCGCGACACCCTTGAATATCCCGGCCGATGTGGCAATAGAGGCTAAAGAATCTCCCTTGTTGTCGTATTTCAAAATCACCTGCGGCTGTCCTTCCGCAATGAAAATATTCCCCATCTTGTCAACGGCAACGCCGTTCACGTCAACAAACGTCCGGCCGAATCCCCGGGCAAATGTTCCGCTCGCTGAAAACTTCTGGACCCTTGTCCGCCCGTCGTCTACCACATATACATTTCCCGAATCGTCCACAGCGATCTCGTTCGGTTGCATCAACTGCCCCGGCCCCGTGCCCGAATCGCCCCACGACGAAATAATCTTGAGCGCCGTTGTGATAGTCACGGAAACGGCCGAGCTCATGTTCCCGGTTTTTCCGGCCGAATTCACACAGGCAACGGCATATTCATATTTCCTGTCTTGCGTGGCGAACGAATCGGTGAACACGGTGTCGGCGGCCGGAATGCGACCGATTGCCGCAAGAGCGGTATTGGAATCCACGTCGCGTCGGTACATGACAAATGAGAGGTAGTTGTTGTTGGACGTGGGCCTCGACCACGCAAGCGTAACGAATTCCTTGAGCGAATCGTACGCGAGCGCCAGGTGATTCGGCGTTGGAACGCCAGTGAATCCGAGGGTGATTGTCCCTACGTCGGTTGTTTCCGCAGATGCCACGGGGATCAAGCCCGTGTCCAAGGAATTGTAGCCCGGAAGAAGCGAAAGAATGTGGAGCCTGTAGGTGCTCTTTGCAAGGCCTGGGGACTTGAACGTACCGTCGGTGTTTGCCCGGGAAAAATTGTCGGTGCCGTAGGCGAGCACGATTACCTGTGACGCGTCGCCGCCGTCAGAGAGAAGGATTTTGCCCCGGATCGTTCCGGCGGGCATAAGCGTATCCAGGCCGAGATTATAGTGGCCATTTGCATTTGTGATGCGCACTGAGCTTATCAGGACGCGGCTGTTGACGCTGTCTATGCCTTCCACCACGTAGAGTCCTGTGTCTATGTTGTTCATGGCGAACCGGCCCTGGGCATTTGTCCGGACCAGGGCGATGTCGTCGGACAATCCTGACGAGGTATCGGCGAGCGCGTTGGCTGGCCGCAAGATCACTTGCGCGTTTGCCGAAGGGCCCGAGCCCTTTGGAGCCACGAGAACGCCGCATATTTCTTCATCCTGGCCATTGCCGGTCTCTGTGGCGCCCGCAACAGGCTGCATCGTGCAGGAGAAGGTTGCACCCACCGCTGCCGCTGCTACTACAGCCAGAATTCCGAACCGGGGGCGACAGAAACGGTGTTTCTTCATGTCCTTTTCCTTCCCCGGTTGAATCGTTTCTTGCTTGGCTCCCGGGATACGGAGAATATCTGCACATTCACCTGAAACACCTTTGCGTCCTTGCGGCACGGTTCCATGAGCGACACGACCTTGGCCCGGAAATCGTTTGCTTCCTTCACGAGTTTTTTGAGGTTGTCGGCAGTCATGCTCAGGGTGACAGATGTAATGTTCCGGTCGTCTCCTTTGCACCTGTCGAATGAGGAGGCGGCGAGCGACGACATGTGGCGATGGTAGTTGATTACCGCAAGGGATTTGACTTCCGGGCCGGTGGTGACCACCGCATGGGTCTGCGCATAGCGGCCTCCGCTCTTGCGCACCATCCGGAGCTTGAGGAGAAGTTCTACGGAGTTGCGGGCCTGCGCTTCGGAAATGGGCGGCGAGACCCTCATGCCAAGTTCGCGAAAGTTTTCTTTGAAGTCCGGAGATGTAACCAGTTCCCGAATCACAGGATTGTACCAGTTGGAGTAATATTCATAGTGCCGCTCATCAATTACGTTTGCCCCAAACGGCCTCCGCATCTCCATGATGCGTGAAAAATGGCGGTCTTTCTCCTCATGTGTCTTTGCTTGAAGAAAATCGACCATTGTCTCGAAATACAGGGCCTTGCGCTTGGTAAGCCGCAGGAATTTCGTCAGCCTTTGGCGCACGTCGTCTGTGAGGTTACGTTTCCCCTTTATCACGAGCCAAATGAGGTTGGGCGTGGAAAGGCCAAGCCTTGATGCAAGATGCCGGTGGGAGAATAGCGGGTTCGTCTTCTTCGATTCCTCAAAGAAGTCCGCCAGAAATTCCCGGAAGTTCGTGTATTCAAAGATACTTTTCAACTGTGCCGCCATTCTAACGGAAAATATACAATAGTCCGTACACATTGTCAAGGGGAAACCGCTTACGCGTATTCGGCCTATTATGGGCAGTCCAGTTTCCGCGCCGCGGGGAAAAGGGCTGTTGCGTACATGCGCATGGTAGGGCTGGCAATCCCGGGCCCATGCCACATGTATTCGAAATTAGTACAAAGAAGCGCATTTAGTCTTGACATAGGTCGCGGGTGTCGTTATTATTATAGGGTACTTATTCGGGAAAGGACGACCATGGACTCAACATCGCTGGTTGTAGTCGTCGACGACGAGCCGGAAGTCCGCGACATCGCGGGGCTCATCATTAAAAACGCGGGATACCAAGTGGAAACAATCTCGAATAACGACGAAGAGAGGATTCTCGGACTAAGAAACCGGGCAAAGCTGTTCCTCATAGATCTCGGCGTTCCTTTGGGAAGCGGCCTTGAGCTTGTGAGGAAACTTAACGTGAAGAACAATCCGTACGAGGTGCTTATCATGACCGGAGGGAGCGAGTTTGATTGGTTTGAGGCGGCCCGGGACCTGGGAGTAATTGGATACCTCCACAAACCTTTTTCCTCAAAAAAACTAGTGGGGCATGTGGAAAGTGCGCTCATATACGCGTCGCGCAAAGCCGAGAAGCTCACTTCAGCCGGTATCACGAATGCAGCTCTTGGATGACAAGAATGCGGGCCGGCCGAAGCTCACATCTCTGTGAGATTTGGAGCGGGACCATGCCATCGTTCCTGCAAAACGTTGATTCGCAATCAATAAACCTTGCAGTTGGAATATGGCTTGGCAGTTGCGAGATATATTCCGCTCATCGTTATCACCTCCCAGAATTCGGTTGAGGTCGACCGTTTCCTGGCGACGACCGGAGTGTTCTACCATCTTATTAGGCCGTTTGAGCTGAGAGATCTGGATAGTCTTATTACGGGAGCATTGCGGTTTTGGCAGAAAAGATTGCTCGATAGTTCGGAACTTGCTTAAGCCGGACGGCCGGGGAAAAAATAATGGACACAAAGTATCGTATCCTTGTCGTGGATGATTCGGAAACCATCAGGGACACTACAGTGGAAATCCTCGCTCACGAAGGGTATTCCATGATGACCGCGAGCGGCGTTCACGAGGCATTGTCGCTGCTTTCCAAATGCCGGTTCGACTTGTTTCTTCTGGACGTGGTAATGCCGGAAGTAAACGGGCTCACCCTGCTAAAGGATCTCAACGTGTACGAAAACACCTACGAGGCGGTGATGATGACCGGCCACGAAAACATCGATGATGCCGCAACGGCCATGGAGCTTGGAGCTTTCAGTTATATACGAAAGCCGATCAAAAGGGAAGAACTGATCCACCATGTACAAAAGGCGCTTGCCATGGTGAGCGTTAAAAAGAACCGCTATAACCATCTCATGGCATTGGAAGAAAAAATCCGGAGTCGCACAACGGAACTGGAAGAGGCGGTGCGCCAGCTCGAGCAGCAGGGCATGCGGATCGACGCGATTGTCAACAGCATGGGCGAGGGGCTTCTCGCAATGGACAACGAAGGAACCGTTGTGCTCATGAACGGCGTTGCGGAAACGATTACGGGCCTGCGGTTCAGCGATTGCGCGGGAGTGCAGGTGGCGCGTCTTGATGCAAGAAGAGAGGTGAAGGATTTCCTGCGGTCCCACACCGGAAAGATGATGCCGGCCATGTCCGAAACCTATGTCCTTTCCGTGGCCCTCGACAATGCCGACACGCGCCATTATTCGGTGAACATGCAGGCGATAACGGATGAAGCCGGGGACAGGACGGGCACCGTCATGCTTTTTATGGACCAGACCGGCGCCGTGCATATGGAGGCGCTGCGGAATTCGTTTCTCAGCGTTGCCGCGCATGAGCTCCGGACACCGGTCAATATTATCATGAATTACCTTTCTCTCCTTAAAACGAAAGGCGATAGCGGCGACATCCGGGCCGTGGCGGTGGAAGACATGCGCTGCGCCAACAACCGGATAAAATATCTTGTCAACAGCATCATATCCTTTGTCAACCTTTCGGCGGGCTACGTCCCGGTTTATAACGGCACGGTGGACGCGGGAGCAATTGTCCGTGAGGAAATTGAAAAGCTCGGCAGCGAGATGCGGGAGAAAAATGTCGGGTTCGAAGTCGCCCCCGCGGATGGGGCGTCCCTTATCAGCGCGGACCCGCACCTTGTGCGGATAGCGCTGTCCAACGTGCTGAGCAACGCGGTCAAATTCAACAGGGAGAACGGGAAAGTGCGCATCGCCATTAAAGACGCGGTGGTAAAGGGAACGCCGGGAATTTCAATTGACGTATCGGATGATGGCGAGGGAATATCGGAGCGTGCGATGAACAATCTTTTCGAAGGTTTTATCCAGGGGGAAGATCCCAATACCAGGAGCCATTCCGGACTGGGCACGGGGCTGTATCTGGCAAAACGCGCGGTTGAGCTGTTGGGCGGGGAAATCCGCGCGGACTCGCATCAGGGACAAGGAAGCAGGTTTTCAATAGAACTTCCCGGCGGCCGGACCGCCGATGTCATCCGGGGAAAAACTGCGGTCAACTGTTAAATTTGACATGGAGGAAACATGGCGGCAAGAGTGCTTGTGATCGACGACGAAAAACTGCTCGTAAAATCCACCTGCATGGCCCTGTCGTTTTACGGGTTCGAGGCCAAAGGTGCGCTCGACGGCGAGGAAGGGCTGAGCGCGGCCGTGCAGTTTGCGCCCAAGGTAATCCTTCTGGACATCATGATGCCCGGAATGGATGGCTGGCAGGTGCTGTCGCGACTGAGGGCGGAGGAAATAACCAACAAGATTCCCGTCATCATTTTTACGGCAAAGGAACATTCCAACGGGACATCGCTTGCGCGGTCGAAGGGCGCGGTGGACTATATCTCCAAGCCGTTTGAACCCGAAGAACTCGTGGCAGTCCTCAATAAGTACATCGCAGCTTGATGCAGGCAAGGAGAACCTCATGAACATGAATGTTACGCACCAGGAATTTGAACAGATCGCCGACTATCTTCCCGTGGGGATTCTGGTATTCGATCCGGGGATGCAGATACGGCTATGGAACGACCTTGCCCTCCAGCTTACCGGCATTGGGATAGAACACATTCTGTCCGGCAATTACAGTTCCCTGCTTGACGAAAAAGTTCTTGAGATGCTCGCCGTTGCCAGGGAAGCCGAAAAAACATCCCAACAGCATCTGCTTTTGGAAAAAGACAATAGAACCGTCAGTTACACGGTGAAGAGGGTCCCCGACAATAGCGACATCGAAACGATACTCATTATCGAAGACGCTACAAGATTTCTGCAAATCGAACGGATCGAACGGGATTTTATCGGCACGCTGCTGCATAAACTGCGGGGCCCGCTTTCCACCCTAAAGACATCGCTTGCCATGATGCAGGGCGGCGTGATCGAAGGACTTGCGCCCCAGGGCAAGGAAATCCTCGACATGGGATATCACGAAGTTAACCGGCTCGTAACGCTTACAAACGATTTGCGCGACCTTTTCCTCATAGAAACAGGACTTGCGGAAAAAGACATTGAAATCGAAAAGTTCAATGTCTCGACCGCGCTCAATCGCGCGGTTGACGAGCTGGCGAGAATGCCTGATCCGTTTGGTTCCATCCGCGAACGTCTTGTTTTGAAGAGTTTCTTTGACGTTTCCGTGGAAACGGATTTCGAGAAGCTGAAGAAGGTTTTCCACATCTTATTGAAGAACGCGCTTATGTATTCCCCGGAAAAATCCGCGGTTACCGTGGAGTGCTGCGACAACTCCGGGTCCGTCGATATCAAGGTACGTGACCAGGGCATAGGCGTGTCTTTGGCCAGTATGCCGCTGCTATTCTCAAAATATTTCCGCGAAATCAACCAGGCCACCAGGGCAGGGGAGGGAAACGGTCTGGGCCTTTTTATCGCTAAATCTTTTGTGGCGCTGATGAAAGGGACACTATACTGCGAAAGCGTGCAGGGAAAAGGCAGCGCGTTTCTGCTCTCACTGCCGCAGGCATGGGGCGGATAACCATGGACAAAACAGCATTTCTCATCCGGCTTGAAACCATTGAAAATCTCCCCACGTTGCCGATTATCGTCCAGCAGATCCAGAGACTCATCGCAAGCCCGGGCTCGAACATGGCCCAGATTGCGGCCATTATCACCAAAGACCAGGCAATCGCTGCGCGCGTGATACGGCTCATCAATTCCGCCTTTTACGGCATGGGCGGCAAAGTCACCTCGATCCAGCAGGCAATTGTGCTTCTAGGACTCAATACGGTTAAAAACCTGGTGATGGGAGTTTCGGTGGTGAAAATGTTCGAAGATGCGGGTAGTGCCTCTATATTCGACAGGCAGAAATTCTGGATGCACACTTTTGCCTGCGCGCTCGGCAGCCGGGCGATTGCACGTGAAATCCATGCCGCGGAACCCGAGGATTTTTTTCTTGCCGGCCTGCTGCATGATATCGGGATTCTGGTTTTGGACCAGTTCTTTCACGAGGAATTCATAGGAGTTCTGCAATGCGCCGTGGGCGATAGAACCGACTACACAAAAGCGGAGCAAAACATTCTGGGAATCACACATCAGGAGATCGGCGAATACGTGGCCCGAAAATGGAAAATCCCGGAAGTACTCGTGCATTCCATCCGGCACCACCACAGCCCGGCCACCACGGACAGCGCCTGCGCCGGCAGCATTGTGGCAATATCTGCGGTCCATGTTGCGGATGTCGCGGCATTCAACAGAGGTTTGGACCTGGGGTACAAAAACGGGGTGAAACCGTATCATACCGTTGCGATGAGGTCCATCGGCATTTCGGAAAGCCGGGTTAACGAGCTGTTCGACGGCGTTGAAAAAGAGGTCAAGACGGTTGCGGCGGAATGGGGAGTGTGAGTAGAATTGCGGGTAGCAGACTGATCCCTTCGACAAGCTCAGGGCAGGGATTTCGGATTTAGAAACAAAGAGCTGACTTCTGATTGCTGAAAGCCAAATTTCGGGGCATCCACAGGCGAAGGCTGAAAAGAATAAATGTCCGTTTTCTTTATCATGAACTGATGATTGTTACACTGATAGCTGTGTACTGATTTTGTTTTTTGCGTTAGGTGGACCGGAGCTTGCGCCCGCCCAACTGGAAGGGCGGAAAGCGCCGCTAAAGCGCAGAGCCGCCTGACCCCGCGGCCCGTGGGGCCATAGGGGCAGCGCGGCACCGAGGCCTTGGCCGAGCCCGAAGGGAGACCGCCCTTTTGTAGAGTCGCACGGCCGTGCGACTCTACAAAAGGGAACGCCCGGATCTTTATTTTACCTTAATTCTTGAAATAGTCATCATGCTTACAAACAACGAAAATTATGAATCGGACGAACTGCTTGCGCGGATCGAGAAGCAGCTCGACGAAATAGATACGGGCGAGATTTTAGGCGACATGACCAGGGAGTGTCTTGAGCAGAAGGGATTTATCGGAAACAAACCGGTTGCGATCCCGAAAAAACAACCCAAACAGGAAACCGACAGGGAACACCTCCTGTTTGAAGAAAACGTCGATTTCGTTCGGTTGCCGGACAGCACGGTCGCCGTGGAGCTTGACGCCGAGTCACTTCTTGATTTAAAGGACGTTACCAAAGGCCAGCTTCTCGCCACGAGGAGCGCAAACGAACAGATTCCGTTTTCCAGCGGCATCAATGTCGTCCGGTCGACAGACGGCCAGAGGGAGCTTTTTCATTCAATTGCAAAGGGGAAAGCGGTCATTATAAAGAACGGCCTTCATGTGATACTGTCGGACCGTGACTGCACAATCAAGATTCGCACCGACGACACAAAAATGCACGCCTATCTCGATTGCGTTCCGTGCCTGGGAACAGGAAAAGCCCTGACCGTTGATGCGGTGATTGGGGAGCTTAAAAACGCCGGCGTACGGTTTGGAATCGACAATGCAGCGGCCAAAAATGCTGTTGATAAATCAGAAACACTAAAAAAAGGACTTTCGGACGTCTGCGTCGCGACGGGAAAGGCGCCGACGCCCGGAGACGACGGAAAGGTACACTACGAATTCAAAATCGAACAACAGGAATACGATTTTCAAATACTTCCCGACGGCAGGATAGATTACCATAATTTCAAGAACATCCTCATGACCCAAAAGGGCCAGTTGCTCGCCCGGCTCGTGGAACCAAAGCCGGGCACAACCGGAATCAACGTGCTGGGCGAGGGAATCCCGGCTTCAAACGGAAATCCCGTCTTTCTCATTCCGGGCAACGGTGTAAAAAAGTCCGCCAACGGCAAGGAGTTTTTTGCCGAGGCCAACGGAAGCATAATGATAAACGGTTCGGTGATCGAGGTGGTGAACACCTTTGTCGTCAATGGCGACGTGGATTATTCCACCGGAAATATCCAGTTCAACGGCAATGTTTTGATCAACGGCAATGTCCCGGACGGCTTTGAAGTGAAGGCCGAAGGAGACATTATCGTGGCCAAAATCGTGGAATCGGCGCGGTTGGAAGCAGGGCGCGACGTCATCGTAAAAGGCGGAATACAGGGGAAAGGCAAGGGCCTTGTGTCGGCGGGAAGGGACATACGCGCGGGGTATGCGCAGAACGCCCGGCTGGAGGCGCAGGGCGCCATTTACATAGAGAACTCCGCCATCAACAGTTACATCTTCACCTCAAAATGCCTTGTCATGCTGGACAAAAAAGGGTCGGTTATAGGCGGGGAAGTGTTTGCGCAGCGCGGGATCGATGTGAGGGTCCTGGGCTCCGAAACCGGCGTCAAGACGTTCGTTGAGGCAGGCACGAATTTTCTTGTGATGAGAAAAATGGCCGAACTCGACGCGGCCGTGGAGTTCTGCAGAACAAACATTGACAAAATCGAGGACAGCCTCAAGGCGCTTGATGGCCGCGCAAAAGAGGGCCGGACGCTCGAACCGGGAATGAAAAGGGTGGTGGACAAGGCGCTGGAAAAAAAGAAAGAACTGGAACAGCGCCGCGCCGTTATGATCGCCAAACGCAACGACCTTTCGCAGCAGTCCCAGGAAAGGGACGTGTGTTGTATCAAGGTCAAGCAGACCTGTTATCCGGACGTGTGCATAAAAATCAAGGAATACAAAACCCTCGTGTCGAAGCCGAGGGACAATGTCCGGTTTTATGAAGATAGAAAAGCGGGTGAAATAGCGGTCGGGGCATATTGAAGAAAGTGACAAAGTCGCTACGGCGATGTTACGCAAAGTAAAGTGAGTGGATATGTCAGAAGAAACGGAACCGTTCCGGAAGAACGTTGAGGCGGGACTACGATCGTGATGAAAGAAAAAACAAAGGACTATCTCAGGTTTCAGTTCTTTGCTGCCTGCGGTTTCCTCGTTTACGCGGCTTTCTTTCTTTGCTTCCATCCCATTATAGGCGATGGCGTCGCGATCTTTGCGTTTGTGCCCGCCGTGATTATCGGCTGGTTCAGGGGAATGCGGCGGGGACTTATCGCCGGCATTACGGCAGATGTTGTAACTCTGTTACTGTTAGCGGCAACGGGACACGCTGTCTGGGATGGTTTTTCGCTTCTGCAAAGAATGCCCGGGCTTTTTTCGGTCGTTCTGATAGCGGTCCTTGTCGGATATATGCGCGACTTGCGAGAGCGCGTGAAGAAAGAGCTGGAGGAAAAGAAAAGAACGGAACATTCCTTGCGGGAAAGCGAGGAGCGATTCAAGGCGATTTACCAAGGATCGAGCGATGCCCTCATGCTCCTTACCGAAAGAGGGTTTTTCGACTGCAACCAGGCCACGCTAGGAATGTTCGGGTTCGCGAGCGTGGAAGAATTCTCGCATGTCCATCCGGCCGACATCTCCCCGCCGCTGCAGCCCGACAAAACGGAATCGTTCCCGGCGGCCATGGAGCGGATCAAAACCGCTTTCGAAAAGGGAACCAATCGATTCGAATGGGTGCATCGCCGCACGAGCGGAGAGGACTTTCCCGCGGAGGTGCTGCTGACCGCGTTCGACATGAACGGCAAACGGGTTCTGCAGGCTACCGTCCGCGATATCACCCAGCGCAAGCTGGCCGAACTCGCGCTTCAGCAGAGGGAGGCGACGCTCCACGGTATTTATATGGCGGCCCCTATAGGCATAGCCGTATCGAGCGAACGAACCATGGTGACGATCAACAGGCAGATCAGTGAAATATCCGGATACGCGGAAGAGGAACTGGTGGGCCGCGGCGCACGGGTGTTCTTTGTTGACGATGCGGAGTATGAACGCGTCGGAAAAAAATTATACGGAAATCCTGAGCAGAGGGAACCCGCGAGCGTCGAAGCGCGGTGGAAGCGCAGAGACGGAACCCCGATCGATGTTCTCCTCACGGCAGCGCCGGTCGAAGGCATGGACCATCAAATTGTGACGGTCATGGACATCACCGAGCGCAAGCAGGCGGAGGAAGCCGTTCGCGTCAGCGAAGAGAAATTGCGGCGAATCTTTGAAAACCTTCAGGATGTGTATTATGAAACATCCCTCGACGGAACAATAATCGAGATCAGTCCTTCCATTGAGATCGTGTCGAAAGGGCAGTATCACCGAAACGATATGATCGGAAGGTCCATGTCCGATCTTTATTCCGATGACGGACAGCGGCAAGTACTCCTATCGGAATTGAAGAAGCGTGGAAGTGTTGCGGATTTTGAAATCACCCTGAAGAACCACGACGGTTCATTGGTCCCCTGTTCCATTTCGTCAAAGATAGGGTTTGATGCCGAAGGCCGTCCCAAATCAATAATGGGCAGCATGCGCGACATTACCAGGCGCAAACTGGCCGAAGGCGCGTTGCGGAAAAGCGAAGCGGTCATGCGCGGCATTTATTCGGCCGCTCCGGTGGGCATTTCGGTGTCCACGAACCGCATGATGCAAACAATCAATGAACAACTTTGCCAAATCAGCGGATACTCTGCCGAGGAGCTGATTGGAAAAAGCGCTCGAAAATATTATGTAGACGATTCGGAATACGAACGCGTTGGCCGCGAGTTGTACACACGTGATGGCCACGGTCGCTTTGGAAATGTGGAAGCCCGGTGGCGGCGCAAGGATGGCACTCTCATTGACGTCATCATTAGCATGGCGCCAATGGATTCAACGGATCCTTCGGCGGGCGAGGTCGTTACAGTCCTTGATATTACGAAACGCAAAGAAGCCGAACGGGAGCTGCAGGAATCCGAAAAGCGGTTCAACACCGCTTTTGTGCACAGCCCAGTGTCCATGTCGATCACCTGCGCGGCGACGTCGAAATACGTAGAAGCCAACGAGAATTTCTTTCGTGATACCGGATTTGAGCGAGACCAGGTTATCGGTCATACCTCTGCGGAACTGGGGCTTTTTTGCGATCCCGACGATCGCCAGCGGCTTGTGGCCCAGGCGCGCAGGCAAGGGTTTGTGAGGGACATGGAGATGCGCTTTCGTGTGAAGACGGGAGAAATCCGCGATTGTCTGATCTCGACCCAACCGATTACTTTGAACGGCGAGCCCCATTTTCTCCTTACGGCCGTCGACATTACCGAGCGAAAGCGGACGGAAGAGGCGCTGCGCCAGAGCGAGGAAAAGTTGAGGGTCCTCTTCGAAAAGGCAGGCGACATCATCCTTTTCCTGGAGATCACGCCCGAAGGCATGCCATTGATCCGGGAAGCCAACAGCGCGACCTTAAAACTTCTCGGATACGAACGGGACGAGCTGATAGGCCGGCCGGTGTCCATTATTAATGATGCGCCCGATGATTCCGATGTGGTCGGTGTGAGGCGCCAACATGTCCTTTCGGAACCGGGGAAGGTATTCGAGGCGAAACACCGGTGCAAAGACGGTACGGTCCGGGATTTCGAGTGCTCGGTCACCGAGATGCAAGTGGGTCCGACAACGCTGGGCATTTCGGTCGAGCGAGACATCACTAAGCGCAAGCAAGCGGAGCAGGCACTTGCGGAATCGGAACTAAATTTCCGGCGAATGTTCGAAATCACGTCCGAAGGCGTGGCGCTTGTAAACCCTGAAACCGGAAGAATCGTTGCCGCCAACCCGGCCATGTGCGGCATGTTCGGCTATGCCGAAGAGGAATTCCGCTCCCTTACGCCGGAAGACATAACCCCTGCCGAATCAAAAGAGGTTATGCGGCGTTCCATGAAAACCCTTTCCGACGGCGGCACAATCCCGGACCACGAAGGAATAAGTGTAAGAAAAGACGGTTCAAAGGTCAATGTGATCGTGAGCAACCGGCACATGTTTTGGCAAGGGGAGCCCGTTTTTCATGTCACCTTCAAGGACGTCACCTTTCTAAAAGCAATGCAGGAGCAGTTGAAGAAAAAGAACACCGAAATCCTGGAATTCACCGACATGGTCACGCATGACCTGAGAAAACCCCTTACCACAATGAACATCGTTTTTGGGCTCGCAAAAAAGAGCGCGTTCGGGCCCTTGAACGCCGACGGCAAGGAAGCATTCGATACCGGGTTGGAAGCGTCGAAATATATGCAGGAAATGCTCGAAGACCTTCTCTCATGCGCGCGGCTGGAATCCGGCACGCAGGAGCTTGCCATTGAGGAAACCCGGTTGGGGGAAGTTGTCGAGCCGGTACTCACGCGGATGAAATACCAGATTGAAGAAAAAAAGATACAAGTCGTTTTGCCCGACAAGGACATTTCGGTGATGGCGGACAAAAAACAATTGACCCGGGTGCTCATGAATCTTGTCGGCAACGCGATCAATTATATCGGCAGCGGGCCGGACAAATTCATCAGGATAGCCTGGGAACAAAAGAACGGCGCGCCGGTATTCATGGTAGCCGACAACGGGATCGGCGTTCCCGAAGGGTCCCGCAAAGACCTTTTCGCAAAATTCAAAAGGGGCAGCAACGTTTCCGGCGTCCAGGGGACCGGGCTTGGATTATCCATTGTGAAGGGCATCGTGGAGGCGCACGGTGGAAAAATCTGGTTCGAAAGCGAGGTGGGGAAGGGTACAACGTTTTATTTCACGCTTGCAGGGACAGGGAAAAAATCATGAGCAAGGGAAACGTACTTGTCGTTGACGACGAAGAGGTTTTGCGCGAAACCATGGTGGAAATTCTCATTCGTGGCGGTTTCCATGCCACTGGAACGCCCGGCGGGGATGCGGCGCTTAAAGAACTGGGAAGAAACAGTTATGACCTATTGATTTCCGACGTTATGATGCCGAAAATGAACGGCATGGAACTCGTGACCAAAGTGCATGAAAATATACCCGGGCTCGAAACAATAGTAATGTCCGGCCACGGCACCGAGGCGACAAAAAGCAAACTGGACATGATGGGAGTGTACGGATTCCTTGAAAAGCCGATACGGGCGGCCGATCTTATTGCCATTGCGGGCAAGGCGGTTAAAAGCAACAGGCTGGAGCGTATCGGGTACGAAAAAAAAGACCCGCAACTGGTTTTTTCACGCGAGCGCATCCTTATCGCGGACGACGACCTGACAATGCTCGAGCTGCTGTACGATGTTCTTTCACAGCACGGATACGACGTGACCACGGTCCGCAACGGACAACTTGCCTACGAAAAGCTGTTGATAAACGACTACGACATGATCATTCTTGACATCAATATGCCGGGCACGAACGGCATTGAAACCATTAAAACGATCCGGGAAAACGACCTGTTCACCTATGTGCTTCTTATCAGCGGTGAGGCCGTAAAAAGCGAAATACAGGAAGCGATCACCAACGGAGCAAACAAGTTCCTGGCAAAACCGTTCAAAACGTCCGTGCTGCTTGAGCTGGTCGGTAAGGTGGATTTTGACAAAATCAAAAAGCTCAAAAAGGACCAGGTCGACACAGACAAAGACGACGCAGGCAGGCGCTTTGGCGGGTTTAGGCGGTTCATAAGCCCGCATTTCTGGGTGCATCTGCTGCAAATGAATATGGTCGAGCTTGTCGGCGCCATCCTTATCAGCCTCGTGGTCGGCGCGCTTTCCGTTTATTTATGCGAACCAAAATCCGCCGGTAACGGTAAGGAACAGACCATTATGGACAAGACGAATGCGATTGAAGGCTATCTGCAGCGGGACGAAGCAAGGGAACTGCGGAAGCGGTGAAAGCGCGCCGGCTTTTTGCGCGTGGTGTCGCTACGTTGACCTAATGTCATTGCGAGGAGTGCAACGACGAAGCAATCGCCCCTAATTATGCGAAAAAAAAGCGAGATTGCCGCGCTTCGCTCGCAATGACAAACCGAGTTTTTCGATTGAGTGACAGCCCTCCCGAGGGAGAGTGAGAAGATAGCTGATTTTCTTTATAGGGATAAAAGGCATTGGAACAGAAAGAGTTCGGCATGGATGAGAACGGCAAGGTAACTGTCTTATTGGTGGATGACGACCCCGTTATGCGCGAAACAGTGTGTGAGCAACTGAGCGCCTATTCGTATGCCGTTACCACTTCGGAAAGCGCGGTGCAGGCTCTTGAAATAATGAAGAAGCAATCCTTCGAAATAGTCCTGTCGGACATTAAAATGCCGGGAATGTCCGGCATGGAATTTTTAAAGGAAGTAAGCGGAATCGATCCTGATCTGCCGGTCGTTCTGCTTACCGGGCATGCCGGAATAGACAATGCCATACAGGCTGTTGTCAACCGCGCATTTGATTTTATTCAAAAACCATTTACCATAAGCCTCCTTTTGCGCTCTGTTGAGAAAGCCGTTGAATTCAGGCGATTAAGACAGCTTGAAAAACAAAACAGAAGCACGTTGGAAGACGCAGTGACAAAAAGGACTGCAGAGCTGTCCGAGGCTCTTAACCAGATAAAGAATTCGAGCAGGGAAATGATCCAAAGGCTTCTTGTCGCGGCTGAATACAGGGACGATGATACGGGTCAGCACGTTAAACGTATCGGCATTTATTCCACGACACTGGCCGGAATCATGAAAATGCCGAAGGATTTTCTGGAAAACATCGCCATTGCAAGCTCAATGCACGATATAGGGAAAATCGGTATTCCCGATGGTATTCTTCTCAAACGCGGGCCGCTTCTCCCGAGCGAATTCGATGCTATAAAGACCCACTGTTTTATCGGCGCCAAAATACTGGCGAATCCAAAAGGCGCAATGCTTAAGATGGCCGAAATAATCGCACTAGGCCATCACGAAAAATGGGATGGAACCGGGTATCCGCGCGCTGTCAAGGGAGAAAACATTCCGATTGAATGCCGGATCGTCATGATTTGCGACCAGTACGACGCGCTCAGGAGCAAAAGACCATACAAACTGCCGTTCGACCACAAGAGAACATGCAAGATCATCACCGAAGGCGACGGCAGGACAAAACCCGAACATTTTGATCCCGCGGTGCTCAGCGCTTTTTCGGGCGCGGCGGAGGTGTTCGATAAATTGTTTACGAAATACAGCGCGGTCGGGGAGAGCGGCGCGTTAGTGTAGAAAATTATACAGGATGTTTTTGTACGGGAGGTGATTATTATGGCGCTGAAATCACAAGAAACTTCGAATACTGCCGGCACTCTGCACGACATGGATGAGGCGAAGATACGGCGCCTGGCCACGGTGGTGCGCGACTCGAACGATGCGATCATAATATCGGACTTTGAAGGCAGGATCTCAGCATGGAACCGGGGCGCGGAATTCATGTATGGTTACAGCGAGAAGGATGCGCTTCAAATGACCTTGTGGCAGATCACGCCCGCGGAAAAAGCTGCGGAGAAGAAGGAATTTATCCGGCGATTGATTGCGGGGGAAACTATAACCTCATTTGAGACCCAACGGGTGACCAAAGACGGCCGCATTCTCGATGTCTGGATGACCGTGACGAAACTGGTGGACGATACCGGGGAACCGATCGGCATCGCCTCCACGGAGCGGGATATAACCGGGCGCAAAAAGAAGGAGGAGGAAGCGAGCCGCATGGTGACGGTAGTGCGCGACTCCAACGATGCGATCATGATTTCGGATTTTGAGGGAAGGGTTCTGGCCTGGAACCGCGGCGCCGAGCTGATGTATGGTTACAGCGAGGAAGAGGCGCTTCAAATGAATATTTGGCGTCTCACCCCTGCCGACAGAGAGGAAGAGCAAAAGGATTTTACCCGCCGGCTGATGGCGGGCGAAAAGATCACCTCGCTTGAGACACAACGGGTGACCAAAGACAGCCACTTTCTCGATGTCTGGATGACCGTGACGAAACTGGTGGACGATACCGGGAAACCGATCGGCATCGCCTCCACGGAGCGGGATATAACCGAACGCAGGAAGGCGGAAAAAGATCTGATTGATTCTGAAACCCGTTACCGGCTGCTATTTGAATCAGCCAAAGACGCCATATTTATCTTTGATGCCGTCACCGGGCTGGTTGTGGATGTCAACCCGTTCTTCAATGATCT
>Ga0182027_10005845_pt1 | contig 18594 bp, 29 predicted proteins | sample 712E1DmetaG_FD_121300 | JGI IMG/M metagenome (GOLD analysis project Ga0182027, IMG submission 121300) | Permafrost microbial communities from Stordalen Mire, Sweden - 712E1D metaG (Illumina Assembly) | ecosystem: Environmental > Terrestrial > Soil > Wetlands > Permafrost | place: Sweden... | reverse complement strand
TCGCCAAGTGATCAGGTGGATGCGCGGAAGGAACCTCGCGACAGGCAGTTCCTCGCGAGAGAAGGAGCTGCTGCTATCTTCAGATGCGTTCATGGAGTCCTCGTGGTGGGCGTTAGTGCGGGCATCATAAGTCAAATGCCCACACGGGTCAAGCTTCTAGTGCAGGACCCGCGGTTATAGATAAGCCTTCATATTCGCTCGTTCTGCTTCCTACCCCTCACACCAGCCATACACGCTAGCGATCTTCGTTCCACTTAATCGATGGTAGGGCCTCCCATAGCCCTGAGGAGCTGATTGATTTTTCGACGCGCCGACGGCTGATTCAAAAGGTCCCCCGGCACACCTGATCCTAGCGCCAGCTCCTTCAGAGAGCCGAAGTAGATCATCCGAGTAAACCGATCGAACGTCAGCCATGCTTCAACATGAGCCCGTTCATCTTTGATCAGAAGATCCAGATGCGCGAATACTGTATATCCGTTCTGATATGCCATGCCTTTAGTGTAGTGGCGCGTTCCGTCGGCCCCCACTTCGTCGAGTCCAAACCCGAGATCTCTTGCCCAACGATCAATGGACTGAATGGTCGAGGCCCTCACCTCGAAATCGAGGATCGTCCGGGAACGCTCCACAGAAAAGAACACGTTCGGCCCATCGAGAGGGTACGATCTTACGACTACCGATCCGCCAGCCACATCAACCCAAGTACGCCTACTGGGGCTGGAGCGTGTGGCCAGAGCCATGACGATCGCAGGAACGATCGGCCCTAAACAGACCAACCAGATCACGTAGCGCAGTAGGATTCGAGCGAGACTGAGGTTCTCACCGTCGGAGTCGCGAACTATGCGCAGCTTCAAGTATCTTTGACCTATCGTTCCGCCGAATAGGTACCAGCAGACGGGCACATACGACAAGCCGATCAGCCAAGCGACCATCTCAATCACATTACCCAGAAGCTGATTCTGACCAGATTCGTTCACGGCTTGTCGGCCAAGCAGGCCAATAATTACAACCATGAGAATGAAGAGAAACACAGGAACGAGGGAGTCGAGTGTAATTGCCCGTGCCCTAATTCCAATACTAGTCCAAGACAGGCCGTCCTTCGGCCCTGGTAGGATCGGATGGGCCAAGCCCGATCGATCGATAACAACCCGGGGCGACAGCATAACGGGCTGTGACGAATCGGTGGTCATGAGACATCTGGTTTTTGATCTGACAAAAGCAGTTTCTTCACCGGCTGCCGCCTCTCCTGCGTGGTTCCGCGGATGAGCTCCTCCGAGAACATCGGCTCAAGAGAGGACGCTGTCAAGAAGGCGGGGTGGATCCCTCCAATTGCGACTTCTGCTTCCTATCCCATAGACCTACCATACACCGACGAGATCGATGACCGTGCCCGCGAAGAGCGTCTGGAGAGAGGTTATCAGGTCAAAAGATGTCGGACGTTACCTTTGGCTTGGCTATCGCAGAGGAGATTCCTAGACCAAGGGCAGGGTGAGAACATCGAGAAGTTCATCGGGTACGCGGATGTCGTAGTGCTCGATGTAATAGATCAGGCCCTGGTGGAACTCGAAGATGTAGGTCGGTCTGCGCCAAAGCTTGACTTCCAGCCGCCTCTGGCAGTCGGAAATCTTGGCAGGTTCTCCGCTGATCTCGTCCGGCAATTCCCGAGCGGCGGCCAAAGAGACTTCCGCCCGGTTGAGTCTATCCAGGATCGTCTTCTTCTCGATGTGTTCGCGCGAAGCCTTGAGCTGCTCAGCGAGTTGGCCTTTGGTGGTGAGATCCGGCTCGAGGCGCTTGACCGTGGGATTTGTCATCGAGATGTCTCCTTGTAGGATGCCTGGGATTGAAATCTAAGCCGCCTCGGAATTGTGTCAAGATTCCTCTTATCCCTCGAACATGCCACACACCGACGAGTGGAGCGATCTCCGATGCCGGCACATCTGCGGACCTTAGTCGTGGTATGGGATGAGTCGCAAACGATTGATGGAGGAAGAGCAATATGCAGATTATGCATATTGCTGGCGACCTTGAGATCGGACTAAGGGCTTGTTTTAGCATCCCCTTGACTATTCCAATCTTTGGAACAAAATACTCCAAAAGTTGGAATAGACGAGGCGACGGTGAGCAAATACAAACGCTCTTTCCCTACCGGTGGTTCGGTCATCTCTGAGGATCTAGTCGGCCGTGAGTCGATCCTGCGCGAGCTCTACGAGCGGACCTACGGACACGGCAATTCGGTGGTCCTGAGCGCTCCTCGTCAGACCGGCAAGACCAGCGTGGTGACAGAGTTGCTCGTCCGAGTCCGCAAGGCCGGCGGCTGGGGCGTTTACATCGACTGCTCGGCGGCAATAGACGACGAGGCGGATCTAGCTCGTCTGATCGCGGCGGCCACCTATGACTCGGCCCGAGGGGTCACCGGGGCTTTTGTGCGCCTGCGTGATTTCATAGAAGGGGTACCGAAGCCCGTCTTCTATCAGTCTGACATGGACCTCGCCGTGTCTTTCCACGGCAAAAGCCCTGGGCCGCCCCATGTGCTGTTAGAAAAGGCTCTGTCCCTTGCTGACGACATGGCCGCCGGAGCAGGTAAGCGTGCCGTCGTGGTCTATGACGAATTCCAGGTTCTGTCTTCTTTATCGCCGACGATCTTCACTCGAATCCGGGCGACACTGCAGCACCACATGAGCCACGCCGCCTACGTCTTCGCCGGCTCAGAGACGGGGATGCTCGAGGAGCTCTTCACCCATCCGGAATCTATGCCCTTCCGCCTAGCCACGGTTGTGCCGCTGCCCGTTCCAAGCGCGGCCGAGTGGAGCACCTACATTACCACCCGGTTCGACGATCTCGGGCTGCGAATTTCAAAGGACGAGATCGAAACACTGATTGGCTTCTGCGGCTGCCATCCCCGCGACCTCATGGAGGCCTGTGAGCACCTGGTGACCTTACGCAGTCTGAACCCCGGGGGCTCCGGAGCTCCGGCCGCCGCCATTGCCAGGACTGAAGCAGGACTGGGGGCCCAATTCGAGGAGATCTGGAAACACCTGGACCACCCCACCGGCACGCGAACAACGGCGGTGCGCATCGCCGCCGGCCTGCCAGCATACGGGCGCGGGAGGAACACTAGCACGGTGATGCGCACCATAGACAAGCTTGAGCGTGAGGGCCTGGTGCGCCGTCTGGACCATGGCCGCTACGAATTCACCGAGCCGCTCTTCGCTCGCTTCGTGAGATCTCGATCAGGGGCGACGTCGAGCTAGTCTAAGCCAAATGATGTCATCGCAATATGCGGTTGACTAAAGGGTGAGACGTTCATAGTTGTCGCCGCGCAAATCCAGACATTGCTTCCCACTCCTCAAACTCGGCCACACCGACGAGAACGAGGTCCCTTCGTCGGCGACTTCATCGCCCAAATAGAAACCGCCCTGGACATTCGCACATCCAGGGCGGTTTCGCGCTTCTTTAGTTGGCTATCCCTCGATCGCTCGAGCCTCGTCCTCGAGCCGCTGCGCCTCGGCGCGCAGGGCCACAGCACGGTCCAACCGCTCTTGCCGGGACCTGGCGTAGTCCGTCACTTCATCAAGCGTCTTGGCGACCCCTTCGCGCGAGGTCTGCCCGCGCATGAAGGCCTCGTCCTGGACCGTCTTGACGCCGAAGCGGGTGCGGAGCCACTCATCGGCAAGGTAGGAATCTCCGACCTGCACCAGTTTCCCGTCAAGATAGACGGCGGACCATTCCTCGGCCTCATGGATCTCGATGTTGCTCGCGCTCGCGTTACTCACGGTCGTCTCCTTGATGATTGCTGGTCTTCGTCTGGCGACGACTGGCCTTTGCCTCATTGTAGACCTTCGAGGAGTGTCGGTCAAGCGCCTTATTGGCGAGGTCGATAACACAGGTGTCCATCAACCGTAGGTGTCTCATCTCCAGGCGGGATTGGAGCGCGTCTTGCTTCCTATCCCTCGAACCGGTTATACCCGCCTCTTCACGCTTGACGGCCACCTCACGGCAACTAAGGTCTAGAAACTGTCATCTCAACATGTCGGCATCGAACCTAAGCGAGCAGAGAGAAGTGATATGGCCAAATATCGCATCTACCGCCAATACTACAGTAGTCGCCGGCGACTTGGAGAATTCATGACGCTCTCAGCAGCCGAAACGGCAGCGGCGGCTTTACACACCGGCCGCCCCAGGGGCTGGAGTCGCGATCACGAGAGTCCTGTTATCTGTGCCGCCTGGAAGCCAGTCGGTTCCATCAATGGTAAATACCTCGATTGTGATGGGGATTTGCCGAGTGGCGAAAGCTGTGCTATTTCTATCGAAATCGTAGGGTAGCCGGGCGCTATACATCGTCTGGTCGTTTAATCGATCTGCTCCAAGGTTGCTATGGCCAAGATCTCAAACCAGCTACACCCCCGACGAGCGGAGACCTGAGGCCGTCTTGCTTCGTTCCAGTTGCCCTTGACCGGCGTCTACGCTTGTGTATAATCGCGCCAGACAATTCTTACGAAACGAGGCGGGCAATGATAGCGGACGCGACACGGCTAAATAGGCAGGATGCGGCAGATATCCTCGAGGAGGACGATCATCCTATATGGGTTGAACTCGGTTTTGCCGCCGATGGGACGAGACTGTTCCACCATGAATGGGCCGAGGAGCAAGTTGCCGCCTGGCGGGTCTTTGGCTGGCTGCTCACCGATGACTATGCCATCGTCTATACCGACACTAACACGATGGAGATGCGCAGGACCGACCCCGAGCGTATTTGTCAAAGGTTGGTGTTGGCGCGAGTCAGCCCATATTTGAAAGCGAACGGCTTGCCGGCTTGCGGTGTGCGCGTCTGGCCTGGCGAACAGCCTCTCCACGCTCTATCTGACCCAATGTTGATCGGCAATCGCGCTGCGCTGCGCACCTGGCTGAACGAGGAGGTGGCGCGCAACGCCCGTGAGGTCGCCGCATGGCGTGTGGCGAAAGATGCCTGGCGCGAGGCCCATGGAAGCGACTGGGATCCATTGGACGCCAGCGCGGAGTAGCACTTCGTCTAAACGCAGCTTGCTCGAAATGACGGAGTCATCCGCGTCAATTACGCACAGAACTGCTTCCTATCCCTGCGACCGGCCATACACGAGACACTGAGCAGGCCGGCTACCAGACGTGCCTAGTGTCACCAGATCAACTATCGCGCGGGCTCTCTGACGAGCGTGAACTCCTTCTGACCCAGTTAAAACCGCGCAATGGTGATTCGAGAGGAAGGGCTGTCCGAAACGATAACAAGACTCGCGCAAATCATCAGAGGACACATCTTTTGTGTCTTTACGTGTCGCTCAGGAAGCGGTTATTCGGCGAGCCGGAATGGATGCTCCTTGCGCAGATAATCACCGAAGAACGGATAGGCGAATTCCAGGGCGATCATATCAGCATCGAGTTCGTCGTCATCCACCTCGTAGACCAGCCCTGCCTTGAGTAACTCAGTCCGTTCGCGCAGCGTGTGGTTGGGGGCGACTCCTAGCAGACCCGCGATTTTCACATTGGCTTTGAGGCCCGAGGTCGCAGCCATAGCCAAGAGATACCGCCGCGCCACCTTAGTGCTATCCGCCCATTTGGGCTCATAGAAAGTCTCAAGTAGGCGGCTCCCTATGGCGGGCTTCAGTCGCTCCAGGTCCTCGAGTGTGATTTGGGATCCCGCAGAATCCTCCCAGAGCCAGAATCCATAAAATTGGACCAGATACGGATATCCCCGCACGATGGCCTGCATCCTCGCCAGGGCCTCAGCGGAGAATGGCTTGCCACTATCTTGAGCCGGCTTCTGCAGGGCCTGCCTCACCTCGGCATCAGTCAGATCTCCGAGCTTCTCGTGCTCGAACAGCTTGTCAAAGGAATTGAAGGCTGCATTACACTTGGCGCGCACTGAAGGCAGACCTGCGGCAACCATGGCAAAGTATTGATCCTTGTCGGGGGCCACTGCCAATGCCGTTAGTAGTGCGCTCAGGCTTGTGGGGTCCAGGGCCTGGAGTTCATCGAAGACGAGCAAAACCCCGCAATCGCGGGATTTGGCCAACTGGGCAACTTCGCAAAATAGATCGACAATGTGCTGATGAGCACTGGCGGACGCTCGGGCTGTGGCTATTTGACGCTTGACCGTAACGCCTGCGGCCCCCATCTCTTCGATCGATCCGGCAAATTTCAACAGGCCCTGCAAGGCTTTAGACCCGGGTCGGATCTTTTCCACCAGGTCCAGCGCGATTATCTCGGCTTGATGTTCGAAGTTCATCCCCGGCGTGATGGCTTGCGCCGCCCGACTTGACACCACCCAGCGTTTGGGGGATTGATCGTCTTTGTAGTCTCTGGCCAAATCCCGCATGTGATTGAGCATTACGGTCTTGCCATAACCGCGCAAGCCATAGAGCAGTAGTGATTTGCCGGTGCCGTTGAGCAGTATCTTGAAATCCTTAAGCGCCCGCTCCCGTCCAGCAAAGAGCGGCGGCTCCATGCCCATCTTGGGCGCGAAGGGGTTCTTGGGCAGGGCAGACATAGAAGCTCCGCAGACGATTTGAATGCCTTGATTCTGGTCTGAATCGTCATTCCGTCAAGCCCTGGAGACACAAAAAATGGGTCCTCTTGTGTCCTCAGGGCTGGGTCTAATCGAAGTTGCGGATCCTTAGTGGCGACGCCTCGCGGGTTGCTTCCTATCGCTCAAACCGGCCATACACCTGTCGAAGCACTGTCGCACGAAGTAGGCGCAGATGATGAAACATGCGCCTTTCTTGCCAACGGAGTGCGACCCGCCACAATGGATCCATGGCGAATGAACTCCAACCCTCCTCTCTGACACCAGCGCAACACGAGGCCGAGGCCCCGCCGAGCAACCCCTTCACCTACAAGCTAGCGCCCCCACGGCGGCCCGTGAGCGCCGACCAGGTGGAGATCAGAGCGCTCTACGTCCTGGGCGCCGGAGGCCAGACGGCGCGCTATTACGCCCTGGGACCAATACTCCTCGAGATACCCCTTGGCCGCGGACTGATGAGATTCCCTCCTTACTACCGCCTCCATCCGCGCAGCCCCGACTATTTCACGATGTTCAAAGCATCCACCGATCTCACGGGCGCCCTCAGCGCGAGCCTCGCCGGCTGGATCGTGGAATTCGAGGCCGAGGCCGCACGCCTGGTCGCGAAGACACAAATGGCCTTGGAGTCCTCGGTCGATGTGGAGATCAGCTTGCGGGTCATCGTCTCCCTGAAGAACCGGGCACATCCATTTGTTTCTGCCAACCTGGCAATAGCGCATCACCAGTGGCACGCCCGAAGCTGGATCGAATACGAAATCGCAGCTCGGGGCTATCTGCACCGTGGCGAGTACACCAAATGGGATCCCAAGGACCAAGACGACAGGGCGGAGCTGGCGCGTCTAGGGCTGCTCCGGGAGCTGCTCGGAAGCAATGACAATGACGCCGGGTTGCGCAAGCTCTTGAAGCAGATCCGCATGGAGTTGAGCGATCTGCCGTTGGATCGTTGATTCACGCGCCGCATTCGTCGTATATCCTTCACACCAGCCATACACCGATCGAAGCGACCGCGTCTGAGTCTAAACGCCACGACCAAGCGCCCGTCGATTCAGTGAACGTTGACTCATATCGCTTTGCGTCGAGCTTTGGTGTAGTGTGAAGCCGCAAGGAGCATTACTAGGATGCCGAAGACAAAGCGCCTGAGTCCAGAATTAGAGGAACTCATCTCGAAATATGAGGCGCGTTATCCCGGATTGCGCACTGCGATAACCCGCCGTCTGCGCGAGCTAAAGCGCGACTACTTGTGGGAGTCGGAGGTCTTCACGGTCATGATGGACATCCGGGACGAGCAGAGGCAGGCGTAGCCGCAAAAGCTGCTTCCTAAACTCGTGTGGCCGCGAATCCGAGAAGCAATCATCCGGCGCGTCGTTCGTCCAGTCATCTCCAAGAAGGCACTACGCAGAGGTAGTTCGGGCTCAGATCTTGCGTCAGCTACACTTGGTCAAGCGTCGTCCGAGCAAATCCAGGTGCCAGGCGGTATTGCGGACAGACAAGCCGATAACCGCCGTCTCGAGGGTGCCATCGTCTGGGTTGATCTCAATCTCCCAATTGAGCGGGCCGACCAGCAGGGCCACCCCGCGCAACGGCAATCTAGGCGGTCGCCAGGTGATCAGGCGGACGTGTGGAAGGAACTTCGCAGCAGACAGTTCTTTATGAGAGAACATCCTGTCGTCCTCTTCGGCTGTGTCCATAGAATCCTCGTGTTAGGCGTCGATGAGGCCACTCTGTTGGTGGTGGCTAGATTATCGTAAGCCAGATATGCCCGAGGGTCAAGCTTCTGTGACTCGTCACCCGCTTGGTGTATCACACATCTATTCCAACTTCTGGAATAGAGTACTTCCAGAAGTTGGAATAGATGATGCGACTCGCGAGTCAGGAGTGGGCCGAAGTTTTGATTTAGCGACCGGGCTCTTTATCACAGAAAATGTGATATCGTGTGAGAAAATGTGATAGGCAGGCCCTTCCTGCTTCCTATCCCTAACACTGGCCATACACCAAACAGAACGGGCGAGGTCTAAGTTCTCGCCAGACGTCTGTAACCTAAGATCTAAGGCGTCGATGACGCTTGAGCTTCGTCGATGTTGACGCGCCAGCGCGGCACGCCATCTTTAGATAGCCCCAGCAACTCCCACGCAACGAAGGAGAATATGATGCCAAAGACCGCACAGCCCATCACCCAAGAGGAGCCGACAGCGTTTGTAATGATCTCCAGCGAGACGGGCGCGCTACGATCGCGCTCGCTAGCGCGGGGTCTAAGAAGCGGGCGACCGAGATCTTGCGAGCCGCGGCCCGCGAGCTGGGGCTAAAGCCCTCCGAATACACTATCACGATCCACGTGGACGCCGTGTCGATGATAATCGTCGAGCGAGCCCGCAAGAGAACATAGCCACGCCCCTTTTCAACCAACGGCAACAAGGAAGCTTTGACCTGCTTCCTACTCCTGCGACCGGCCACACCAAACAAAGCCGTTGCTCCTCGCCGCTCTGCCCGAACGGATAACAAACCCGCCGCTCATCTGTGTGTGCCGCAACTGCCATCGCAGCGCCCGAATAGACGGATGAGGTCGTTGTGGCCGAACGGCCGCCCCTGGTGTGTCCCGCACCGTCCATCGCAGCGGCCCATCAGCCGGACGAGCTCATTGTGCGAGAGCCGGGCGCTTGGAGATACGGGCAGGAGATGCGGGAGTTCGCGCTTGCCACAGATCGAGCAAGGCAGGCTGTGGTTCCCCGGAATCGGTGAGAGATACTGATGATCAGCCATATTCAAGCCCTAACGTGAGAAGGTGTTCACACAAGTCGAAGCCATCTTTAAGCCGTTGTCCTAACCTCGTGGCGGGCGGCCAGGACAGGGGCGGAACAAGGCGGCGTCTGGCGAGTTGACGTCAACCAGTGGTCTCTCGGGATCCTTCTGCGCGCCTACGTGGCAGGCGCTGCAAGTGGCCAGAACGAACTTGCCGAACAAAGGCTTCCACGGTCCCAGGTGATGGCCAAAGGACTCGACCTTGGTGCGTATCGGATCGTTATCTTGGGGATTCATACTCGGCTCCTGGCAATCAAATTCCGCTAAAGATCAACTTCTAACTGGTTGAGTTTTAGGGCTGAGGCGCCGATGTCAATGATGTCCCTAACCACCGTCCGCCTCCTATCTCTAAAACCGCCCATACAACAAACCATGCTGCCCATGTCAAGATCGTTGGCCCAGGGTCGAAGCGTTTTCCCCATTGACACCTGTCGCCCACCGCCTAGAGTAGGTCCTCGCTTGAGGACTCACTCAATGGAATTGGCGTTGCGCCTATTGCTCACAGTCAGCGCGTTGTTCGGCTGGAGTATTTTGCTCCCCACGTTCGCACCCCCAGTGTGGGTGCGGATCAGCCTGCCGGCCCGAGGCCGCCTGCTGTGGCTAATCGCCGTCGCCGCCGCGAACCTCAGCATAGTTGTGATCTTGTCGATTGTGTGTTCTGGCTGGCAGCCGGCCTTGGCGGGCGGCGTTGGCCTCTTGGCCTACTTTGCCATGGCCCGCCCAGCGCGTCGAGTCTCGCTTTGGCTGCTATCCCTGCGCCCGGTTCGCTCAGGCGTAGGGCGCCTCTGGCGTCGGCCTCCTCAAACGGTCCTCTGATCGGAGCTCAGAGATACCGCTCTCCACGACCTGCGAGTGCTCGTCGGCCAAATCCTGGTCTCGATGGAGTCGGTGCGGACCGGCCGCGGTCACTCCTGCCCAACCTGACGGTCGCGGCGACTGGCCCGGTCATCATTGACACGGTTGGCCCATCAGAGCATAGTTAGGAGCCTCAAGGTTCTTTGATTATCGCAAGACCAGAGGCTCGAGCCTCTGGCCCAAGGAGAAACTCTATGAGCCCCACCGCGAACACCTGGTGCCGACTCCACGGGAGCTTTGACGCCGATCCTGAGCATTGCGACCGCTGTCATGGCTATTGGCACGCTGACATCCCCTGCACCGTCGCCCCCGCCACCGATAGCGGCGGCCCGATGCCGGGACAGCCGGCGGCAAGCGAGGGCGACCTTGCGAAGCTGCGAGCATTCTGGGCGCGTCAGAAGCGATAGATCTATTTGGGCCCCTCGCTCGCACATCTAACATTTCGATTGGGCAGTCTTGACTCAGACGGTGCTGGCACTTATAGTTGACTCCGGGAACGAAGTTCTACAGAGGTGGTACAATGGCTCGGTCGATCGTCGTCGATGGCAAGACTTACCGATACACGATTGGCGACTCTTTCGTGCGGATCACGGGGCCTGATGGCAAATCGCGAGCTTTCGACTTCCTCGAAGTCACTGGTATGAGCTGGGACGCGATCGATCTCGACCAAGGGAAGCGCACTCTCTCGATCATCCCATCCGACATCGAGACATTCATCCGTGAGCACATCATAGGAGGAGCCAAGTGAAAGTGATCAGCACCAAGCCGCACAAGAGTGCGCTCAAGCGCAAGGTCTGCGAGCATTGTGGCGCCACCCTCGAATACGTCCCCAACGACGTCAAGGAGCGTAACGGCCGCGACTACAGCGGTGGCCCCGATGGCGAGAAGTGGGTCGACTGCGGCAATTGCGGCAAGAAAGTGATCCTCGAATCCTGGTAGAGCCGCATCGTTTGGCCCTGGAGCGGTCGTCTGCAATCAGCGAGGCGCTATGTGCCAACTTCAGCTTCGGCCTTCGCCGCCAGGGCCCGATACGAGAAACAGGGCAAAGCACTCATCAGCTCGCGGATCGGCGCGTCAAAGCGGGCAATCATGTCGATGCCGATCTCGTAGAGTGGCGTGGTCATCCACTTCGCCGGGAAGCTGGTAATCTTGGCGTCCTTATGTGGGCGATCATAGGCGAACAGATACATTCCCTGATTTCCAGTAATGAATCGATCCGGATCTGAGCTGATCTCGGCGTTGGTCAAGATCACCTCGAAGTGCTGGCGGCCCACCCAAAAGCGCGTCCCCATGCCGTAGTCGCCCTCGAACTCGAGTCTGGCCGTGAAGCGGATGAGGAGGTGCTTGTGGCCCAGCGCCTTGATCTGTTCAGAGCTTGCGGCCGGATCCGCCGCGATGCGGGGCGCGAACTCAAAGAAGCGCTCGGCACCGGGCTCGAAGAAGCGAGTCCGCGCGGCAAAGGCCGCAGACTCGCGGTATGGCGACACCGACACGGGACCATCGTCCGCGGCGGCGAACTCGCGAACCCAAGCTTGAGGTTCTGGGTCGAGCGGATTCGGCTCGGAGAGGATCGTACCCCGCTGGGTCAGCTCGTCGCCGGCGACCCAGTATTCAAGCGTCAAGGTGGCCTTGTCAGTCATGGCCTCATTCTAGCGGCAAGCGCGCCGACGCGCAATGGGTCTGCCGCGTCTTGACAAGGATGAACGTCCCCAGAGACTGTCCAAGGATCAAAAATGGGCAGCCAGATGAGTTGCTAGGGCCGACCTCGGAGGATTGGCGTGGGCGTCAAAGTCTTTGGGCTGTCGATTCGCGCCGACCAAGAGCGCGAGGCCGATGGCAAGATCTCCCTCTTCCTGCGGGCGATGATCGAGGGGCAAGAGGTCGGTTATGTGCGCTATGAGCATCGGCGCGGCAGATTGGCCTTCATCACCGGAGTAAGCGTGCGCTACGAGTGGCAGGAGCGCGGGGTGGCTATGGCCCTGCTCGACGCGCTGGCCGCCCGGGAAGTGCCGGGCAGGCGGCTGGGTGCGAATTCCGCCCGGGAGAACACCGCCGAGGGTGAGCGGCTGTTGGCGCATTGGTCAGCATCCCGCGGTATCGCGCTTGTGCGCAAGGACGAGGGCCTCGACGGCGGACGGTAGCTTTGCCTGGGGCAAACGCCCGCTCTTTTGAACTCATCACTTGTCAGACGAAGCGGCGACAGGCGGGCGATTTGACATCACTGCGATCCCGCTAGACTGTAAAGATCTTCTGTTTGGGATTGCCGGATCGTCGTAGAAGGAGCCATCATGCCGCTACCTAAAATCAAAGACCTCCGGGCCGCCACCGTCGCTGAGAGGAAACGAGAAGACGCTGCTGCGAAAGCGCGCCTGGAGGAGGCGACCAGGGCGGTGCAGGCCCGCAGAGGGGCGATGCTCGCCCAGTTGGTATCCAAAGTCGATAAGGCCGTCAATTCCAATGTGGCCAGCGGACACACCTCGGTGACCCTGTGGGGGCCTTGGCGCCCAGGCAACGTCGAGTCCAATGACTATGCCCGGACCTACCCCTCGGAATATGCGGAAATGAATGCCTGGAAGTCCTTGGGGCAGGAGTGGGCTCGCCAGGCCGGGAAGGGCGGTTATAAGGCGAAGGTCGGAATCGTAGAATCCACCTTAATGGTCCGGGTGGTCCTTGAGCTCTCCTGGTCAACTAGATAGCTGGTGCGGGGAGCTCCCGGTCTGTCAGCCAAAGAAACTGGTCGATGGTCGAGCATCTTCTATCGCGGTCATCGCCGCCTAGCTCTCACACCGGCCATACACCTATGAGCTGATCGCCGCGTTTGCCCATCTTTGTAGGGCGTGGCCCCGAACTCTGGGCAGTCGTTAGGGCCGCCGAAGATTGCCAGGTCCTCGCGGACAGCCATATTCGAGCAAGCATCTAAATACCCGGAGGAGACGAAGGTGGCAACAGCTCAGAAGACAGTGGATCCGGATTTCAGTGGCGGCCGGCATAAGATGGCTCCGGCCGAAGTCTGCGCCAGCCCAGGCCGCTGCCGGGTACATGGCGGGCGGGCTCGCCTATTTCTGTGTGAGGGCACCAGCGACGGGGGCAAGACCTGGCGGTATCGCCGCCACCTGGCGCCTCGCCGCATAAACGACGGCATCCATAACAACCCGATTTACGCCTGCCTGCTCCCCGACGAGGAGTGGCGCGTACAAGAGGTCTTGCGCGAGTGGCCCAATCTCTGCGAGCGGCAAGCCAATGGCACCGTGATCGTCCATGCGCCGGCGAGCGCCGGCGCGACCAAGAGCGCCTGGCACAAGAACATCATGTTCCGCTTCCGCCCGCTGCCGCTCGGGGTCAGCGGTGCTCAAGTATATAGAGAGGCCCGGGTTCCAAACTCGGCAATTGGCAAGGACTAGCCTCGACCACACAATGAGGAGCAAGCGATGATCATCAAGCTGAAGAGCGGAGCGCACATGAAGCTCGAATCCGACCCGGCATACCCGGGCGAACGGTTCCGGGTGACCAGCGTCGAGGACGGTCTCTTCTACGGTCACGTCGAGCACTTCTATCACTCCGCCACCGCCCGTGGTGGAGGGACGCCCGCCTCGCCTTGGTGGCGGTCGATCCCCGCCGGTGGCGCCCCCGCCGAGCCCGTTAAGACCCGTTATGAAGCGCTCGTGCTGCTCCACTTCTACCACATCGGGCGCATCGGCGGCGCCAAGTGGCGGATGAGCCACGGGGGCTGACAAACGGACATATCAGGGAGGATGAGCCAATGAGCCAGATCGCCATCGAGCCAGCCGATGAGTGGAAGCGCTACGGGCATAACCCCAAGCCCTGCCGCGCGGAGCGCGCGGACTGCCCCTCCGGACTTCATTGCACCACTTGTGCCAAACCCATCGTCGAAGGTTATCGCCCAGGTTTCTTTGACGAGCGTGTCTGGACCCACGATGTGGGACCAGTCCGATGAGCAAGCTGCAGTGGCTTCAAAGCAAAAATGGCTGGTGGCAGTCGTCCCAAGGCTCCCTGACGCTCTTCGTGGCGCAGGAGGCTGAAGGCTGGGCCTTCTAGGCGGCCCACACCAGCCGGCGCGGCGCCCCATATGCTGTGCTCATGCCCGGTCTGGCATCACGACGGGCAGCGATGGACGCCGCCGTGGCCTGGCTCGCCGGACGAGGATAATTGGCACGAAGAGGAACCTACCCATCACACCGGCCATTCACCAAGCCAAGCGGACGAGATCTCGTTCACGGCGCCTGGCGACGGTGGTTCCTTGACAAAGGGGTGGAGTATCAGACAATGACGCTCAGTTCTCAGCTACACCACCACAGAGAGGATTTTGATCATGACTCGCATCCTCAAGTACGAATGCGCCCACTGTGGCGCCCAGATCCTCATCCGCCGCTCCTACACCGTGGGCCTTGGCAGCGAGCACTTCGAGAACACCGGGATCGAAGTCCGGGGTCTCGTCTTCCCAGCGGCTTCTTGGCCGCAAGGGGAGCCGGTCGAGTCGGCCGTGAGCTATCTGTGCACCGCCTGCACCGCCGAACGAGATACGGCCGGAGCCGTGCCCGAATAGCGCCCGCGGCTTGCCTGCTTTGGAACCTCGAACCTTAGCCGCCGAGGTTGGCGACCCAGGTCGCCGCGATCTCCTTCCAGTTCACGCTCGTGCGCTCGGCCGCCGAGTGGGCGAAGTTGTAGCGCAAGGTGTTGGCTAAAGCCCCGATCGCCACTTCCCGGACCACAGATCCGGGGGCCGACGAGCCGATGGCTTGCTGCACCATCTTCCTAGCCCGGTTGTACAGGACTTCATTGTTGGCCAGCTCGGCCTCCTTGGCCCAGGTCTCGCGATTGGTCCAGCCGTTGTACATCTCACGCTCCTTAAAGTTTGGCACTTTTAGTTTCGACCGCACGTCTATCAAGACCGATTCTGGCCCGAGAGATCCTTTTTGACAAGAAAGCCCGTCCCGAGGGCATGAGGTCGCCCTGATTGGTCGCTGGCGGGCGTGAGGCGAACTTCTGTCCGGCTCGGGCCCCTCGCGACAGAACGCCCTTGACAATGGTGAATGCGGAGATAACCTCAGGCCTGGTCGACCGGCCAAAAGCCCGAGCCAAGTGTGGCGAACGCGGCCAAAGGAGAACGATATGGCATCAGATTATTCACCGATCTTCGAGTGGACGAAGTTCGAGAAGATGTGCGCATTCCGCGTGACTAATGCACCGCTGGGGGAACCCTCGATCATCGGCCATTGCCTAGTGCGGTCCGAGGGCGGCTGGCGCTGGCATGTTTCGGCGGCGGCCTCGGGCCACAGCTCCACCGATGGCGGCAAGGCGCCCGACCAGGCCGCGGCGATTGCGGCCTGCGAGGCGGCGGCCAAGCATTTGGCCAAGGTCTTCCCGAGCGCCGGCGCCCTGGCAGTCGATCAGATGTTGGCCCGCAAGAAAAGCCGACTCGTGCGCAAGCGCTAAGTAAGGCCGGGACTGCGCCCACTACCCTTTAACGTGACGGAGCGGCATTGTAAGGAGAGACAAATGGACGAGAGCAAAGGCATCTTCGAGCAGGCCAAAGCACTCATACCTCCTTATTGGGTCGGCCCGAGCATTTCACCGTCTACCAGCGGCGGATGGCGCATCCAGGCGACCACCCGTGGGGCGCCAGTAGTGGTGACTGTTGATGTCAGCGGCAGAAGCCCTGAGACCGCCCTGTCTAATTTCGCCCGCGCCCTGGCGGCGAGGAACAAGGAGGTGATCGCAGCCTTCGCGGCCAAGCTCGCCGCTGGGAAGAAAGCGGCGTTGCGCAGCATCAAGGCCTCCGGTCACCAGCCCGGCCGTTGGGTGCCTGAGCCCGCCTCAGGCGGAGTGAAGTCAAAATGCGCCAAAATCGGCTGCGACTATGTGCTCGCGTTGGATCGCCTGGGCGGGACCGACTACGCTCGTTGTTTCGGGCTGGCGAATTACGCATATGGGGCCGATCGCTGTCCCTGGCACGACCCGAAAGAGCGTCGGGGCAAGCCGGGCGCTTGGAAACGCCCCTAAAGGGCAAGTGCGGCGGTTGGTCTTTATCCGCCGCCCAATAACCGGCCGGTCTACCCCCGGTGCTCCGCTCAGGAGCGGAGTTGGGCGCGTTCGAGGCGAACCTTGGCCGCCTCGAGCTGGGTATTCAAAGCGCCGACGGTTTGGCTCAGGTTGTCCAGGGCCTTGCCCTTGAAGGTGTCGATTTCGTCCATAGTGGCATAGATGGCCTCGAAGGCGGCCTGGAGCCTGGCGAGATCGATGGTCGCCGATGACGCCTGCTCATTGGCCTCGCCTGACTGGCGGCACAGCAGGGCCGAGGAGCCCTCAATCAAGTTCGCGCTCGCGGCATTGAGCGCGCTGATCTGATTGAGCACCAGCTTCTGGCTCGAGAGCGCCTGCGCCACGATGACGGCAGTACGCAGGGCGCTGACCGTAGTGGTCGTGGCCCGATCGACGCCCTTGATCAATTCGGAGTTATTGCGCGCAATGACATCGAGCGCCAGATAGCCTTGGACGCTTACCGCCAACTGGGTGAGAAGGTCCTGGACTTTCTGGCGAACCGCAAAGAGCGCATCTTCTTTGAGCGCGGCGGCGCGACTCGGATCGCTGATCTCGATCTGTGCAATCCGGGTGGACAGGGCGGCGTCAAACTGCTGACCCAGGTAAACATACTGGCGCAGGTGGTCCATGGCCACCCACAGGTTGGCCTTCTCCTGCTCGAGCGAGGCGTTGTCCCGCGCCAGGGCGTCCTGACTTCGATACAGGGCGTCAATGATGGCATTGAGGTGGCCCTGGGCACTCTGGTAGCGGGCGAAGTAGCGCGCCAGATTGTTGCGCCGGGGCAGGAGCCCGAACCGCCGGCCGCTCGAGAAGAGGTCGCCAGCCCGGCCCGGGTCGAGGGCTTCGACCTGGCGGCGCAGGTCTAGCAGTAAGCGGACGACGGCGCTGTTGGCGGACAGCCCACCTGCGGTCATGGCGGCCAGCGGCCGGTCCAGTAGGCGCGAGGAGACCTGCGCGGAAGAGCGAATGTCCTCAGCCCCGAGCTTGGTGAGGCCATTGATCTTGGCGCCAAACGCTGAGCTTTGCGGATCCAGGGACCAGAGGCCTTCGAGATAGGTGGCGGCCAGATCGTCGAGCTTGGCAACGACCGCCGGGGCCAGCTTCACGGCATTCTGCGCCTCTGGGGCGGCCAGGGCCACGACCGGCGCCGGCGCCACCAGCGTGAGGGCGGTGTCGGTATTGGCCGACGCGGAGACGGCGCTCAGATGATCGCTCATGGAGTTCCTCGAGTCGGATTGGTTGGCGGATGAGTCTGGTCAATGATAGCGGATGTCTCGCCAACAATCAAGGGGCGATCCAAACAATCGTCGTTATAGCCCACTGAGGCGCGCGCACCACCGGCGCGAGCTGATGGTGTGCGCGGATTGAGCCCGCCAAAGAAGTAAAAGACTTGCGTTCGCGCGCGCTCAGCGCTATGATAGTCCACAAACGACGATCAGCATCTTTCGATGAATTCAATGAAGGGGTCAGCACGAGATGAAACCTGCCAGCGAAGTGAAGCGCTCAACCAGCAGAGTAATCGGCTCACTCGCCCTCAAGTTCAGCCGAACGGCGGCGGTCCTCGCCGTTGGTGGGGCCGTTTTGGCTTCCTACCTCCTCATTCCGGCCTGGACCAACGCCCAGGTCTCGGTGAGCGCCCCAAAGTACACTGTGTATGCCGGGATTAACGACCTGATCGCCCACCAGCACGCGCCGGGGGAGTTCATGATCCTCAATGCCTCTGGCGGCGAGAACATCATAATCCGCGCCGGCGAGCAGGTCTCCTTTATCTCGTTGGGCAACAGCGGCATCCGCGACAATGAGTGGCAGGTCTTGAACGACCTGGGCCTAACGGCCGCCCCCGCCGCCGAGCGCGCCGACTATGCCAAGATCAACGGTGACATCGCCACCTACTTGTCGGCCAATAGCTTTGGCCTGACCTACCGCTCATTGTCCTGGCTCGTGGATATCGGGTTTGGCCTGATCTTCCTGCTCATCGGCGGGTTAGTCCTCTGGTTCATGTGCGCGCTCTACGGCGCGCTGCAGAATCGCTGGGGCGACCGGGAAACCACAAGAAGTCTGTTCGACGGCCGTTCGCTCAACTGGCACCCCAAGACCTACTGGGCGACCAACCTGATCTATGGCGCCGTGACGCTGGGCTTCCTGGCGATCGTCCTCGCAGGCATTTACAATGTCAGCCAGATCAAGACCGCCACATCTGGCATGACTAGCGTCGCCTCGGTCAAGGACCTGATCAGCGACGCGCAGACCAAATCGCTCGAATTCGTCATTCTGCCGGCCTCGAGCTCGGCCAGTGCTCCCACTGAGCAGTACAACATCCTCGCCCTCGACGC
>Ga0182027_10005844_pt1 | contig 18594 bp, 14 predicted proteins | sample 712E1DmetaG_FD_121300 | JGI IMG/M metagenome (GOLD analysis project Ga0182027, IMG submission 121300) | Permafrost microbial communities from Stordalen Mire, Sweden - 712E1D metaG (Illumina Assembly) | ecosystem: Environmental > Terrestrial > Soil > Wetlands > Permafrost | place: Sweden... | reverse complement strand
GGGCGCAATAGCCGCCCGCATACGATAACGGGTTCATTCATCCCGATCCGATGCCAGAAGCGGGGCTTTTTGTCTATCGAAAACAAATGCGTATAAGGAGCAGGCAGCAGCTCTGCCCTACCAAGAAGGCGAAGGAATCTGTCCTGCACCCCGAAAGAACTTGTTGGATGAGCAACGGCTTGCATTCCGGGCGTGACGGTATAAAGTGACGGCATGGATAGTGCGATTCTCGCGAACGAAGCTTTGAAGCTCCCCCCACTGGAGCGGGCGCAGATTATTGACACGCTCTGGAACAGCCTTGACCCCGCCGAACAGGATGGAATTGACCATGCCTGGCTGGTGGAATCGCGGGATCGTCTCGCGGCATTTCGCGCGGGTCAACTGACGGCCATCAACGGCGAAGAGGCATTTTGCGCCATTGAAGTTGAATTAAAGCAATGAATTTCCGGCTTCTGCGGCCAGCGTGGCGGGAACTGCGCGAAGCCTCGAGATATTATGAACAACGCGTTCCGGGGCTGGGATTGGATTTCCTGCAGGAAGTGCGCGCCACAATTCGGCGCATTCTCATGCATCCGCAGGCATGGGCCGCATTGGACGAAGAGATTCGACGTTGCCGGGCACACCGCTTCCCCTATGGAATCATTTACACTATTGAGAGGGACGGGGTTCTGATCATCTCCGTAATGCATCTTCACCGCCGCCCGGAATCCTGGCGTCGGAACCTTCCGTGACCAAAGCGCCTTTGGGGTGTTCAGCAATGAAGGCGACAATGGCGGCTTTCTGCCGAAAGCCGCTACGCTCGTTGGAAAGAGAAGGGGTTCGTTTCATTTTCGGATGTTCATGCGAGCAGGCCCTTGATGCGCAAGGTAACTGCGGGTTGGCTGGGGGCTTTGTCCGGCAGCTTGACAGTGAGGCCGTCGGCGGTTTGCGACCATTCGAGTTTGCCGCCGTAGCCGAGCAATGAAACGTCGGCGATCTTCCGACCGGCGACTTGCGGCGAATTGCTCGCGAGAGCTTTGATGACGGCTGTGCGCGATTCGGGCCAGGCGAGGATGAACGCATAGAGCGCGTCGCCCTTGGTGGTGAAGCGGATGTCCTGGGATGTGTAGGCCGCCGCCGCGCCGCGCCCGCCGCCGCGCGCGGCCGGGCGGGCCGTCGTGGAGGGGCCTTCGCCGTAGATTTTCCAGGGCCGCGTTCCGTAGATGCCCTCGGAATTGACGTCCATCCAGGCTGTCAGGCCGGCCAGGAACGCCTCTTCATGTTCGTCAATCGAGCCGTCGCCGCGCAGCGGGATGTTGAGCATGAGGTTGCCGTTTTTGCTCACGATGTCGGTGAGCATGGCGACAATGGTGGCGACCGTCGCGTAGCGATTCCCCTCGGCAACGGCCCGGCTGTAGTGCCAGTCGCCGATGCAGGTGTCGGTCTGCCACGGATCGGGGCGGATGGCGTTGGCCGTGCTGCGTTCGATGTCCTCGACGAAGGAGCCGACATGGGCCGGGAGAATGTGTTTTCCATTGACGACGACGTCGGCCTTGCCGCCGTTGAGGGCGGCGCTGCGGTTGTAATAGTGGCAAACCAGGTCCAGCCCGGCTTGTTCGAGCGGCAGTTCATTGGTGTCAAAATAGAGAACGTCGGGCTGATACTTGTCCACGAGGTCCTGGCAGCGGAGGAACCAATTGTCAATGAACGGCTTGACGGGGAGCGGGTTGCTCTTGGCCAGGCTGGTGTTGGCGGTGACCCAGGCCTGGACGGCCTGCGCGCTCTTGAGGCCGTCGGGCATGACGACGGAGCGCCCGGTGTAAAGGTCCTGCGGATCCAGGCCCTCCCACCACTTGCCCTTGCCGTCGGCCTTGGTGAGTGTGTAGGCGTCGTAACGCACGCCGGCGAGGGGGCCTTCGCCGTCGTAGCCGTAGGCGGGTTGCAGCCAGCGGTTAGCCCACGAGGCGTGATTGGTGGCGCCAAAACGCAGGCCATTGGCGCGGGCGGCGCGCGCCCAGAGGCCGACGATGTCTTTTTTGGGGCCGACCCGGACGGAATTCCAATCGTGATATTTTGAATCGTAGGCGTCGAAATTATCGTGGTGATTGGCGAGGGCGAAAAAGTATTTCGCCCCGGAGCGTTTGTAGAGCGCCATCAATTTTTCCGGCTCCCATTTCTCCGCCTTCCAGAGGTTGTCAATTTCCATGAAGCCGACCTTGGAGGGATGGCCGTAGGTTTTGACGTGGAATTCATAATCGCGTTCGCCCTGGATGTACATTCTGCGCGCATACCAGTCGCCCTGTTCGGGAACGCATTGGGCGGTCCAGTGCGCCCAGATGCCGAACTTGGCGTCGCGGTACCAATCGGGGCATTTGTAATTCTTGACAAGCGATTGCCAAGTCGGCTCGAACGGCCCGGCGGCGAGGCGGCGTCCGGTGGCGGTCGTGGTGAACGGCTCCGGGGCGGCGGCGCGGGTCCAGAGGGGGGCGGCCAGGCCGGCGGCGGTGGCGAAGACGGAGGTTTTGAGGAATTTACGGCGAGTGAGCGGGGTGTTCATCGTGAATCACTCAAATCTGCTGAACTGAGTCAGCTTTAGTCCGGTGATTTTCAGCGCATAGACAAAATCGCATGGTTTTTCGGCCGGGAACTTCACCTTCAGTCCTTCGTTATCCAGAGTGAATGGAAGGGGTCCGGCATGGCCGAGCAACTCGACTTTCTCGATTGTCAGCGCCGGTTTGCCGCTGGCCAGGGAGGTGATGGTGACTGGCTGGCCGCCCGGCCAGTTCATCACCGTCGCGTAGAGCGTGTCGCCCTTGGTGGTAAAGCGGATGTCCTTGGGTGTATAACCGTTTCGCGAAATCCCGCCGCCGCCGACACCGTTGCCGCTCATGTTCTGCCCATTGAGGCGGCCCGCAAATCCCCCGGCCGCGCGTATCGTCTTCATCGCCGCTGCCGCCGCGTCGGCGACGGGGCCTTCTCCGAACTTGGTCCACGGGCGCGTGTTGTAGATCGCCTCGCCATTGACCTCCAGCCATTTGCCAATCGCCAGGAGCACGTCCTGTTGCTCTTGCGGGATGGTGCCGTCGGCCTTGGGGGAGACGTTGAGCAGGAGATTGCCGTTCTTGCTCGCGTTCTCGATGATCTTCCAGACAAACTGGTTGGGCGCGTAAGGCTTTTGGCCTTCCACATAGCCGAACTTGTCGGTGATCGGATCATCGGGCTGCCAGACCCAATCGGTCAATTCCATCGGCGCGCGTCCCTCACGTTCGTAGTCCATGACCTGGCCTGAAACCCAAGCGGCTTGTTTGGCGCTGACGGCCACTTGTTTGCCCCATTGCCTGGCGCGATTGTAATAGTAGGCGGCAACCCGGATCTTCAAAGGATCGGTGGCGTGGTCGGTGTTCATGTCGAACCACAGCATGTCGGGACTGTATTTCTCGATGGTCTCAATTCTCTTTGCGACCCAATCGTGCATGAATTTGATCCGGGCCGTGTTGCTTCGGTCCGCGACGCTGTAGAATGCGGCCCACTGCGGGTCGTATTCATCGCTGCCGGCCAGAGCGGGAATGAACTGGAAATGGAAGAAGGAATGATCGGAGATGCCGGTCTTGAGGCCGACTTTTTCCACCGCCTTGATGAGGTCTCCGTCCAGGTCGCGGTGCGGCCCGTAGTTTTTGGAGTTGTATGGATTGATCGCGCTGTCCCAGTTGGAGAAACCGTCGTGATGCTCGCCGGGGGCAAAGACATATTTGGCGCCGGCCTTCTTGAAGAGGGCGGCCCAGGCGTCGGGATCCCACTTGGCGGCGGTGTACATGGGGAGAAAATCCTTGTAGCCGAACTGGGTTGGCGGCCCGAAGTTCTGCGTGTGCCACTGCATGATGCCGGCGTTGCCGCCGTACATGTAGCGGACGTACCACTCGCTTCCGTGGGCCGGAACGGAGTAGATGCCCCAGTGCATCATGATTCCGAACTTGCCGTCGCGGAACCAGTCGGGGTCCTTGTAGTTCTGCTGAATGGAATCCCAGCTTTCCTGAAACGGGCCGGCGGGCATGGCAGGGAGGTCTTTCAGGGCGGCGGCAACCATTTCGGGAGTGTCGCGGGTCCAGGTGTCAGCATTGGGGGGAGCGGCAGCCCCGCGGGCGGCGGCGCGGGCGCGGGGTTGCCAGAGGGGCGCGGTCAAGCCCGCGCCGGCGGCCAGCGTGGAGGTTTGGAGAAACTTGCGGCGTGTAATTTGAGTTTTCATAAGTGGTGGTTTGTGCGTTTGTTATTTTTCATTAAGCGCGGCGGCGACGGCCTGTTGGTAGGCGCGGCGCATGGCGGAATCGTCCGGGGTGGGCTGTATTTTGTCGCGCTCAAGCATCAACACGTAGATGATGCCGCGCGTTGGGTCGGCCCAGCTTTGCGTGCCGAAGGCGCCGCCATGACCGAATGAGCCGGGTGAAAGCGTGGCATTCGCGGCCATCTGTGACGGGTCTTCCACGACGCAAAATCCAAGCCCCCAGGGCATGCCGGCCCGCGCGCGGAGGTCGCCGGTTTGTTTGCGCGTCATTTCCGCCACGGTCTCCGGCTTGAGAATCCGCCGTCCATTCCACGCGCCGCGGTTGAGCATCATCTGATAGAATTTCGCCACGTCCTCCGCGGTGGAAAAGAGGCCCGCGCCGCCCAGGGGCGGCCGTTGGTGATCGGTCACCGCGCCACCATACATGTAGTCAATGGGGGCCGGCCTTAGTTTTCCCGCCTGCGCGTTCCATATATAGGTTTGCGCGTAACGCTCCGTCTGCGAGGGCGAGATCCAGAAGGTGGTGTCCTTCATTCCAAGCGGATCGAAAAGGCGCTTTTGCAGAAACTCGGAGTATGGCATGCCGCTGGCGGCTTCCACGACCCGCCCGGCCGTGTCCATTCCCGCCGTGGAATAACTCCAGCGCGTGCCGGGTTGAAAGCGCAGGGGTTCGCGCGCGAGAGCCTTGCTCATCTCGGCAAGCGTCCAATGCGGATCGGTGGCGCGATATTCGCCCAGGCCGCTGGTGTGGGTGAGCAAATCACGCACGGTGATGGGCCGCGCGGCCTTGACCGTGGCCGGCGGCTGCGCCGACCGCCCCCCGGCGACCGACAGGTCGTGGAATTCCGGCAGGTATTTTTCAACCGGATCATCGAAGGACAGCTTGCCGTCGTCCACGAGCATCGCCACCGCGACGGCCGTGACCGGCTTGCTCATCGAGGCGATCCAAAAAATATCATCCGTCTTCATTTGGCGCCCCGACTCCAAATCGCTTTTGCCCACGGCGGCAAGATGCAGAAGGCTGTTGCTCGTGGCGACGAGAGAGACAGCTCCGGCGATTTCGTTGCTGGCGACAAACTGCTGAAGTTTTTCAGGGACGGCGGCAAACTTGTCCGCCGCCGCCATTGCGCCGCAGGAAAAAAGAAACATGGCGAGCAGCGCGGCGCAGCCGCCAAGCATCCGGGTTCGCGTCCCCAATGTTTTGCACTGCAAGCCGTCGGAGCCGCTTATTTTCGCGGAGATTTTACCACGGATGGCACGGATTGCACGGATGGGAGCGATTTCTTGGAAAAGAAGGAAACGAAGGAAATGAAGTCCCGAATCCGAATCGAGATTCTTCGTTGTCTTCGTTTCCTTCTGTTGAAGTTCTGTTCCCCGAGGGTGGCGGTGATGGAGAATTCTCAATCCGTGAAATCCGTGAAATCCGTGGTTCACTTTCTCTGGTTGCGGCTTTGCCGCGCTGCGCTTCCCCGACGTTTTTTGTGGTTTGATGCAGGTCATATTTTCGGGATGATTTTCAACGCCGTCGCGAAAACGGAAGTCCCATTTCCGGACAGGGTGACTGTCAACCCTTTTTCGTCGCGGGCAAATTCCAGTTTCGCGGTAGAACCCAGCATTTGCACGCTTCCAATGTCGCCGGGATAATGAGGCGACTTGAGGGCCAGAGCTTTGATGCTTCATGGGGATGGATGATGAGGGGTTCATTTCAGGCATGTTGGAGAATGGACGTTTTTCGAGGCAAATCCAGCAAATCCATGCGTCACGGGCCAACCGGAATCGGTTTGAGGCCGTTGGCCGACTGCTCCAATTCCAGGACAACGATGGTGTCGAGGCCGTCCTGACCGGCGACAGGAACCGAGATTTCGACAAGCTGGCCGCTTTGCGAGAAGGTCACCGTCCCTCCTCCCAAAAGGGAAGCGCGAAGGATTTTAGCGGGCATCGCCGGCAGAGCCAGTTTGCCGCCTTGCGGCCAGTTCAGAACATGCACATAAATCCGCTTGTCGCGGTGCGTGGAGACGCCGTAAGCGGCCGGCAGGAACGGCCCGCCACGGGTGCCATAGATGCTCTCACCGAACTTGCCCAGCCAATCGCCGATTTGCTTAAGGCGCTGGGCCTGGGGCGGATCAATCTGGCCATCCGGCCGCGGGCCGACATTGAGAATAAAATTGCCATCACGGCCGGCGGCCTTGACGAGAAGGAGAATGCAGTCGCGCAACGGTTTGATGGCGGCATTGGTCTTCCATCCCCAAACCCCGCCGGCCAGCGTCGTGCATAATTCCCAGGGATGCTCCGCGTCAAAATTGCCCAGGGCGCTGTCGCCTTCGCGCGAATGAAAATCTTCCGGCATGTCGGCGCGGCCATTGATGACCACGTCCGGCTGGAGCTTGCGGAGCATGGAATAAACCTGGTCGGACTGCCAGTTGAAGCGCCCTTGATAGGTCTGTCCCGCGGGACGCTTTTGCCATTGAGCGGCCGGCCCCCATTGTCCGCCAAAGCCCAGCCAGTTTTGTTCTCCGCCATCAAAGAACAGAATGTCAATCTTCCCGTAATTGGACAGGAGTTCGCGCATCTGGCGGTGGTATTGGTCGCGCATCGCCTCCGCGCTCTGGAGTTGCAAATCGGGGAAAAAGAAACCGGGGAAACGCCAGTCCAGCGGCGAATAATAAAGCCCCACCAGCATCCCTCCGTCGCGCGCGGCCTTCACGTAGTCGGCCACAAAATCCCGATGCGCGGCGGTCTGGACGCTGGTGAAATCGTCGCCGGGGTCATCGAAGAGGGCGAAGCCATCGTGATGGCGGGTAGTCAAGACCATGTATTTCATGCCCGCCGATTTGGCGACGGCCACCCAGGCCTTCGCGTCAAAATTCGCCGGCTGGAACTGGCCGGCCAGTTTGGCGTATTCCTCCACGGGGATTTGCTCATTCCACTGCACCCATTCGCCGCGGCCGAGGATTGAGTAAAGGCCCCAGTGAATGAACAGGCCAAACCGGGCATCCCGCCACGCGGCCAGACGGGCGTCTTTTTGTCCGGCGGTTTCCGCGACGGGCTGAGTTTGTGCATTCGCGGCAAGTGTCAACAGCACAAGGCAGGCCGCGGCTGCCATGACATTCCGGCTTAATTTAGAGAGGCGCATGGGTGGATTCCTGATTGGGTGGGTGTTAATGCGGTGCGGTTGCCCCGCTTGGGTCGGACGGTGTTCCTGCTCCGCCGTTTTCCATGGGCGGCGTTGCCGTGTTCGCCGCGTGAACAGGCCCGGCAAATTCGAGCGCGGCGACCGACACATCAGGGTCGGGCGCTCTGCCGGGCAACGTCACGATCAAGCCCGCGCTGGTCACGCTTGTAGTCACTGCCGCGCCGTTAGCCAGCAATCGGCCGGACTGCACGAACTGCCGGATGTCCGGCAAGAAAATCTTGCCGTCAGCGGGCCAGTTCCAAACATGAAGGTAAAGAGTCGTGCCGGCGTCGGCCTGGGTTATTTGCGTGACGCGCCCCCACGGGAGCGGATCAGCGTAAGGGCCGGCTTCGGTGCCGTAGATCGCCTGGCCGTTGGTTTTCAGCCACTTGCCCATCGCCTGCAGGCGATCCACTTCCGGCTGGGGAATTATCCCTTCGGAGGTCGGCCCGACATTCAGGAGATAATTGCCGCCTTTGCTGGCGATGTCGGAGAGATTACGGATAAGCTGCTGGGCGGATTTCCACCGGGTGTCGCTGGCGTTGTAACCCCAGGAGTTGTTGATCGTCATGCAGACCTCAAATTGCCGGCCAAAGGGGTCCGTCGCGATGCGTTGTTCCGGCGTGCCGACATCGCCGAGCACGCCGCCGCCGAGGCGGTTGTTGATGATCAGGCCGGGATAATTGCAGGTCAAGTCGAAGATCGGGCGGGCGCGCTCGGGGGTCATGGAATACTCGGTGTCGAAAAAGAGGTAGGCGGGATGGTATTTGTCCAGAATTTCCCGGAGCTGCGGCAGCGCGATGGTTTTGAGATACTCGTCGAACGACCCCTTGTTCTGTTCCTCGTCCCACGGCTTCGTGTTGCCCTTGCCGCCGCCGAGGTTCACCCAGTCCTGCGACTGCGAATAATACAGCCCGAACTGGATTCCCCGCGCGCGAACCGCATCGGCCAGCGGTTGCAGCAAATCGCGCCCGGCGGCGGACGCTTTCACCGCGTTCCAGTCCGAAACCTTGGAATCATACAGGGTGAAGCCATCATGGTGCTTGGCGGTGATGACGACGTATTTCGCGCCCGCGTCGGCAAAAAGTTGCGCCCAGGATTGCGGGTCGTATTTGGCGGCCGTGAAGTCCTTCGCAAACGCCTTGTATGTCGCCACGGGAACCTTGCCCTGGTTCATATACCATTCGCCGCGCGCCGGGACCGAATAGACGCCCCAGTGGATGAAAATGCCGAAGTGCGCCTCACGAAACCATTTCATGCGCGCATCGCGAACCGGCGGCGTTTCATTGCGGACCAGCACCGGGTAGGCCGGCAGTTGGGCGCCGCCTTCGCGGAATAACGTCCCGGTGGTGGCGGACGCCGCCGCGCCTGGCGCGGGTGGCGGGGATACAGCCGCGAACAGGCCCGGCAAGACCGAGAACGCGAGAAAAAGGAGGGGCAGTCTGGATTTCATGGGATATGCTTATACAATGGAGCGTCCCTTTCCACAATTTGTTTTCTGTATTCCATGAACTTGCGCGCGCCTTCGCCACCTACCAGCAATGCCGTTCCCACATCTTCACTTCCGTTTTCGGCCTCTCCCCAACCGCCTTCCGCAGCCTGCGCTGACCGCAGTAAAATATATCAAATGCAAGATAAAAGTTGCAAAAAATAGCATAGGATGTATTTTGAGGGTGAAATGAACTGTTTGACCTATGGAAAAGACTGAAAATACGAAGAAAATGAAGTGGTACTCGATCCGCGAAGCCGCCGAATACCTGGATGTCGGCGAACCGACCCTCTACCGCTGGATGCGCGACGGCAAGATCACCTTCCGTAAGGTCGGTGATTCCACGCGTTTCTGGCAGGAGGACCTGGATTCGGTCATGCAAGTCTCCTACAGCACCAAGGACGTGGACAAGGCGCGCGAAGTCTGCCCGGTCTGCCGGCACGACGAATTGGTGGAAGGCAAGGTGCGCGGCGCCGGGTTGGTTTATTTCGCGCCCAGGAAGACGAAATTCTGGACCCTCAAGGACAGTTTCGTCGAAACGACCGCGCGGATGTGTACGCGGTGCGGGGCCATTGCGTGGTTTGGCGACACCGCCAAACTGGCCAAACTGCGCATCCCATCCCCGGCGAAAGAGGACAGCGAACCCGCACCTTCCGAAGAAGAAGCGCAATCTTGAATTAGGACCACCAATCCCCCCAGCTACGTTATGAAACCAACTTTGAATCATCGGCGAACGGCCTTCACTCTGACAGATCTGTTCGTGGTCATCATCATTCTCGTAATCTGCTATTGGGGAATTGCAGACTTATCTGCAACAGCCGGTGCAAAGCGCAAAGCCCAGCGTATTTCTTGTCAGAACAATCTCAAAGAAATCGGCACGGCTTACGTGCTTTGGGCAGACGATCATGGCGGCCGCACGCCTGCTTCGGAATCCGCGACTCGTGGTGGATGGTCGGATTTGCTCACCAATGCTGACCAAGGGGAGAACTGTTGGACAAATTATGCAGTTCTGGCGGACGCTCTCGGTCGCGACGCGAGACGGGTTATCTGCCCGGCGGACGATCGGACTGCGGCAGCAGAGTTCGTCACAAACACAACACAATATGAATATGATCTGCGCGCCTCCTATTTCCACAGCAACAGCAACGTTTCTTACTTTGTTGGCGTAAGCGCAAACACCAACTCGCCCCGGTCATTGCTCGCGGGCGACCGCAACCTGGGCGGCGGAACGGCGCCGGATTCCGAATACGGCTTCTCCCCTGCAAGCGGGAAAGGCAACGATGTCGCCGTTCCTATCGCCGGCCCTGCGTCATGGTCATTGAAGATGCATTCAGATGGAAACCCCGCGGGGGCCGGCAATATCTTGCTTGGCGATGGCCATGTCCAACAAGTCTCCACCGCCAGTTTCAATAAGGACTGGTTGCGCAATGCCGCCCCAACGACCAACTGGCCCGCCGGCCATGTCCCCGCCACCCCCTCCATCCGCGTGGTTCTTCCATGAATATGAAGTAGAGAGCGCAGCGCGGCCAGCCGCAACCAAAGGAAAGGAAACTCAGCTCTGCTCGAAAAGAAAATAGCCCGCCGCTTCAGCGGCGGGTCAGCGTGCCGGAAACAAATCAAGTCCCGTCAGGGACGAAAGATCTGTCGTCCCTGACGGGACTTGCTTGGCTTATTGGACCCGGTCACCCAGCCATAAATGGCTGGGCTATTTTCTTTCGGGTTCGGAGCGCCGATTTTGAATCGGCTTTAAGCGTCCTCGCGATTCCCAAGCCGAGTGCAAGTCGGCGCTCCGGACTACAGATGTTTCGTGCGGGGCATGAAATATCCGGGATAGGGGTGCCTTCCATGTGGACAGTGCGCATCACAAAATTCCCCGCCGTGCTGGCAGAAGACGAAATTCTGGACTCTCAAGGACCGTTTGGTCGAAACGCCCGCGCGTTCTTTCGCAACTGCTGCAAGCGTGCGAGGTTGTTGGCGGGCAGGTCGTCCTCCGCGGGGGCAAGCTGGATCGCTTTCTCCAGAACTTTCTGTGCCTCGTCGAACCTGCCCAATTCTGCCAGTCCCCAGCCATAGTCATTGAGCACCGTGGAATTATTGGGGTCATTCGCGACAGCCCTTTCCAGCCACGGCAGGGCGTCCTGCTGTTTGCCGGCGCGGCACAAAGCCCAACCGAGGCCGGTAATAAACGCCTGCTCGCCAGGGCTGGCTTCCAAGGCGGCCTCATACAGCTTACAAGTGTTGGCGGCATCGCCGCCGTCCATCAGCGCCTGGCCGGCCTCGTCAATGATCTCAATCCAATCCTCGGTTTTCGGCGAAAGCCGCGTCAATTGGAGCAGCAATTCCATGCCTTCCGCCTTGCGGCCGCAGGCAAGTTCATAACCGCCGACCGTCAGCAAAGCGGGAGCATACTCCGGGTCAATGGCCAACGCCTCAAAGCCTGCGGGCCAGGCCGGCGCGGGCCAATTCTCGCGCGCGTTCGGGAGGTGCGCTATCGCCGCCCGAAACAGGCTGCTGGCGATGCTTTCATCATAAGCCCACCCCGCCGCCTTCCGGCGCTTGGTTGCGGACTCACCCGCGTATTCCGCCCGGAGGGCTGAAAGCTCCGGGTCGCGGGCCAGATGTTCGGCAAAGCACTGCTTCGCGCGGCTGGTTGTTTTGGCTGAAGCGGTCTTCTTGGTCATACTTGGGCTATTTCTTGGAAGGGGCATAAACGCAATCGCGGTGGATTTGGATGCCGGCCTGGTCGAATCGCTTTTTGACGGCTTCCAGAAGGTCGCATTTCATGTCGGGCACGGCCAGCGGATTCGCCGCCCAGGCCGTCAGGGTGACGGTGACGCCCGCGCCGGATAAGTCGGTGATGCGGCAAGTGGGCGCGCCGCGGGCATCGGGCTGCTGTCGGGCGACTTCGAGGAGGATTTGGCGGGCCTTGTCCGCATCCGCGTCGTGTTCGAGGGACAGGACGACGGCGCAAGGAACGGGTTGCTTGGACCTGGAAAGGTTTAAGATGGCCTGGCTGGCCATGAGGTTGTTGGGAATCACCATGCGGCGCTCGTCTTCCAGGCGCAAAGTGGTGTAACCGAGGCTGATGTTCTCGACAAGGCCCGTAACCAGTCCAGCGGGGCTGGTGACTTGGAGTTGGTCGCCCAGTTGAAAGGGGCGGTAGAGCACGAGGGAGATGCCGGCGATGAGGTTGCCGAGGGTGTTTTGGGCGGCCATGCCGACGACCACCGCCAGCACCCCAGCGCTGGTGAGCCAGGCCGTGCCGAGGTCGTGAAGCTTCGGTATCATGTGGGCGTAGGAAACGAAGGCCAGCACCCAAACTCCCACCCGGAGCAATTGACTCAGGAAACGAACGGCGGTCTGGTCAACGGACTCGCCCCGCTTTTGGAGAACGCGGTGCAACGCGAGGCGCAAAGCTCCACTGGCCAGCCACGCGACAACGCCGATGAAGACGGCGTAAACAGCCATTCCAGCCAAGGTTTGCCTGGTGAGCAGCTCCCCTCTCATCCAGGGAACCTGATGGGCGAAAGTAAGAAACGCCACAAACCAGACCGCCAACCGCGCCAATTGCCCGACGAAAACAACACTTGATTGATCCGTCTTCCCGCCGCGCTTTTGGATGATTAGCAGCACGATCAGGCGAACAGCCTCGCCTAACAGCCAGGCCATGACAGCAATGATCAGCCCCAGAAAACCCGCCCCCAGCCAGGTTTTGGTGTCCAGCAAGGAAAGCACCTTGGTCCAGAAATCATTCATCATATTGACAACTTATACCATTTGCAGTTCGCAATCGCACTATTCCAAAATCGAATTTGCGGCGGTCAAATTTGCGGCGGTCATAGACCGCCGCTACAGAGTCACGCTTTTCAGCGGCCCAGGGCGGCCAGCAGTTTTTCGTGGATGTTGCCAAAACCGCCGTTGCTGAAAACGCAAATCACGTCGCCCCCGTGGGCTTCGTGTTTGAGATGGGCGACAATCGCATCGGCATGGGGCAGATAGGCGGCGGTCTTCCCGAGCGTCTTGAGGTCCTGGATAAGCTTCTCCGGGTTGAGCCGCTCCTCCGGCTTGAGCAATTCCAGACGGGCAATTTCGGCAATGACCACGGCGTCGGCGTCGGCGAAGGCGTAGGGCAGTTCCTCCTGGAAGACATTGCGGCGGGTGGTGTTGCTGCGCGGCTCGAACACGGCCCAGAGGCGCTGTTGGGCGTAGCGATGCCGCAGCGCGCGCAAGGTCTCGCGGATAGCGGACGGATGATGGCCGAAATCGTCTATCACCGTGATGCCGCCGGGCAGGCCGCGCACTTCCATGCGCCGCCGCACGCCCTTGAAGGTGTCGAAGCCGGACTGGATCTGTTTGTTTGACAACCCGCAATGCTTGGCGGCGGCGATGACGGCCAGCGCGTTGCGCACGTTGAACTCGCCGACCAGATTGAGATGGAACTTGAAGCTTGGGATCTCAAATTCGGTGGCGGTGGGGCCGTAGCGGAGATTGAAGGCGTGAACGCTGCCGTCCTCGCGCAAGCCGAAGCGTTTGACCGGGCAATGGGTCACATCGAGCAACGGCGCGACGTTCGGGTCGTCCCCGTTGGCCAGAAGCTGGCCGTTGCGAGGGATCAGCGTGATGAGGCGGCGAAAGGAGGTTTGGATGGCGGCGAGATTCTCGAAGATGTCCGCGTGGTCAAATTCCAGATTGTTGATCACGACCACTTCGGGAAGGTAATGGACGAATTTGCTCCGCTTGTCAAAGAACGCGGTGTCGTATTCGTCCCCTTCGATGATAAACCACGGGCTGGCGGTGAAACGGGCCCCTTCGCCGAAGTTGACAGGGATGCCGCCGATGAGGAAGCCGGGGTTCAATCCGTTGTGCTCGAACACCCACGCCAGGAGCGAAGTGGTCGTGGTTTTGCCGTGCGTCCCGGTGACCACAATGGAGCGTTTGCCGCGGATGAAAAACTCCCGGAGCAGTTCGGGCAGCGAGCAATAACGCAGTTTGTGATCCAGGATCGCTTCCACCTCCGCGTTGCCGCGCGAAAGGGCGTTGCCGATGACCACCAGGTCCGGCTTGTGCGCAAGATTGGATTCGGCATAGCCCGGCATGACCTGGATTTGTTTGGCCGCCAGGAAAGTGGACATGGGCGGATAGACATTGTAATCCGAACCGGTGACGGCGAAGCCCTTGTCGCGCATCGCCGCCGCGACCGCGGCCATGGCCGTGCCGCCAATGCCGGCGAAATGGATTGATTTGATTTCTGAAAACATCTTGGACGAATAATGGCGCAATTATTGCCGCTGGAAAGCCGGAAATGAGGGAATGCTTCCAGGTAGGGCAGAGCTGCCGCTCTGCCCATGAATTCTTTGGCGGCGCAGCAGCGCCGAAGATACCGGGGAAACCACGCGGACCTGACGCCTTTCGTCATTTTGGGCCATAAAACAACATCCTTTTTTGGCTTAACTAACCTTAATTAACCTTAATTAGGCTTAATTAGCCTTAATTTTGGCCTTAATTGGCCTTTGCGTTTTAGGTTGGTTTGCGGTTCAAAAAACAGAAATGGGAAAGCAGAACAGTGCGTGAAAATCACGCATTCGGCCCGCTGCCGGCTTGCCAATCCGCCTTGTCCGACATCCGCAATGCACTTTTGGCCGCAAAAATGCACAAAATGCACAGCGCGCCCAGCCGCAACCAAAAGGAAATGGACCACGGATTTCACGGATTTCACGGATAAGGAAGACGTTTCAACGCAAAGGCGCAAAGTCGCAAAGTCGCAAAGAGTTCTTTCCGTCCTTGCAGTGCTATTTCCGAGAATTGCCCATTTTTGGCAACATTTTCCGAACCATCTTTCGGAATGACAAATGATAAATTCTCAATGACAAATTCTCGATTTAGCCCCGCCCTTTTGGTTGCGGCTTGCCGCGCTGCGTCTTTGCAGTGCTATTCCCGAGAATTGCGCATTCTTGGCAAAATTTCCCGAACGGTCTTCCCCAATGACAAATGACAAATTTTCAATGACCAATTCTCAATTCAGACTCGGCGTTTTGGTTGCGGCTTGCCGCGCTGCGTCTTTGCGCCTTTGCGTTAAATCCGCTATCCGTTCCGGTGGATCGGGCCAATTCCCAATCGGCAATGCGCAATTGCCGGGACGCTCCCGCCTGCGCCCCGTTGCCGCCGGGCCATTCTTTTCCTGTCATCACGCTCCAAATAATAGCGGTTAATCCAGGGTTGTCAACGGATAAATGCAAATAATGCAAGATCCTCATAATTAGACACTTGCAGTGATCGCCAGGCCAAGCCCCCGCTGGGCCTCTTTTCCAATCAGGGCGAGCTGATGCGGTAGAACCGCCCGGCGCTGTTCGCCTGCGCCGGTTCGCTGAAATGGAACAGGCCATTGGTGAGCGTCACATTCGTAAGCGCGGTCCAAACCGGATTGGCCAGATTCGTGCATCCTTCCACCACGATAGGGATGGCGGCCGTGCCCTTGATGTCGAACCCAAATTGATTGTTCCGCACGCCAAAGTTGCCGTTGCCGGTTTGGATCAGCGGGTTCCATTGAACAGCCGGAACACCCTGGTATGTGTTGGTCCAGCCAGTCGTGCCGGGCAAATAATATGCCGTCGTGGTGGCATCTCCAAAGAAGAGTTGTATCGGAAAGAGATCAGATCCAGCCACAATGTTCGTGGGGGCATCGCTTTCGAAAAAGACGCTTTGCAGGTTGGCGCAGCTGGCGAACATCCCATATCCGAGGACAGCGACACTACCTGGAATCGTGACATTGGTCAAGCTGTTACACAAAAAGAAAGCACCCTCTCCTATGTTCGTGACGCTTGCAGGGATCGTCATGCAGGTCAGCAGGCTTCCAGCGAACGAAAATTCCTCGATAACACCGACATTGTTTGGAATAGTGTAAGCGCCATTGCGGGCATTCGGATATGCAAGGATGCTCCTTTGGGTCTTGTCGAACAAGACGCCGCCCAGGCTGCTGTACATCGAATTCTCTGGATCCACCATTATCGCGCTGATGTTCGTGCAGCCAAAGAAGGCCTCATCGCCGATGCTGACGACGGTCGCTGGAATCATCACGCTGCTTAGGCTCGTGCAATGCCAGAATGCAGCGTATGCGATATTGGCCTCACCGTTTGGAATCGCAATGCTCGAAAGATTGGTGTCGAGATCGAATGCAAATTCCCCAATACTGGTGAGACTACAGGGAAATGTCATACTGCTAAGGCTATAGCATTCCCCGAAGGCCCCAGCCAGCATGTTGGTGACCCCATTGCTCAAAGTGGCGTTGGTCAGGTTCGGGCAGGAAAAGAACGCCGAATAGCCGATAGTGCCGACGGTCCCGGGAATCGTGACGGAACTGAGGTTCGTATTTTCAGCAAAAGAGCCGCCACTTATGACGCTGACGTTCAGTCCGTTGATCTTCGTCGGAATCGTCACAACCCAAGGAGGCCCCGAGTAGTCATCTATCGCCAAGGTGCCGTCAGCATTTGTGCTGTAAGCGTAGGAACTGCCATCAGCGTTCGTGACATATCCGTATTGGCCTTGAACCTCCTGAGTGCGAACCAACAGCATCAAGCCTAACATAGTAGGAACTCTAATTTTCATAAAACATCGAACGAGGCAACACACCAATTCACAAGCCACAAGCGAAAATTGTCATGGCCACGGACTGCCATGTGTCTGGTTAAAATAGAGATTGGCAACATCAGCTGGCCACAAATTAGTGCTCCAAATTTGAGGCAGCCACATATCGCCATCAAGATCACTGTAGCCGTTGTTAGCTGTACCCAGGCCGAAAATCAGATAGGTCGTACTGGAGACGGGACTCGCAAAAGTGTTTGTCGTTGCCTGAAGTGCAGCATTGAGGTAGATCAATAGGTTGTTGGTGCCATCATAGGTGATCGTGACCATGCTCCACGCGTACGCCCAGTTCGCTGGTCCGCTTGGCCAATTTCCTGGTCCGTTATCCGTAGTAATGGCAAAAGCCGTATTGTTTGTTTCGCCGCCAAAACTGATCTGAGTACCTCCGGAATTCTCTGACAAGTACCATCCGTTTACCTCGTATGTGTCATTCCCCATGCAATAGTATCCGTCACCGTATGGACGTAGCCACACGTTGATCGTGAATGGATTGGTCGTGAAATTGAAAAGGGTTGAATTGGTCACGGTAATTTAAGTCTGAGCTATACCACTGGTTTGACCGTGGAAGTGAATTGCTGATGGATAGCCGCCAGGGTTGTTGGTCCAGTCAGGGAGTTGCGGGCTGCTACCGCTGTTGGTATTCCACACTGTTCCATTCGCAGCTGCTCCAGAAGTTGCGCTGTTACTAAGAGTTAGCGGAATATTCGTCTCGCCATATTCGGTCATCTTGTAATAAAGCAACTGCGGTTTAGAGACATTAGTGTTGAACTCAGTGCTCAAAAAGTTGAAAGCTACTTCGTTGCTCGATAATGCGCGATTGTATATGGCGACATCGTGCATGAAGCCATCAAAGTTATACTCAGTAAATATGCTTCCCACTTCCAACGGTGCGGAACCACTAGGATTTTCGACGGAAGCGCCTTTATAGGGTGTCGAGTCCAATATCCCGTTGAAAAAAAAGTCCGCATGGTTATTGTCAGGAGAATGATGCCAAACAACAGTAACGAATGTCCATTGACCCAAAGCAACAGTGGCAGGGCCGTCGTTCGTGACATCTTGATTTCTTTCGACATACATGTCGAGGTGGTTATCAGGCGTTACCTGAAATGACCAACCGCCGAGTCCATCTGTATATTTCGTCACGATTCCCTTCTGATAATTGCCATCCTTAAATATCCATGCGCAGATTGTCTTGTCGTGTTGGTCAAGGTTGGTAAATCCTGCGCTTGCGGCCTCACCATATTGGGTGCGTCCGTCGAACGCCAAATATCCCGAACCAAAAGCCGGAGGATTTGTCAACGGATACAGCGTCAGAGTGTTCGAATTGGCGATGTAATTTGTGGCTGTACCCCCAATGCCATCGTTCATCTTCCAATAGGCAACCAGCCCATTAGTGAGGTAACCGCCAACCGGAGGAACGCACAGAGTATTGAAATAGAGCATTGACATCCAGTCCGACAGGGGACAATTATTAGGGCATGTGTTCCAAACCAACTCGGCCTGAACGAAGAGGGTACTGGTGCCAAGGGTGATGGGCGAGGCAACGATGACGGAGTTTGTCGCGATGACGGTTTCGAAGATTCCCCAGTTCAGGAGATTTGTGTCCACGGTGCTATTGGTCAGGATGTTGTAGGTCAGATTGCTGAGGGTGTTCTGTACCGTCACGAGGGCCTGGGTCCCGTTGGAGGACAGGTTGGCAGTTAGCCAGAACTCATTGTAGTTCGAATAATTTGTGGTGTAGGGGTAGTTTGGGATGTAGCCGGGGCCGGCGGGCTGGCCCATCATGCCGCCAAAGCCGCCGCCAGGAGAGGCTTGCCAGGCGGCGAGGGCGTTGGAGACAAAGGGCCATGAGTTGGTGTAATAGCCCCCGCACTCCACACCCCAAACAAACATGTCGAAAAAGGCCCCGCGATTTTGCTCAAATCCGGTATTGTCCGAGCCGATGAAAAACCCATTACTCCAGGTGCTCCGCGTCGGCACATACATCACGCCGTCACCCGTGGCCGCCAGCGCGCCGTCCAGGTAAATCTCACAGTC
>Ga0182027_10005843_pt1 | contig 18595 bp, 14 predicted proteins | sample 712E1DmetaG_FD_121300 | JGI IMG/M metagenome (GOLD analysis project Ga0182027, IMG submission 121300) | Permafrost microbial communities from Stordalen Mire, Sweden - 712E1D metaG (Illumina Assembly) | ecosystem: Environmental > Terrestrial > Soil > Wetlands > Permafrost | place: Sweden... | reverse complement strand
AGGTGGATTTGCATTAAGCGGAAGGGCCGCCCGGCTTGAGGGCCGAGCCACCGTAGCATCAAGCTTGCACGACCTTCAAGGGCCTGCACGCGATCGTGGGCTATTGCGCTCCGCTTATCCTCGAAGGCGCAGCGCGCCTTCGAGAAGCTCCACGCTGGCGGGCAGACGTCCTGGGGTTTCGCCGTCGATATCCACGAGGATCTCTTTGGCTGGGTCCGCGGGGCTCGCGCGCAGGCGGCGGCAGCGTACGGATTGCACCTCCTTCATCGAAAGATGGTTGCCCGAATAGATGCGGTGGATTTTGGCCAGTAGCTCCAGCCGGCCGAGGTCGCCCACCGTGACCAGATCGAATTGGCCGTCGTCCAAGATCGCCTCGGGGCAGACTTTCATGCCGCCGCCGAAGAATCGGCCATTGCCCACGGCGGCGAGCAGCAAGGTCATGCGCCGCGCTTCTCCGTCGTCGACCGACACCATGACCTCGGCGTTGTCGTAGCTGAGAAGCGAACGGACCACCGCTGAAAGGAACGAGATGCGGCCGCCGAGGCGCTTCGAGCCGTCGTTGGCGCGTTGGGCGACCGTGCTGGAAAAGCCGAAGGACGCGATGTTGACGAAGCAACGACTGGCCTGCGCGCCGTCGTGGGCGACGAAGGAAATGCGGCCCACGTCGACCTTGCGCGCTTTCGTCTTGCGCACGTGCTCGGCCGCCGCGAAGAGCTGATTCTCGATGCCGAGCGTGCGGCGAAAATCGCCGCCCGTGCCGCGCGGAATGATGCCCATTTCGGCGTCGCCGCCCGCGGCCACCAGGCCGTCGGCCACCTCTGAAATCGTGCCGTCGCCGCCCAGGGCCACCACCAGCTTGCGTCCGGCCTTGGCCTCCTCGTGCGCGATCGCGCGCGCGTGGCCTTGCGCCTCGGTGAAGCGCGCGTCGAAGGCGCCCAGCCCATCGCTGAGCGGACCTACCACGCCGGCCCAGCGTTTTTCGCTGAGCCCGCCGCCCGAGCGCGGATTGACGATGACGACCGGCTTGTCCACGGCACGCAAAATAGCACACCAAGAAAGAAGACCGTTCGGGCGAGCGCTTGCGCGCCTTTCGGTGGAGAGCGGCGGGTATCGGCGAATGGAATGCCGTTTGGATAAACTACATTGTAATGTTTGTTTTTGTTAACTATACTTCATTTCAATGAATCTGGAAGCAGTCGCCGCCGACCAGAATCCTTGGTGGGAGTCGCCAGGCGCGAGGTCGGTCCTCTCCTCGATCGCGCGACGAAGCATGTTCGATGTGCTTTACACCGCCATAAGCAGTTCTCAGCAAAATCGCGCTCAGGTCTTGCTCGGTCCGAGACAAGTTGGCAAATCAACATTACTGTTCCAAATCGCCGGGAGACTGCTCGACGCCGAGGTCGCTCCGGCGAACGTCACGTTTTTCGATTTTTCGGACGACAGGCTGGCTCCGCGAACCATTTCGCCGCGAGAGGTGGTCGCTCTCGACGCGCCGGGCTTGATCCCCAATGCACCACGATACTTCCTCTTTGACGAGATCACCTGGGCCAAGCCGGGATGGGATCGTTGGCTCAAACAGGCCATCGACGCCGACAGACGCTTGGGATCTCAATCGGGCACGCGCTTCATCCTGACCAGCTCGTCGGCATCCCTCCTGTTCGACGCATCTTTCGAATCTGGCCAGGGTCGATGGGACAACCACTTCTTGGAGGGCATGACGTTTCCCGAATACGAGCGCCTTTCCCCGCGGAAAGAGCCGGAGTTGGTGCTGCGCTACCTGCGAACCAGCGGATATCCCGGACAGCTTTGGGAGGACGACCAGGCGTTGGCGCGCAAGCGCCTGCGCGAGGACATCATCGATCGCGCGATTCTTCACGATCTTCTCGTCCACAACGTCGATGTGGCGCGGGTAAGGACCCTGTTCACGTATCTGATTCAAACTTCGGGAAACCAGTGGGAGGCGAAAAACCGAGGTCGCGATCTCGATGCGGATCCGCGCACGGTTTCTGAGTGGTTGCGCTTGCTGGAACAGACTGGGCTGGTTGTTACGCTGCCGCGCTGGACGCCCGGGAAGACTGGAAAGGCTGGCAAAGCTTCTACCGAGCTTCGCGCCCATCCGAAGGTATTCGCATCCGATCACGGGCTGGTTCTCGCTTTCGCTGCCAATGTGGCAGATCCTCAGGTCCAAAGTCGGGTATTCGAGACTGTGGTGTACCGGCAGCTTCGTTCCCTACAGGACGAAGGCGTTCCCATCACCTATTTCCGTGCCGACGATCGCCACGAAATCGATTTCGTCGGCTCCCTGGCCGGCGATCGCATGGGCGTCGAGGTAACCACTGCGAAAACCGTGGACAACGAAAAGATCGCCAAGGTTGCCGCTGCGGGGACGATTTTAGGAGCAAGGCGGCTTGTGGTCGTGCACGGCGGCCTGTTCGAAGGAGTGCGCCAAGGCGTCCGGCTCATCCCTCTACACCGATTTCTTTCCGATCCAAGGGTTTTGTCTGGTGGCGGCGGATGAAAAAAGCAATTCCGCTTGGCAAAGTTGAGAGCGAAACGCTCGAATTCAAAGGTCGCGACTCGCGCCCGATGGACATCGCTCGTGAAGTCGTTGCATTTCTAAACGCCGGGGGAGGAGAGCTTTGGTGGGGAGTCAAAGAATCGGCCGGGCGGGCTGAGACTGCCGAACCGTTCGAAGACGGCGAGGCGCGAAAGCGGGACTTGCAGAATCACCTCATCGACACGCTCGAACCTTCTCCGAGAATTCCGGACGAGGTCGGAATCGAGTTGGTGCCTGCTGGGCACGCTGGCGAGGGCGGCTCTGTCATCCGCATCCACGTGCGGAAGACCGGGCTCGGCCGAGCCCCGGTTGCCCAGATCAAAGATCAAGGTCGGCGCTACTGGATTCGGATCGGAGACCGGGTGCGTGTCATGTCTCGTGAGGAGATCCGCGAGCGTTTCAGTCGGAGCGCGGAGGATGGGCAGGTCAGCGAGAAGCAACTCCTTGCAGAACGAGAACAGGTGCTTCGGGACGCACACAAGAGGGACGAGGCCCTGTTCTGGATTGGAATCCAACCGGTCCCCGAACTGGACGACCGGAGTTTCGACGTCGAAGACAAGATTCTCGAGGAACTTCTGATGAACCCTGCAGCCACAGGCAGCCGAGCAAACGGGTGGAACTTTGTTCGCGAGCTCAGTTGGCCAAGAATCGGAACGCGTGGCCTACGGCGGGCAGACACAATCGACGAAATTGAAATCCGCAGGACGGGCGCCATCGTTTTCAGTACCGCCCTCGAACGTCTGCATTGGAAGGGTGGCGAGCACGAGATTTGGCCGTATGCGCTACTTGAGTATCCAGTATCGCTGATGCGGCTGGCGGCAAGGGTCTTCGAGAAATGGGGCGCGAAGGACTTGGAGGTTCTGGTCGATTTCGCCTTTGTCGGATTGCAAGGCTGGACCCTTCGCGGCGGCTCGCCTCGCTCACCCTTCGGACGGCGCTACCACGATCCGGAGGTCTTCCAAGAAGACGACCTCCTGCCAGCGAAGCCCTTTAGGTTTAGTAGAAGCGAAGTCGTCGAAGAGCCAGACCGTTGCGCTCTTCGTCTCATCACGCTCATCTACCAGGCCTTCGGCTACCCCAAGGATGCCATCCCGCCGGAGCTCGATCAGAAAACGGGAGCTCTGACGATTCCAAGCTAGCCGAAGACGTGACGAATGCCGATCATCGGGTAAACTGCGCGGCCCATGGCTCATCAATATATCTTCACGATGCAGGATCTCCGTCGCGTTCATCCCCCGAACAAGGAGGTCTTGAAGGGCATTTACCTATCGTTTTTTCCGGGCGCCAAGATTGGTGTCATCGGCGGCAATGGCGCGGGCAAGTCGACGCTCTTGCGCATCATGGCCGGCGTGGACAAGGATTTCTTCGGCGAGGCCAAGCCCGCCGACGGCATTTCCATCGGCTATTTGTCACAGGAGCCGCAGCTCGATCCCACGAAGAACGTACTTGGCAACGTCGAGGAGGCGGTGGCCGGAACCAAGAAGCTGCTCACGCGGTTCGATGAAGTAAATCTGCGCCTGGGCGAAGACGTCACCCCCGCGGAGATGGACAAGCTGCTGGAAGAGCAGGCCAAGTTGCAGGACGCCATCGAAGCAGCGCAGGGCTGGGATCTCGACCGCACGTTGGAAATCGCCATGGATGCTTTGCGCTTGCCGCCGGGCGACGCGGACGTTACGAAGCTATCAGGCGGCGAGCGGCGCCGCGTGGCCTTGTGCAAGATTTTGCTCCAGCGGCCCGACTTGCTGCTGCTGGACGAGCCCACCAACCACCTCGACGCCGAAAGCGTGGCGTGGCTTGAGCATCACTTGCAGGAATACCCAGGCACCATCGTGGCCATCACCCACGACCGCTACTTTCTCGACAATGTTGCCGGCTGGATTCTGGAACTGGATCGCGGCGAGGGCATTCCCTGGCAGGGCAACTATTCGTCGTGGCTCGACCAGAAGCGCAAGCGGCTGCAGTCGGAAGAAAAGGCCGAGTCGGCCCGCCAGCGCACCCTGGCGCGCGAGCTCGAATGGGTGCGCGCCTCGCCGCGCGCCCGGCAGGCCAAATCCAAGGCGCGCTTGGCGGCCTACGAAGAGATGTTGGCGGAGGAGTCGCAGAAGCGCGAGGACACCATCGAAATCAGCATCCCACCCGGCCCGCGCCTGGGCGACGTGGTGGTCAAGGCCGAAGCACTTTGCAAGGGCTACGGCGACCGCGAGCTCATCGAGAATTTTTCATTCAACCTGCCGCGCGGTGGAATCGTGGGCGTCATCGGCGCCAACGGCGCTGGCAAGACGACGCTTTTTCGCATGATCATGGGCCAGGAAAAGCCCGACAGCGGCGTTCTGCGCATCGGCGAGACGGTCCAATTGTCGTATGTGGATCAGTCGCGCGATTCCTTGCAAGGCGACAATTCGGTGTTTCAAGAGGTCGCGCAGGGCGCGGAGTTCTTCGAGGTCGGCAAACGCATGGTCAACGTGCGTGCCTATGTTTCTGGGTTCGGCTTCCGAGGGCCGGATCAGCAGAAGCGACTCAAGGATCTGTCGGGCGGCGAGCGCAATCGCGTTCACTTGGCCAAGGTGTTACGCAGCGGCGGCAACGTGCTTCTGCTCGACGAGCCAACCAACGACCTCGACGTGGACACCCTGCGTTCCCTGGAGGACGCCTTGCTGGCGTTTCCGGGGTGCGCCGTGGTCATCAGCCACGATCGCTGGTTTCTCGATCGCATCGCGACCCACATGCTCGCGTTCGAAGGCAACAGCCAGGCGGTTTGGTTCGAGGGCAACTATCAAGACTACGAAGCCGACCGCAAGCGCCGCCTGGGCGCCGAAGCCGCCCAGCCCCACCGCATCAAGTACAAGAAGCTGATGCACTAGCCCGCATTTTTCTCGACAATAGGATTTCCGACGGGCAAGCGAAAACAGACTGTCTCTGTCCATGGAAGGGAGGCGGGCTAGAGAATTCTAATGGGAACCCTGAGAGGGTTCCCAAACCCTCCCGCGAAGCTGCGCGGCCGGCAGAGCCGGTCGGCTCCGCACGCGTTGACTAGCCCGCACGAGAGTCAACTTGGCGCGACTCATGAATATTGCGGGCTAGTCGCGGAAGCGATTGCGGCGTGACGGAGAACCCGGTACGCTGACATAGCCATGATCGCCTACGCTGATTTCGAGCTCGCTATCGCACGATGGAAGGCCCGCGCGTCCGGCGTACCCATGCCTGCGGAGCCCGCAGCATCGGGCGCGGTGGCGGCCGAGATTCCGAACGCAACCGATCCCGGCGGAGAGTCGGACTACGTCGTCGAGCAGGAGTCCGGCTTCGTCTCCAGCGAGACGCGCAACCAGGCGTCCGGATCGATCGTCGTGAGTGACTCGCTCTACGAGCCACCGCCGTCGGACACGGAGTAGAGCTAGAAATAGGCGCGGACGCCCAGTCCGATGTCGATGTCGAAGTAAAGCGGCGGCACGATCACGAGAGCCGGGGCGACTTCGAGGTAGGCCTCCAGCCATTGCGGGCGGCGAAAGGTCAAGTCTAGCCCAAGCGGTACGCGGGCCAGCAGGGCTGCGTCGTGATTGCTGTTGTTGTAGTTCCCGAAAATCAGGCGCCCGCCAGCACCCGCGTGCCAATCAAGCCTGACCGTGGAATTCACAATGGGCTCCTCGTAGAGATAGTCGAAGTGCAGGCTTACGTTGTGTCCTGAATTGCCGTTGCAGTAGTAGTTCCCGTTGCTGTTGTAGCAGGTACCGTACCCCAAGCCGTAGAAGCCAATGCCGAAGTCGAGCGCGTCGTTTCGGTCGAGGAAGAGCTTGCCGATGAGCGCCGTGGGTTCGAAAAGCTGAACGCCGAGGCCAAACATGCGTGAAGTTCCCACTTCGGTCGCCCGAGCCGTTCCGGACATAGCAGCGATGGTACCGACGAGAAATGCCGACAGGAGAAAGACGCGTTTCATGGGGGCAATCGTATTACGTCTTTGTGCTCGGCGGTCCAGACAAATCTCGCCATGAGGTCGCGGCCGCAGTAGATCCACGGGCGCAACATCGTGAAGCGCAAATCGACAAAGTCTCTACTGGCAATTCTACTCGCCGCGAGCGGCGCGATTTCGTGCCGGGGCAAGGAAGCGCCCGCGCCGCAAGCCGTGCCCCATGCCGAACCGCCGCCGGCTCAGCCCTCGCGTCCGGCACCGTCGCCGGCAGTACCCTCCAAACCGGACGACGATGCTTTGCCCGAGGATTCCTCGGGCCTGGCCCCCGAGCGGCGCGCGATTCAGGTCGCCTTCGGAAAAGAACGCGTGGTCGATGCGGATCTGGCGCGCAGCCGAGGGCTGACGATCGTGGATCTTTCCGACGATTTCGCGCCGTTCATCTTTCAAGACGGCAGGGCAGCCGACGGTGCCCCGTTGCCCAACCGCTACCGAGCCGTGTTCGTCGGTCTGGCGAATGACCGCAGCGACGGAGACGGCGAGCCGCTGCCGCCCGGCGAGCGCAATTACTTGGAGCTTTACGGCGTTCCGCCGTCGCTGTCGGTGGTGCGAAGAAGATTCGTCGAAGATGCCGGACGCACCTGCGAAAGCACGGTGGACGCGGCGAAGCTGCTGGCCGTGGACAGCATCGAGACCTGGGGCAAGAGCACCGAGAAGAAGGAAACCGCCAAGCATCACTTTCGCGGTCTGCGGCTGGAGGCCGCGCAGAAGAAAGCCGGCGTCGCAACGTTGGAAGAGCTGGCCGGAAAGGATCCGCGCTACGCCAAGGACGTGAAGGAACACCTGCGCGTCGAGGCCGAGCGCGCGGCTTTCGCGGAGGTGGAAAAACGCCTGATGTGCGAAGGACTGCTCGATGCGAGCAAGCACAAGACCGGGGCGTACGACGGACCCATGCGCGCCGCCGCCCTGGATTTTCAGCAGAAGAATGCCGTCTTCGCCCAGGCCGATCTCACGCGCGGAACGCTGGAAGCCATGGCGCGCCCGCTGCTACAAAACGATTTCCTTGCCTTGCGACGGGTGCTCGCCGAGCGCGCGGCCCACGCCGGCCGCATCCTCGAGGACGGCAGCGCCATCGAGGCCATGCCTCTGCCCAAGCGAGGCAAGCCGCGCAAGCCGCCGACCTACAAAAATTCTGCCGGCGACGACGTGCCGGTGCCAGATCTGGTCGGCCAGGCAACCGATGCCCTCATGGCACGCCTGGGCTTGTCGACCGCCGAGGACGCACTCGCCTTTTTTCGCCGCCATTCCGACGGCGATTTTCGCTCGCTGCGCGCGGCCGTGCGCTTTCCCGTCTTGCCCGAGTATTACGGCCCGCACATGGATTTGCTGGCCGAGATCGATCGCGGCGATATCTGGTACGACTTTCCCTTCGACAGCAAGGGCAACCGACTACCGCAGCCGCGCGAGCGCTACCCGTCGTTCACGCTGTTCGTGAAATGGCGCGGGGAAAAGGTGCCGCTGGTCAATTGGCGCACCACCATTGGCGGCTGGCGTTCGGAGCTCGCCTCAGACGGCGAGGAATACTACCGCTACAAGGATTCCGACGTGGGCGCGCGGGTGTGGCGCCACATCGTGGCCGCGCCGGTGTGGCTGCCGCCCACGTCGTCGCCCATGGGCTCGATGGTGAAGACGAAATGGGTCGCGGGTGGCTATCCGCACGTGGTGAATTACGACGAGACCGGTCCCGGTTACCTTTCGGCCTACGGCTTGGTGGCCGGCATTCACGAACAGCTGCGCCGGCACGGAAGCCAACTCGCCTACTTCGACAACGGCATCCGCACCCACGGCTCGTTCGACTACCTGTCCTTGCGCGGGCGCTTTTCCCACGGCTGCCACCGGCTCTACAACAACCTGGCCGTGCGCATGTTTTCCTTCGTGCTCGGGCACCGGCGCGCCAAGGTGCTGGGGCCGATGGCGCTGGGTTTCCGCCGCACCTTCTACTGGGATGGCGAGGTCTACGACATGCGCCTGCCGACGCGCGGGTTCTATTTTCAGCTGGATCCGCCCGTGCCGGTCGAAACCTTGAAGGGCAAGATCAAAGGCAAGCTGCAACAGCCGATAACGGACTACGTCCCCAAGCCAGGCGTGAAATACGGCGACGGCAAACCGCCAGCGGCGGCCAGCGGCCCGGACAGCAAAGCCGGAGGTGGCCAGTGAGCGCGCGTCGCCGATATTCGATCGCGCTGGTCCTGCTGTGCAGCTGTTCGCGCGCGGGCGACAAGGTCGCGCCGCAAACCCGCGAGGTGCCAACCTCGCAAGCAAGCAAGCCAAGCGCGTTGACAGCCGAGCCGGCGCCGGGAGCCGCGGAGAATGCGAAAGAAGTCGCCAAGACAGACGACGAAGATCTCAAGACCGAGGAACGCGAGGCCAATCCGTTCTCGGAAACCGTGACTCTTCACCTGAGTCTGTCGCCGCCGGTGAAGGCCGTCGCGATGTGGGGGCAAAAGCAAGTCGCCAAATTTTCGCCCGGCAACATGGATGCCGAGCTGACGCGGCCGCGGGGCGGCGGTCCGCTCGATCTCGAGATCAGGGCGGATGGCTATTTGCCGCATCACACGCGTCTCTATGCGGATCGCAACGACAAGGTGAGCGTGCGGCTCTATCGTGTCGAGGAGGCGCCGGGACTGCTCGGCTACAAGCGATCATCGAGCGCGACCGAAAAGAAGAAGCCATAGTTGCCTGACACGATTGCCGGCTGACGCTCGCACATCCCACCGCCGCGGTGGTACTCTGCCGGGTCAAAGGCATGTCCGACCGAGAGACGGAACCGACCCAGATGGTGAAAGTCGAGCGCGATCCGCTCGCCGACACCATCATCGGCGAGCGCTATCGCATCCTGGGGCGCATCGGCGAAGGCGGGATGGGAACCGTGTTCCGCGTCGAGCACACCCTGATGAAGAAGGTGCTCGCGCTCAAGCTGTTGCGCGCGGAGTTCAGCGACGTGCCCGATGCCGCGCGACGCTTCGAGCGTGAAGCGCAGTCGGCCAGTCGCCTCAATCACCCAAACATCATTTCGGTCACCGATTTCGGCCACGATCCAAGCGGCGGTTTGTTCTTGGTCATGGAATTCGTCGCCGGCGAACCGCTCGCCGAGGTGCTCGAGCGCGAGGGGCGCATGGACGTCGCGCGCGCCTGCCACATAGCCGGCCAGATTCTGCGCGCCCTCGAACACGCCCATGGTCAGGGCGTCGTCCATCGCGACCTCAAGCCAGCCAACGTCATGCTGGTGAAGGATCCCGATCCGCGCCAGCCCGAGACGGTGAAGATCCTCGACTTCGGCATCGCCAAGATGACCCAGGCGGCGGGCACGGACGAACCGCTTACGCGCGGGATGATGATTTTTGGAACGCCGGCCTACATGTCGCCCGAGCAGGCGGCGGGGATCGAGGCGGACAGCCGCGCCGATCTCTATTCGTGCGGAATTATCTTGTTTGAAATGCTGGCGGGACGAAAGCCGTTCGAGAGCGACGATCTGGTGAAGCTGCTCGGCATGCAGATCACCGCGCTGCCGCCCCGTTTCGCCGAGGCGGCGCCCGACGCAAAAATTCCGCCGGCCTTGGAAGCGGTGGTGATGCGCGTGCTCGACAAAGAGCGCGACCGGCGTTACGCCAGCGCGACCGAGCTCCGCGAAGCCATCGAGCGTTCGTGCACCGACGTGGCCGAGCGGGGCGCGCGCCTCGCCGCCTCGTCGATCCGCCTGGGCTTTTCCGCGGGCGCGAGAATCTGGGCCACGCGGCCGGCGGTGGTGGCGTTCTCGCGTCGGCTGTGGACCGGCATCTGTCGGGTCAAGGCCAAGATCGACGAGGTCGCGCATCCCTTGCTCAAGCACGTGCCCGAGGCGTTGCGGCGCTTTGTCGTTCCCGGCATTGCCGTGCTGCTGCTGTTGGTGCTCGTCCTAGCGCGCGGCGGACACCGGGGCGCATCGCCAAAGCTGGAGCCGCCGCGGCCCAAGCCGGTCGCGGCCGAGCTCAAGTCGCCCATCAAACAGATCGAAGAGACCATGGCCAAGGGGCTCTTCACCGAGGCGCGCGTCCTCATCATGCAGCAGATCTCCGCCCATCCCGACGAGGCGCGCGTGCGCTACCTGCTCGGCAATCTCAACTTCGCCGACAAGAATGCCGAGGCGGGTTTGCAGGCCTACGAAGAAGCGCTCAGGCTCGATCCAGGCTTGCGCGCCGACGCAGCTCTTTTGGTCAACATCCGCTCTCAGCTCGGCGACAAGCGGCTCGGCACGCTGGCCCTGGACGCTCTCATCAAACAAGTGGGCAAGCCCGCGTGCGAGATCTTGGCCGACCTGGCGTCCGATGACCGGCGCATCGAGTTCCGGCAATCTGCGCGCGAAGCCTGCGAGACGCTGGCTTGCAAGCAAAAGGTCGACACCGTCGCCAGCTACGCCTTGGATCTTTCCCAAGGCCGCACATGCGACGAAAAGCGCGTCGCCGTGCAGAAGCTGGGCGCGACCGGCGACCCGCGCGCCATCGAGCACTTGAGGCGCGCCCGCTTCGGTCGCGGCGGCCTGTTCGGCGGGCTCATCGGCGGCGGCGGCAACTCGTGCATCATCAAAGACATCGACGCCGCCCTGACCGCCCTGGGCGCGCCGCCGCCGGCTCCGGTGACAAGGCGGCGGCGAAGGTGAGCTCGACCGTCATGTCCAGCGTGAACAAGACCATCGCCGCTTACGACGAGATTGAGCGAGTCGTTGCCTACGATGCGGACATGGACGTCATGCACCCCAACCGGCACCGGATGGCGGATGTCATCGCCGAGGTTTTGGCCGCGCAGAATGTCGAGCTGGGCTCGGTGATCGATCTTGGTACCGGGACGGGATTATTGCTCCAGCGCTTGCTATCCCGCTTTCCGGGCGCTCGTGCGGTTGCAATCGATGGTGCGCGCCAGATGCTGGTTCTCGCGCGCACCCGGCTCGGCGATTTTGCCGAACGGGTCGATTTTCGCGTTGGTGACTTTCGTGACCTGGCGGACGTTTGCCGTGGCATTCCCGCCGCAGACGCCGTGGTCTCTTCGTTCGCGCTCCACCATCTGCAACCGGAAGCGAAGTCGGCGCTGGCCCGCACGGCCTTCGCCATGCTCAATCCCGGAGGCTGGTTCTTGAACGCCGACCTCGTCCTCGCCGAGGACGACTATTTGGAAGAGCTGATCCAGCGCATGCGCGTGCGCGGGATCGTTCACCGGGCGGCCGGGCGCGATCGGCGCTTCCTCGACGAGGCTTCCACCCAAGCGTTTTTGAAACAGATGGAAGAAAAGGAAGGGGACCAGCCCCAAAGGCTCGCCAGCGACCTTGCAGCGCTTGTGGGTGCCGGCTTCGCGCACGTGACCCTCTTCTGGCGCGAAACGCGTGAGGTAGTCGTCGGCGGTGCGAAACCGCTGCCGTAAAGTTGCAGCCTGAGCGGATGTTCAGTATAAAACATCTGTGGCACTGGTCAGGGTTGCCCGTTCAGTCGAAAGCTCGCTTGCGGCGCTCACGCAGGCGGCTCGGCACGACATGTCCTGCGCCTGCGGTTCGGGTCAGCAGCGCCAACGTGGCGACGACGGTTTGTGGATCTACCCAGCGGCACTGCCGTCGGGGCGGCGCGTGCCCATGTTAAAGGTGCTGCAAGCGTCTGGCTGCGAGCGCTCATGCATCTACTGTGTCGAGCGATGTGGCGGGCAGGGACGTCCATCGAGCCTTGCCCCCGAGCAACTTGCCAGCGCGTTCGTCGATCTCCATCGCAGCGGTCGCGTGGCCGGGCTGTTCCTTTCGTCGGCCATTCGCGGCGGCGCGGTGGCGACCATGGATCGCATGCTGGGCACGGTCGAGCTTTTGCGCGGACGCCACGCCTTTCGCGGCTACATCCATCTCAAGATGATTCCGGGCAGTCGCCCCGATCAGATCGACCGGGCGATGGCTCTCGCAACGCGCGTGTCGGTGAACATGGAAGCGCCCACGGCGGCGCACCTGGCCCGCATCGCGCCGGGCAAGAATTTCGAGGCGCAGATCCTCGCGCCCATGCGCCAGGTCGCGCGCGCCATCGAGCGCGGCGAATTCGGGCGCGCCGGGCAGACCACGCAGTTGGTGGTGGGTGCGGCCGGCGAGGCAGATCGCGACGTCGTGGGCGCCGCGGACTGGGGCTATCGCGAGCTCAAGCTGGCGCGGGTCTACTACTCGGCGCTGCAGCCCGTTCCTGGCACGCCGGTGGCGGAACGCGCGCCCATTCCTTTCATGCGCGAGCATCGCCTCTACCAGGTCGACTTCCTTCTGCGCGGCTACGGCTTTTCCCTCGACGAAATTCATTTCGACCGGGCCGGCGCGTTGCCGCTGGATGTGGATCCCAAGACCGTGTGGGCGCGGCATCACCCGGAGCGATTTCCAGTGGAGATCAACAAGGCTCGTTTGGAAGAGCTTCTGCGCGTGCCCGGCATCGGTCCGCGTTCGGCCCAGCGCTTGTTGCAGATGCGCCGCCAGCAGCGCCTGTGCGACGTCGGGGCTTTACGCGCGGCCGGGGCATCGTGGAAAGTGGCGTCGCCTTACCTGCTGCTCGACGGAAGACCGGCCGAACGCCAGCTGCGGTGGTGTTGAGGTGTCCTAGTCGGAAGATCTTAAGAAATCAAACGCGGCGGCGGCGTTTCGGTGTGCGGGTCGGCGAAGGAAATGGCGGATTCTTTTCCGGTGCGCAGGACGGAATGCTTCGCGCCGTAGGTGAAATAGATCACCAGGCCGACTGCCATCCACACGAAGAGGCGAATGATGGTGTGGGTGGTGGCGGTGTACATGAGCGTGCCCGAGGTGAGGACGCCGCAGATGGGAACGATGTAGGGACCGCCTGGCACTTTGAAGGATCGCGGAATGTCCGGGCGCTTGAGGCGCAGGATCATGACGCCCACGCTGACCAGGACGAAGGCGAAGAGGGTGCCGATGCTGGTGAGCTCGCCGAGAATGTCGATGGGGAGCAGGCCGCCTGCCACGGCGCACACGCAACCGGTGAGGAGGGTGGTGACGTGGGGTGTGCCGAATCGCGGATGAACCTTGGCTGCAAAGGGCGGAAATAGGCCGTCGCGCGCCATGGAAAAGAAGATGCGCGGCTGGCCGAGCAGCAGCACCAGCATGACCGACGACAGGCCGGCGATGGCGCCCACCTCGACCGCGACTTCCAGCAGGTGCGAGCCGGTGACCGCGATGCCGACAGCGATGGGGTGGGGCACCGATAGCTTGGTGTAGTGAACCACGCCGGTCAGGATGAGCGAGACCGCGATGTAGAGCACGGTGCACACGACCAGCGAGCCGAGGATGCCGATGGGAAGATTGCGCTGCGGGTTCTTGGTTTCTTGTGCCGCGGTCGAGACGGCGTCGAAGCCGATGTAGGCGAAGAACACCATGGTTGCGCCCTGCAGGATGCCGGAGATGCCGAATTTCCCGAATGTGCCCGTGTTGGGTGGAATGAATGGCACCCAGTTTTCGTGGCGCACGAAGGGCGCGGCCGCGACGATAAACATCAGAACGACGGCAACTTTGACCAACACGATGATGCCGTTGAAGCGCGCCGATTCCTTGATGCCCACGATTAGAATCGCCGTCACGGCCAGCACGATGAAGACCGCGGGCAGATTGACGATGGCGCCCGTGGATTGCAGATGGTGCGTGGCTTCGTCCCAGATGAAGGGCGCGCGCGTCCATGTCGCCGACAGCTCGCGGCCGGTCACGTTTTTCACGAACGCGCACACGTAGCCCGACCAACCCACGCTCACCGTGGCGGCGCCCACCAGGTATTCCAGAATCAAATCCCAGCCGATGATCCAGGCGACCAGCTCGCCCATGGTGGCGTAGGCGTAGGTGTACGCGCTGCCCGCGATGGGGATCATGGACGCCATTTCGGCGTAGCAGAGCCCGGCGAAGGCCGAGGCGATAGCGGCCACGGTGAACGAAAGTGCGACGGCCGGGCCGGCGTTGGCGGCGGCGGCACGGCCGGTGAGCACGAAGATGCCGGTGCCGATGATGCCGCCGATGCCGAGCAGCACCAGATCGAAGGCGCCCAGGCTGCGCTTGAAACCGTAGCTGTACTCGGAGTCCGAGCGCAGCTTGTCGACGGATTTGGTGGAAAAGAGTGGATTACCCATGCGACGAGCTCATTCCTCGCTGTCCTCCGTCTCCTCTGTGGTCTCTCCGTGCGGAGCCGAGCATGGTCAAGGCGCTGTACGTTGCCACCACGATAACCAGCCACAGAAGATATTTCACCGGCAGCTCTTTGATCACGTAGGCCGCGAGCAGCACGCCCGGCACGCCGCCGATTGCCAGGCCCAAGGCCGCTCGCGAGGCGTAGCTGCCGCGGCCGATGAAGCGAATCCCGCTCGTGGGCATGATGAAGGCGCACGAACCCATCATGACCGGAAAGACGGCCTTGATGTTCATGCCGAGAAAGCCAAAGAGAATCAGGCTGGGCGCATAGGCGCCGATGCCGAGATTCATGAGCGCGCCGAAGGTGAAGTTGCCGGCGAGCCCCGCGGCCAGGCGCCAGCCGTGCAGCCCCAGCGTGTCGCCGCCGCTCGGCAGCCAGTGTACCGCCTTGGCCAGCATGAGTCCGGATGCTCCCAGCAACGCGAGGCCCATGCCGACCTGGATCTTGCGCTTGGGCCAGGCGGAAACCACGCCCGCCCCCAGCCACGAACCCAAGATCGACGCGCCGATGAGCAACACCAACGTGGTCATCTCGACCCGCACGATGGTTATGTAAATCACCGCCTGGGCCACGGTGGGCCACATGTGACCGACCAACAGCGTGCCCGGAATTCGGCGATCGGGCACCAGGCGGAAGACCTTGTAGATGGACGTCGTGGTTGCGTACGACCCGATCCCGAGCGTGTCGAAGAAATTGGTGACGAACCCGATGAAGGTCTGCACCGGCGACGGCCAGCCCGGCCGGGCGGACGCGGCGTTCTGGTCGGGCGCGTTCGCATCAGGCGCTTGCGCGCGCCCTTTCGCGATGTCACGCCCCCACCGCGCCGTGAACACGGCGCTGAATCCGCCCAGCGCGATGAGCAGCAACGGTCGAAGACCAAACATCGGCGCATGCTACACCGAGGCCGAGCGCGTTGGTCCTGGGATCGGAGCGGCCAGCGTCGGAATCGCGCACCGTCGACGCGGACGTCGGCGACGTCAGCTACATCGCGCTCAATGTCCGGGCCGTCCTGCCGATTGAAAGGCAGTTGGAATCCATTGACGAATGGTTTAGTGCGTAACGTGTGTGCCATAGCGACAAGCGAGCGCAGCGGATTGATCTCTCCCGCTGATGAGCCACGACCGGTAGTGCTGGTCGTGGACGATGACGATGACTTTATGCGCGCGTGCGTTCGCATGTTGCACACGTGGAACTACGAGGTCGCGCAGGCGACGACCGGTGAAGCGGCGCTGCAAATGGCGAAGGAGCGATCTTTCGATGTGATCCTCAGCGATATCAACATGCCGACCACCAGCGGGCTCGAAATCCTCCGTGCGGTGCGCAGGCGCGACCTGGACGTGCCCGTCATTCTAATGACCGGCGGCCCGGAGCTCGAAACCGCGCGCCTGGCGGTGGAATGGGGCGCGCAAAGCTACCTCATCAAGCCGCTCTCGCTGCCGCAGCTGAAGGAAGTCCTGGAGCGGACCGTCCACGCTTACCACTTGGTGCGCCGGCATCGACAGTTGCTCGACACGAGTGAAAGGTTGGCGCGGCAAAACGATGCTCTGCGCGAGCAATTCAATCGCGCGATCGCTGGCCTGTGGATGGCTTTTCAGCCCATCGTCTCATGGTCGACCAAGTCCGTGGTTGCGTATGAGGCGCTTATGCGGACGACGGACACGACGGTCCACCTGCCCACCGAAATCCTCAACGTCGCGGAGACGCTTGGCGAGGTGCACACCCTCGGCCACAAGACGCGCGGAATGATCGCCGAAATCATGGCCAACCATCCGGATTTGCCCGGGGTTTTCATCAACCTGCACGTGCTCGACCTGCTCGACGAAGAACTTTACGATCAGAACAACCCGCTCGTGCGTTTTGCGCCGCGCATCCATTTCGAAATCACCGAGCGCATGGCCATCGAAAAAATCCCCGACACGCATGATCGCATCGGGCGTCTGCGCAAGCTCGGTTACAAAATCGCGGTGGACGATCTCGGCGAAGGCTATTCGGGGCTGAACAGCTTCGCGGCGCTCGAACCCGACGCGGTGAAGCTCGACATGTCGCTCATCCGCGGCATCGATCGCGCGCCGACCAAGCGCAAGATGGTGCAGGCGCTGGCCACCCTGTGTCGCGAGCTCGGCACGCCGCTTGTCGCTGAGGGGGTGGAAACCCAGGAGGAATGTCAGACCCTGATCGATCTGGGCGCGGACTGGTTTCAGGGCTTTCTGTTTGCCCGCCCGGACTATCCATTCCCCATCCCGCGCATGTAGATGGGATCTCGTGTGTTTCGGGCGGTTAACTGCGCCGTCCCGCAGGGCGAAAATTGTGTTGCGCCCCTCGGGCCGCAGACGTAAGAACAGGGCGCTTTTCGATCCCAGATAGAGCAATTCACGGGAGGACCAACGCTATGGCTCGCAAGACGGTGACCATCGACGGCAACGAAGCTGTTGCCTATATCGCGCATAAGACGAACGAAGTCTGCGCCATCTACCCCATCACCCCATCGTCCAACATGGGTGAGTGGGCCGACGAATGGTCGGCGCAAGGCCGGACGAACATCTGGGGCACGGTGCCCGCAGTCGTCGAAATGCAGAGCGAAGGCGGTGCGTCCGCCGCCACGCACGGCGCCTTGCAGTCCGGGTCGCTGACCACCACCTTCACCGCCTCGCAGGGCCTCCTGCTCATGATCCCGACCATGTTCAAGGTCGCGGGCGAGCTGACCTCGACGGTCTTCCACGTGACTGCACGGACCGTGGCCACCCACGCGCTTTCCATCTTCGGCGATCACAGCGACATCATGGCCATTCGGACGACCGGCTTTGGCCTCATCGGCTCGGGCTCAGTGCAAGAGGCGATGGACATGGCGCTCATCGCGCAAGCCTCCGCCCTGGCCGCGCGAATGCCCTTCATTCACTTCTTCGATGGCTTCCGCACCTCGCACGAAGTGCAAAAGATCGAGCAGCTCACGGATGACGACATCCGGGCCCTGATTACCGACGATCTGGTGGCGGCCCATCGCGCCCGCGCCATGTCGCCCGACCGCCCGTTCTTGCGCGGCACCGCGCAGAACCCGGACGTCTTCTTCCAGGCGCGCGAGAGCGGCAACAAGTTCTACGACGCCGCGCCAGGCATTATCCAGGCGCAGATGGATACCTTCGCCAAGACCGTCGGCCGCAGCTACCACCTGTTCGACTACGTCGGCCCGGCCGACGCCGATCGCGTGATCGTGATGATGGGCTCTGGCGCCGAAGTAACTCACGAGGCGGTCGATTTCCTCTCCAAGAAGGGCGAGAAGGTCGGCGTGGTCAAGGTGCGCGTGTTCCGTCCGTTCTCGGCGGCGCACCTCATCGCCGCTCTGCCCAAGAGCGTGAAGGCCATCGCGGTTCTCGATCGCACCAAGGAGCCCGGCTCGGCGGGCGAGCCGCTGTACCAGGATGTCCTGACCGGCCTGGCTGAAGCCCTTGCGTCGGGCAAGTTGCCCTTTGCCATGCCCAAGCTCATCGGCGGACGCTACGGCCTTTCGTCGAAGGAATTCACTTCGGCGCACGTCAAGGCGGTGTTCGACGAGCTCAAGAAGCCGGCGTCCAAGAACCACTTCACCGTGGGCATCAACGACGACGTGACCCACCTGTCGCTCGACGTCGACTACAGCTTCTCGACCGAGCCCGACAGCGTGAAGCGGTGTCTGTTCTACGGCCTTGGCTCGGACGGCACCGTGGGCGCCAACAAGAACTCGATCAAGATCATCGGCGAGGATCCGCAATTCTTCGCCCAGGGCTATTTCGTCTACGACTCGAAGAAGGCCGGCGCGGTCACCGTATCGCACTTGCGCTTCGGGCCCGACGTGATTCGTTCGAGCTACCTCGTCACGCAGGCGCAGTTCCTGGCCTGCCACCAGTGGTCGTTCCTCGAGCGCTACGACATGCT
>Ga0182027_10005842_pt1 | contig 18597 bp, 20 predicted proteins | sample 712E1DmetaG_FD_121300 | JGI IMG/M metagenome (GOLD analysis project Ga0182027, IMG submission 121300) | Permafrost microbial communities from Stordalen Mire, Sweden - 712E1D metaG (Illumina Assembly) | ecosystem: Environmental > Terrestrial > Soil > Wetlands > Permafrost | place: Sweden... | reverse complement strand
GCATGGACGTGGACGTTTCCTGTTTTTTGTGAAGCGCTCGCGCGCGCGTGGGATTTTTCACCGGAAGCGGTGGCGGCGGCGAAGGCATATCTCGGCAGCGTGGAGCAATTGCTGAACAAGGGCTGTCTCGGCCAGGTTCCGGAAATTCTGGATGGCGATGCTCCCCATAGGCAACGCGGTTGCGATGCGCAGGCTTGGGGCATCACTGAAGCGTTGCGCGTGTGGAAATTGTTGAATTCGCATAATATACAGGCAAAATAACGGCGTGAACTTCCGTGGCAAAATCATCGCGTGGGACAAATTGCCGGAGTGGCGCAGGGCGTTTCGCGCCAGCGGCAAAAAACTGGTTGTTACCAACGGCTGTTTCGACATTTTGCACACCGGCCATGTGACGTATCTCGAATCCGCCCGTAACCTTGGCCACGCCTTGCTCGTCGGCGTTAATGGAGATAATTCGGCGCGGGAATTGAAAGGCGCTGGTCGTCCGGTAAATTCGGAAAATGACCGCGTCATGGTGATTGCCGCATTGGGAAGCGTGGACGGCGTTTGCATTTTCGCCGAAAAAACGGCGACAAAATTTCTTGAGCGGGCGCAACCGGACATCTACGTCAAGGGCGGCGACTACACTTTGGAAACGTTGAATCAGGATGAACGCCGCGCCGTGGAACAAGCGGGTGGAAAAATTGTGATTATTCCGCAGGTGCCCGGCAAATCCACGACAGCGTTGCTCGAAAAAATCTCGCGGTTGTGAAAATCCTCGTTATCTCACTTGCCGGCATCGGTGATACGCTGTTCGCCACACCGTTGATCCACGAACTGCGCGCGAATTTCCCGGATGCGACCATTGATGCGCTGGTCCGGTGGCGCAGCGCGAAGGATTTGCTCGAAGGCAACCCGCATCTTAACGCCATCCATCAAAGAAATTTGATTCACGATTCTAAAATCGGGTCGCTCGCCTTTTTGGCGAAATTGCGGTGGAAACGGTACAACATTTCTATAAACCCCCATCCGCAAAGCCGGCGCCATTACCGTTTGGTGGCGAAATTCATCAATGCGCCGGTGCGGCTGGGCCATGAATATGAATGTTCCGGCGCGCTGGACCACTGGCTGACGAATTGGACCATTCCGCAGGATTACACACGGCACAGTGCCGAAAACAATCTGTCCCTGCTTCCATTGATCAACGCAAAACCATTGCTGCCGCAGCATCACTATGAAGTGTTTTTAACAAACGCCGAACATGCCTGGGCGGCGGATTTCGTCGCCGGACAAAATCTTGCCGGGCGGCCGATGTTGGGCGTCCACGTCGGTTCGGGCAGCACGAAAAATCTCGCACTCCGGCGCTGGCCGCTGGAAAATTACATGGAACTGGTCTGCCGTCTCCGGGAACGCCATCCCAAACTGGCCATCTTGTTTTTCGGCGGCCCGGAGGAACAGGCCGACCATGAAAAAATTTCGGCGGCAGCCGGGGGAGAAAATTTGTTTTTCCCGAAAACCCAAAATCTCCGGCAGGCGGCGGCGTTGATTAAAAAATGCGATGCGTTCTTGAGCGTAGACACATCTCTGATGCATTTAGCGGCAGCAATGAAAGTGCCGAAGCAGATCGTCATTGAGACACCAACATGGAACAAGCCCATCGAACCTTACGGCAATCCGTTTGTATTGATAAAAAATCCGGCAGTGGCCGGACGCAACTTGGAATTTTATCGCTACGATGGGCGCGGTATTCAAGGAAGCGATGATGAACTGCGGCGGTGCATGGAATCAGTAACGGTCGAAAGTGTTTTCGAAACCGTGGACAAACTGATTTGACTACAACGAAAAGCCGGCCGCCTTCGCATCAGCGGCAAATGTCCTAACAGTATCGAGCGACATCTCCTTGGAACTTATTCCGACCAGCTTCATTGCCTTGGCCAAAATATCATGCGGCACGGTCACGATTTCACATCCGCACTCTTCCGCCTGAAAAATATTCAGCACCTCGCGCACGCTGGCCCAGAGCAATTCTGCCTGCGGCAACCCGGCCAAAAGTTTTTTGTTCGCGCGCATGTGCGGCATCGGGTCCACACCCGTGTCGGCAATGCGACCGGCGAACACAGACACCACGGCAGGCACTTTGGGATCAAGTGCCTGCGCAACTCCAGCAACCTGCTCCTCGGTGAAAATGGCGGTGATATTAAGTTTTACGCCTTCGCGTGCGAGGTCGCGCACAAGCGGCAGTGAAGATTCGCCGCGTGTATTGGTGATGGGAATCTTGACGTAAATGTTCTTCGCCCAACCGCCGATCTTAAGCGCCTGTCGCCGCATTTCCAAGAAGTCGTCGGAGAAAACCTCGAATGAAATCGGCTTCTCGGTGATGCTTTTCAAAATGTCCCGCGCAAACGCTTCATAATCATGCACTCCCACCTTGCGCATGAGCGAAGGATTCGTGGTCATGCCCTTGACGAGTGGATTCGCGTTTAACTGGAGCATCCCCGCCTTGTCCGCGCCGTCGGCGAAAATTTTTATCTTCAAATCTTGCAATGTACTCATGCTTTAAAACGATCGTTGAATTTTAATGGTTTTTCGATTCACGCAAGATAATGTCCGCTGCTTCGGCTAAATTGCCAGCGGGAAAATGCGGTTTTTGCCGCAATGCCTCCGTGTACCCACGATCAATGAAGATCGTCCGGCAACCAGCGGCATGGCCGCAATCCACGTCCCGCCAGCGATCACCAACCATCCAGCTGTGTGCGAGATCAATGCCAAGTTCGCGTGCCGCCCGCAGCAACATGCCGGGCTTGGGCTTGCGACAATCACAGTTGGATGCCCCTTTACCCGGGTGATAACAAACTTCGACACGGTTAATCGGAAGCAGGCGGCACATTTCCACATGAATCATTTCGACAATTTCCTTTTTGAGCGCGCCTCGGCCCACGTCGGGTTGATTCGTCGCCACGACAAGTAAAAAACCGGCTTGTTTAAGACAATGGCATGCCTCTGGAACTTCAGGAAGAATTTTAAATTCACTCAAACTGGCTGGAGGCTCCGACCGGCCATCACGTTCGAGCGCGCGATTGACGACGCCATCGCGGTCAAGAAAAACGGCGTGGTGTAATGCCATCTTTACTTCGCGCTTTCCCATTTTGTCCGGCCCACCTTCAGTTTGGGATGCGACACGAACAGATGCCAGATCACCGACTGAAACGCCTCGGTGTGCGGGGTGACATGCGCTGGATTCACTGTCGGCACGATCACGCATGTGGTCGCTTCCCTGGCCGTGTAACCACCATCGCGGCCGACAACGCCGACGACTGACGCGCCAACTTTTTTTGCGAGTTGAATCGCGCTGACAATATTCGAGCTGATATTTTTCCCCAAATCGCCACCGCCGACGGAGAAGATGAGCAGGCCGTCTTTCGCATTGAGCCGGCTCCCTTTGAGCCATTCGGTGAAAACTGTCGCCCAACCGTCATCGTTGATGCGCGCGGTGAGTTCGGAAACGTTGTCGGTCGGTGCGTAAGCCTCAAAGCTACAGATTTTGCGAAAGTCGTTGACGGCGTGTCTTCGGGCGTGGGAATGATTTCCGCCTCGCCATAAACGCTGCCGGTGGAACTGAACGCGATGCCCTTGATGCCGTTGGCGCGCATCGCTTCCAGCACGTTGAAGGTGGCAATGGTGTTTTGCTGCAAATCCTTGCCCGGATGTTCGAGGCCAAAACGCACATCGGCGTTGGCGGCGAGGTGAAAAATAAAACCGCATCCCGCCATCGCGCGTGTCAAGGCGGGCAAATCGAGACAATCGCCTTCAATCAATTTGAACCGCGGATTGATTGTCGCAGATTGAAGGAATTCGCGCTGGCCGGTGGAAAAATTATCCCAACCGACGACGCGTTTGCCATCGGCGAGAAGCCGGTCAACGAGATTGCTGCCGATAAATCCAGCCGCACCGGTGACAAAAACCTTTTCCATGATCGGGTGCGGAGTTTAGTGCCTATGTGAAAAGCCCGCCAGTACTTTTGGCGGATACCTGTGGGGGAAATTGAAATTATTTCGCCGCGGTCGAAGTGTGATCATTTCGCGCGCGGTGTTCCAGCCAAGAGCGATCAATGGGACTGTAGATAGTGCATTCCACACATGTTGCAGGGCGTTTGCCGAAGTAAAAACCTTTGATGATGCTCCATGCTTCTTCACCCTTGGAAATTTCCTCCAACGATTTTTCACGAATGTTTCCAACAACCAAATCATCGAGGTCCGTGCGTATGAGCCGGCAACCGCAGAGCCGGACGCTTCCATCATGGCTGACGGCAAAACCAAAGAGGGATCGACAGGGCACATCCAGTCTTGGCGGCGACTTCCTGAGCTTCATGAAACCACTCATGTCAGTCGGCTGGATCATGCCGCCCCAATTGTCAAAATCCACAGTAAAATTGATGCGGACTTTTTCAGACAAGTAAGGCTTGATGTTTTGGGTGAAATCTTTGGAGCGGATGATTTGACTCGGCTTTTCCGCGTTGCGAAAGCGGACGATAATGCAAGCTGGCTCGCCCTTTTTGCGATTGTATTCGAGTAAGTGACGAATGCCGGACATGGCTTCGTCGTAGTGTTTCACGCCATAGACTTTTTCGTACGCTTCCCTGCTTGTGCCCTGTGTACTGATGAAAACACCGCTGATACCCAAGTCAATCAGCTGTTTATAAGCGTCGTTACGGTCCAACAAAATCGCGTTGGTGGTAAGAAATACATTTCTGATTCGAGCATGATTTATGGCATAATTAATCTTCTCCAACAAACCGGGGTCAACGAGCGGATCGCCAACCACTGGTGTGAGATCAAGATTTTGGCCGTTCACAGACGCCCATTCGTCCACCAGTTTTTTGAAAACAGCGAATGACATGATACCTGTCTGGAGCGTCTTATTGGCAATGACTTTAGGATAGGCACAGAAGGAGCATTTGGCGTTACATATGTTTGTCACGCCTGCTATCAATATTGCGGAAGGCTGCAAGTAGCGATGCTTCCAAAGCTCCTCCGGTGTGATGCCACGCCGTAAAAACCATTTGTATTTGAGGCTTCGCCAGAAACTCTCAATGTAAAAAGCACTCCTATAAACTGCATCGGCAACCAAGCCGTTGGTATGCACGGCGTGGTAGATACGCCAACCCAGTTTTCGCGCGAGTTTTTTCACGACAGTATCCGGTAGGATTAACATCACAGCCGCAACCAGTCAAACAGCCCCCTAAGGAGCCGATTTGATTTGCCACTAAGGTTGTCATGCGGTCCAGTCTGGAAAATCTGCCACGCGTCAGCTTTATCGTGCCGACACTGAACGCCGAAGCTTTGCAGGACAAAGGCCACTTATTGCTCCTTACGTGGCTGAACACGTTGCACTGGCACCAATCCCACTACGCAAACCTGATTGGCTCATCGCTCAAGATCCGCCCAGCGGGGGTTTTCCATAAACGCGTAGCAAAGGATATGGCAAATGCCCATGTGAGCATCCTCAACACGGCCATAGTGGATATCGTTGATGACGAGGACCCGTTCGGCAATCTCCGCCATCCGACCCCGTTTAGCACCCACGAGCGCAACCGTGTGCAGCCTATTTTGCTTTGCCCATTCCAGTGCCTTCACGCAGTTGGGCGAACTGCCGCTAACACTGAAGCCGAAAGCGATGTCGCCAGGTTTGCCATAATTTCGCAACTGGCCGACAAAAATGTCTTCATAGGAATAGTCGTTGGCCAGCGCCGTCATCCAACTGACATTGTCGTTGAGCGCAAGCACGCGAAAGCGCCTGCCGAGTTTGTCCGAGGCCCCTTTGCCCAAGTCGGTGGCAAAGTGGGAAGCGTTGGCGGCGCTACCACCATTGCCGAAGACGAAGATATGGCGGTCTTCAGCCAATGCCCGGCGCAACTGTTCGATCAGTTGCGCAACGGCTTCCACCGGGATGGAAGCAAACGCGGCCTTTTGAGCCTGAAGGTAATCGGAAATCCATTGATCCATGCTCGAAATTATACGGGTGACACCGGAATTTGTCAGTGCAATTCTGCTTTCGAGCCAGGCCTTGCCTTTTGAAGGGTTGGCCCGGCCGCAGCCGTTTCCGGTCGGCGTACCGGGGTAATTCATTGGCCGCAAAACTGATATTGACGCCGAACGGGCTCGTGGCAACTTGTACAGCTATTTATGACCGAGAACATCCTGCCGAAAGTCAGCTTCATCATGCCGACTCTTAATGCGGCGGGAGTTCTGGGCAATTGCCTGGAGTCCATTCGCCGGCAGGATTACCCGCAGGAACAGTTTGAGATTTTGATCGGCGACGCCGGCTCGAAGGACGGCACGCGCGAACTCGCCAGACAATTCGGCGCGCAGGTCTTCGACGACCCTGGTCGCAACATTGAAGACGGAAAACGTGCGGCGCTCGCACATGCCAACGGCGAATACGTCGTCTTCATTGATGCCGACAACGAAATCACACACCCTGACTATATCCGCCGCGCGGTCGGGGCATTGTCGAAAATGCCGGACGCGTTTGGCGTGGAGAGTTATTATCTGCCTTCGCCGCGAATGACTTCGTTTTGTGCCTATCTCACGTGCCTGTTGCACATCAGCGATCCGGTGGCGTGGATGATGAGCATCAAACCCGTATTTCTGGGAATGGATGGCGAGGTGGAACGCTGGACCTTTCCCAAAGGGAGTTTGGCGTATCCGATCGGTTCGAACGGGTTTGTATTCCGAAAGTCAGAATTGGACGTGGCGAAGGCCGCGGAAAATTATTCCGACACCCATACATCGGTGAACCTGATACAGGCGACTGGCAAGCGCGAGTGGCTGCGCATCCCCGGCCGGGGTGTGTATCACTATTACGTGACCTCGACCGGCTTCTGGTCTTCGCTGTCGGATTTCCTGAAGAAACGCCGTCGAGCAACCTGTCACTTTCTGGACATGCAGAAGGAACATGGTTTTTCGTGGACGGAACGCAAGCCGCGGATTCCGGGTTGGCTGGCGATCCTTCTGTGCCTGACTCTGGTCGTCCCAATTCTACAAACAGTTGGGGGTCTGGCACGAATGCGCGACTGGCGGTGGCTTTGGCACCCCTGGGCGTGCTTTTTTTCCGCGCTGGGCGTTGTTTGGGGCGTCCAAACGTATTGGTTTCGGGCGAAAGATGAAAAGCTTATTCACAGCTTGCAACCAAGCCAAAAACTCGGCCAATAGAATTTCGTTTCAAGATTTATAACGTCGTCTGGGTTGGACGCGTCCATCGGCAGAAGGGCATTGATGATTTGCTTGCCATCCTTTCGTTTCTGGCAGGTCGTATTGGAGGTTTCCGGGCGGTTCTCGTTGGTGATTTGAAACGTGAATTACAGCCGCAAATCGAGGGACGCGGGCTTTCTGCCTGCGTCGAATTTGCCGACTTCGTTTCCGAGGAGGAAAAGTTCCGCTTGTTTCACTCCAGTCGCCTGTTCCTGATGACGAGCCGGTTCGAAGGCTCGCCGCGCGTGGTGGGCGAGGCTCTGGCCTGCGGCGTCCCCGTGATTGCCTACGACGTGGAAACCTACCGGCCAATCTTTGGGGAGTTCCTCCATTACGTCCCGTGCTTCGACCTCGCGGCGTTCCAACAAGCGGCAGCACGGGAGATTGTTCGGCTGCGCGCCGGCGAAAATTACTTGTCGAAATTGAACTTAGAAGAATTCTGTCGCGCCCATTCGTGGCCGACGGTGGGACAAGTCTTTTTCGACGCGCTGGCGGAGTTGTCCTGACAACTGGAGTTGACGCAACGAGGCTCGGATGCCGGCGAAACGACGGACATCCGAGCCTGATGTCGTTTTCTGCGGTCTTTTAGTCGTGCACGAAAATGATTTTGCTGCCCTGCGGCTCGAAGCGCATGTCCACCCGGCGCAACTCGCTCAAAGCACGCGCGATGGCTTCGTGCCGTTCCCGTGGCGCGTAGAACATCAGGAAGCCGCCGCTGCCAGCACCCAGCAATTTGCCCCCAATCGCCCCGGCTTTGCGGGCGCGGGCGTACCAGTTATCGATCATTCCATTGCTCACCCCGCCGGTGAGGCTGCGTTTGAGCGTCCAGTTCTCGTGAATAATCTCGCCGAAGGCGTCCGTATTGTTTTCCTCCAACTCAGCCTTCAGCGCGCGCGCTAGTTCGACCATTTTGCGCAGCGCGTTTTGTTTCACCCCTTCGGTGGCGACCACTTCCTGCTGCGTTTTCAAAAGAGCCGATGCGCTGCGCGTGATGCCGGTGTAAAAGACCAGCGTGTGCGACTGCATTTGCTGAATCGTCTCGCGCTGACAGATAATGGGTTCGATGACCACCGAATCGTCGGGATTGAAACGGATGAAGTTCAGGCCGCCGAACGCCGTGGCGTATTGATCCTGTTTGCCAATCGGCTCGCCACAGCGCTCGATTTCAATCTCGCACGCCTCGCGCGCCAGTTGTTCCGCGCCCGCGTGCCGGCCGACAAAGGCGTGCAGCGCGTTCAGCAATCCCACCGTGAACGAAGACGACGACCCCAAGCCGGAGCCTTTCGACGGGATATCCGCAATGGAAGTGATTTCGACGCCGCCGCGGACGCCGAGCAACTTCATGGTTTCGCGCACGAGTGGGTGCCGGACGCGCTCGACGGTGCGCGCCTCCTCCGTCCGCGAATAGGAAACACGGATGCGCTCGTCGAATTTTTTGTTGACCGTGATGTAAACATACCGGTCAATCGCGGTCGAAACCACCGCCCCGCCGAATTTGCGGTAAAACACCGGCAAATCGGAACCGCCGCCGACAAAACTCATTCGCAAGGGTGTTCGACTGATGATCATGTTTCTGTTTGTCTCAGAATCAGGTTGACCGCGTCCAGCAAATTGTCGGCGCTGACATCCAGCGCGGCCTTGTGCTTCGCATCCCGGCCGGCATAACCGGTGCGGACCAAGATGGATTTCAAACCGGCGTTGCTTGCAGTCTGCAAATCCGTCATTGTGTCGCCAATCAGCCACGATTGTTTCAAATCAATGTTCAAATCGGCGACGGCGCACCGGATCATTCCGATTTTTGGCTTGCGGCAGTCGCAGTCAATTTTCAATTCCGGTCGCTCGCCAGCGAAGCCCTTTTCTGGGTGGTGCGGGCAAAAATAAATCCGATCCAGAAAGGCGTGCTCTCGCCCAAGCAGTGTTTCGAGTTTGTTGTGGATGTTTTGCAATTCGGCTTCGCTGCACCAGCCTTTGGCAACGACCGGCTGGTTGGTGACGATTATTGTTCGCCAGCCGTGGTGATTCAATTCATGAATCGCCCTGGCCGCGCCGGGCAGAAGTCCCAGTTCGCCGGCGGTTCGCAGACAATCTTTTTCGGCGACGATAGTGCCATCGCGGTCGAGAAACACGGCGCGTTGTGGTGTCGCCAGCGAACTGCGTTGCACGATGCCCGCCGCGAACTGCGCCGCAATGCGGTCATAGCGCTCCGGAGTACCGATGTCCTTTATGAATTCCGGTGAGTTGTAACCGAACAATTTCGCGCTGCGTTGCAGCATGGCGGGAAAGAAATCCTTCCCGAAATCGAAAACCGTTGAGAATTGAGAGTTGAGGGTTGATTGACGAAATGGCGCCAGCACAGACTTTTCCAAAACGTAAAGCCCGGCGTTCACTAGGTTTTGCCGCCAGACGTTTTCCGGGTGCGGCGGATTATGGAACGCAATGACGCGCGATTGCGAATCCACCTCGACCAGATCGGAATCAAACGGATGGTCGTTCGGGTGCAGCAGCAGCGTGGCATCGGCACGGTTCCTTTCGTGCGCGCGCCAGAGGCGTTCCAAATCCACGTTCACCATCGTGTCGCCATACATCACCACGAACCGGTCGGCGAGTTGATCGAAGCCCGCCAGCACCGCGCCCGCCGTGCCTAGCGGCTCCTTTTCGAGAACGTGGCGAATGCGGACGCCGAATTTTTTTCCATCGCCAAAATGTTTTTCAATCAAATCGGCGCGGTGATGGACGAAAAAAATCAGATCGGTGAAGCCGTGTTTTTTGGCGAGTTCGACCTGGTATTCCAGCAGCGGTTTGCCGGCGATGGGAATCATCGGCTTGGGCAGGTCGCCGAGGCACGCACGCAACCGCGTGCCCACGCCGCCGGCAAGGATGACAAGCTGGGGGGACATCAGGATTTTTTGACCTCGGCCATGATCTCCGCAATGGCGCGGTCCACCGCTTGGTTGGAAGTAAGTCGCGGTGACCAGCCAAGTTTTTTCAATTTCTCAACGGAGTAGTTGAATTTCGGCACGTCACCGACCCAGCCGCGAGGGCCGCCGGTGTATCGGATTTTCGCGCCGGGCGACATTTGTTCGACGACCGCTTCGGCAAGGTAACGCACCGTCGTGACGCTGCCGAGGGTGCCGATGTTGAAATAATTCAATTTGTCTTTTGCATTTTCCGTGATAAATAGCATCGCGTCAATCAACTCTTCAACATGGAGGTAGGGCTTTTCCTGCGAGCCATCGCCGAGCACTTCGAGTTCGGCGGAATTTTTCTTGAGCTTGCGGGTGAAATCGTAAATCGCGCCGTGCGTGGCACGGCTGCCGACGACGTTCGGGAAACGAAAAATCCAGGCGCGCTGCAAATACGCCTCCAGTGAGGCGGAAATGGCGGCTTCGGCGGCAAGCTTCATCGCGCCATAATTGGAAATGGGAAACAGTGGGCCGAGGTCCTCGGTCAGCAATTTCTCGTGGACGCCATAAATTGCCGAGGTGCTGGAAAATGCGATGGCCGGAATGTCAAACTCACGCATCAGCTTGAGCACATTATGCGTCGTGAGGAAAGTATCGCGCAAATCCACATCCGGATCGGTCACGCCGATGAGGATGTCGGAATTGGCGGCCAGATGCCAGACGATGTCGAACGGTGTGGATCGCGACTCGGCAGCGATGATTTTACCGCAGACGGACAGCTCGTTTATATCGGCCTGGAAAAATTTGAAGCGGGGATTTTTGAGCGCGGATGACAGGTATTCTCGGCGGCCCAGTTTCAAACTGTCCACGCCAACTACCGTCGCGCCACGTGCGAGCAGGGCGTCCACGAGATGACTGCCGATGAATCCGGCGGCGCCGGTGACCAGATGTTTATTCACGCGCAAAGAGTATCTGGCGGGACGGAAGATTCAATGTTTTCACATCCGCCCCAATTTACCAGTTTCAATCCGTCGGCAGATGATGGCAAACGTTTTGATCCGGCGCGTCAATAATCCTCGCCCCAGATGACTTTCTGGTTCGTGAAAGTTCTTTGCAACCCGGCGGCGACTTTCGGCGGCAGAATCCGGTGCCCGTAGTTTCGATAGAAGGCGCGGAACAAGAATGACGCCTTGCTCATGTTCTTGGCGGAATAATTAAGCGCGTAAGCGTGGCCACCGGCGGCGGTGCAGGTTCCGCAAAACGAATGGTTCAGCCGCAGTGACCGGATTTTTTCGATGGGCGTGTCCAGGAAATTGCACACACCAAACTTCTTCGGGTCGTAGACGGCGCAGCAAAGCTGCACCTCGCCGAGATGGTTCAAGGAAAGCGACTGTATCTGCAAAAGACATTCGTAATGCTTTTTGGGCGCGCACAATCCTTTGGACACTTCGATCGGCGTTTTCAAACTTTTCTCGATTTCCAGCGGCGGCAATTCTCCTCTCCATCTGCCCAGCACCGTTTCAATCGGCATCATGTAAGCATCCACGGCGTCGAAATTAAAGCCCAGCGATTCGCAAAAGGCGCGCATCAAGGGTTCTTCGTCCACATTGTGCTTGTAACGATGCCAGAGCATATGCACCCGCGTGGAAGGCTGCCGGAACTCGGCCACCAACTTCATGTTCTGTTTCACCGTCTCGATATTTCCGCCGCGATGGGTTTGACTGTAAGATTCCTGATGAAAACCTGAGCAGGAAATGCGGATGCTGTCCGGTTTCGTCGCCATCATTTCCTTGATGCCCTGCGTCCGGTTCAGATTCGAGGAGAGAAAACACTTCAAATCGTAGCTGTGAACGATCCGGATGAGTTCGGGAAGCTGGGGATGCAGCAGCGGTTCGGCCCAGTTGTAAAGATTGACGCCGGTCAGGACGCACTCGGCCGTGGCCTTGGCCAGAATTTTACGCAACAGATCAATGGTCAACAACCCCTTGGGAAGCCTCAAACTGCTGTTTCCCTCGGGGCAGGTCGGACACGTCAGGTTGCACGCCCCGCAAACATCAATGCTGAAAAAATAGAAACGTTTCATTTTATTTCAGGGCGATTCTTTCAGAGCAGATGACCCTGTGACTTTCGCGGCGGGTTTTCTCAATACAAATTCCACCTCGTCAAACATATTCCATAGAAACCATTTGAGAATGTGGCGTATAAAAATTGGAATCAGGTTGCGAGTTTTATTTTTCCAACGATAGGATGATGACGTCAGCCGCACAGAAATCTTTTCGAACTTCGCCCCCTCAAAGCTTGGATACGCCTCCTGACTGCAAACATAATCAAACGACTTTTCCGTGTAGAACGATTTGTGTTCGATTGACAGGAACGCTCCGTCAGACTTTGCGTAAGGCACGCACCCGCGAAAGATTCCGCCGGGCTTCAATATGCGATGAACCTCGTTCAAATTCTCACAGGTATCCCGCAAATGCTCCAGGCTGCCGTCCATGCGGATTTCGTCCGCGCTGTTGTCCGGGAACGGCCACGGCCTGACAGAGAGGTCGGCAACCATGTCGGGATTGATTTGTTGACTAAAATCAACATTGAGATAACCGGGCAATTTTATGTGACCGCATCCGAGATTAATCTTTGTTTGAGGCATGGGATTTAATTTTTAATTCACTGCAATAATGTTATGAAATTCAGCTTATTTGGTGATTAAGATGTAACGCAGAACCAAAAATTGTAAAGGATTTTTCACTTTGTTTCGATTTCATATTTGCATTTTATAGAAGTTTTGATGAAAATTAAAATCACGCATAACCGGGTTGAAAAAATTCATTGCGGTGAGCGGATGCTTTTTTCAATCGCTTTCCAAATGGCGTCTGCGCGCGTGTTCCAATCCCATTCCAATCCGGCGGCCAGCGCTTCCTTGCTTGTTTCGGCGTAAAGTTTGGGATCGGTGACCAGGCGATAAATGCAATCGGCCAGTCCCGGAAAATCACCCGGCGGCGCCTTGAGCCAGCCGCGCGGATAATAACGTCGCAGCGGTGGCAAATCAAATGACACGCCCGGCAAACCGCAGCACAACGCTTCCGCCGGCGCCATGCCGCCCACTTCAAAAACCGCCGGATAAACCACGACGCGGGCGGACTTGATGATCTGGAATTTTTCCACGCCGTCGCGGAAGCCGAAAAATTCCACGTTTTTCGCGATGCCAAGTTTTTCCACCTTGGCCTTGCATTGTGCATCCAGCGGGCCGGAGCCGATCATCGCCAGCCGCGCATCCGGTTTTTTCTGCGTCAAAATTTTCCACACGTCCAGCAATTCCAGCGGCCCTTTTTGCGGATGCAACCGGCTGATGAACACGGCGTCAAAAGTTTTTTCCTTCGGCTCCGGCACGCTTTGCGGAATGGAAAGGTCAACGCCGCCCAGCACGGCGAAAACCGATTCGGGCGCGCGGCCTTGCTCGATGACGAACTCGCGGTCCTGCTCCACCGTCGTCAAAATCATTTCCGCTTCCTTCAGCACGCGGCGGAAAATGTATTGCTGAAACGGACGGTAAAGCGTGAACCACCAGCCCGGCCCCGGCTCCTTGGAAAACCATTTTGGCGCAAAAAAATAAAAACCAATGACGACTTTCGCGTTCGGAAATCTTTTTTTCAACCGCAACGCCGGAATCGTATTCGGCTGGAATTCCGAGCTGGCCACGATCAAATGTTTTTCGTCCGGCGACAATTCCAGTTTTTTGATCCTCTGACAACCGATGATCATTTGCGCCAGCCACCAGACTGGGCGACCGAATTTTTTCCAGTGATCAGCCGCCCACGTCTGATGTTCGATGTCTTGCAGCCCGAAGTAATCGCACAATTGCCGCGCGCCCTCGTTGCCATAGACCGTGACGCGATGATCTTTGCTCCAGCGCCGGAGACATTCCACCATGATGCGATCACCGCCGCTCAACGTGATCGGCGGCGGAATTATGGCGTTGGCAATCCAGTGAATGTGCATGACGGATAAACCCAATTATTATCCGACAAAAAGCCGTTGTTCAAACCAAATCCAATTTCCACAATCCATTGACCTACAAATCACCACTCGTTAGGCTCCGCACAAAAATCGAATGGAACGCATTCTCGTCACCGGCGGCGATGGTTTGCTGGCGCATCATCTGAAACAGATTGCGCCGCGCGATTTTGAATTTCATTTTCTCGGCCACGCGGATTTTGATCTGCTCAATCCCAAGCTCACGGCGCAACGGCTGGCAGAATTGCGACCGCAAGTCGTCATCAATACCGCCGCCTACAATCTTGTGGATCGCTGCGAAACCGAGCGCGAACTTTCATGGGCGGTGAACGCAACGGCCCCGCAGCAACTCGCCGAACTTTGCGCGCAAAGCGGAATCCGGCTCGTCCATTACGGGACGGATTATGTTTTTGACGGCGCAAAAAAATCGCCTTACTCGGAAACTGACCTTGCAAATCCGTTGAATCATTACGCCGCCGGAAAATTTGCGGGCGAACAGGCGGTGCTGCGCGCCTCGCCCAAACATCTCGTCCTGCGCACAAGCTGGGTTTTTGGTTCGCACCCGACGCAAATGAAAACCTTTGTCCACACCGTGCTGCGCGCAGCACGCGAAGGACGTGTTCTGAAGGCCACGACCAATCAGGTCTCCGTTCCGACGTTCGCTCCCGACCTCGCGCGGTGGACACTCGAACTCGTCCGGCTTGGTACGAGCGGATTGATTCACGCGGTCAACGACGAAGGCGTGAGCCGCTATGATTGGATGAAAATTATTTTGGACGAAGCAGTGCAGGCAAAACTGCTTGCTGCCGCCCCGGCTGTCGAACCGGTGACGGCGGCATTTTTCAATTCCACCATGCGCCGCCCGGATTACACGGTAATGAGCAACAAAAAATTGACAACGTTGCTCGGGCATAAACTGGGTTCATGGCGGTCGGGCTTGAAGAAAATGCTCGCCCACGAAAGCCGCTGTTAAGTAGATTGGACAGCCATGATAACGGCCTGGCAGCAAGTCGAAGTGCGCGGGATTTTTGAAATCCCCGGCCTGTCTGGCGTGCGCGTGGAGGCGCTGCCTGTTTTTTCCGATCCTCGCGGCAGCTTGCACGAACTCTATCGCTCCGACGAAATCCCAAAGGGATTCAAGCCGGTGATGGCGTGTTGTTCCTGGTCGGCTCCTGCCGTGACGCGCGGGCCGCATCAGCACGTCTTGCAGGATGATTATTTCGTTTTCGCAGGGCCTTCCGACTTTCGCGTTTATCTTTGGGATGACCGTCCCGGCGCGGCGGGCGCGGCCAAAGGCTGGTTCATCAACACCGGCGCAAGCGCGCCAGCGCGTATTTACGTTCCGCACGGAGTCGTTCACGCTTATCGCAACATCGGCGCCGTGCCGGGTGTGGTTGTGACCGTCACGAGCCTGCTTTTCAAGGGCAAGGGCCGGCGCGATCCCGTGGACGAAATCCGTCACGAACTGAATCCGAATTCACCCTACCGACTTCCGCCATCATGATTCATGAACGCACGCAATGCCGCACTTGCGGCTCGAAAAATCTGACGCTTATTCTCGACCTCGGGAAGACGGCGCTGGTCAATGATTTTCTTGCGCCAGAAGAAGTCGCCGGTTACAAAATCTCGCTGCCGCTGCGTGTCGTGCTTTGCACCAACTGTTCGCTCGTGCAACTGGCGGACACGGTTGACCCGAAAGTTCTTTACTCGCGCTATGCTTACGTCACCAGCACATCACGCACGATGGACGCGCATTTGAGCGAACAGTCCGCACATTTGCTGGCCGTCGGCGGATTCGGCGCGCGGCCAAAAGTTTTGGAGATCGCGAGCAATACGGGAATTTTCCTGAAAAAATTCCAGGAACGCGGCTGCGACGTCCTCGGCGTGGAACCGGCGTTGAACATCGCGGAAGTCGCCGTGAAATCCGGCATCCCAACCCGCAATGAATTTTTCAATGCAGCCAGCGCACGCAAGCTCAAGGGCGAATGGGGCGTGGCGGACTTGATTTTGGGGCGGCATGTTTTTGCGCACATTGACGACTTGCGCGATTTGCTCACGGGACTGGAGGCGGTTTCGCACGCGGACACTTTGATCGCGTTTGAGGTTCCCTATCTTGTGGATTTTTTTGAGCACACGGAATATGACACCATTTACCATGAACATTTGTCTTACATCTCGGTTCGTTCCCTTGAAGCGTTGCTGCAAAATTCGCCATTTGTCCTTTCACGGATTAATCATTATCCCATCCACGGCGGTTCGATTTTGTTTCACATCCGTCACCGCTCTTCGTCCCTGAAACCACACACCAGCGTCGCGGCGGCTCTGGAAAAGGAACGTCAGTTGCGTCTCATTGAACCTACCACCTGGAAAAATTTTGCGGCGCGGGTCGAACGCATCCGCGCGGAACTGCCAACGTTGATCCGCAAACTTAAATCGCAGGGCAAACGCATCATCGGCTACGGCGCGTCGGCCAAAGGCAACACGCTGTTGAACACTTGCGGCTTGACGAACAAGGAATTGGACTACGTCATTGACAACACACCGTTCAAGCAGAACAAAATCACGCCCGGCTCGTGGATTCCCGTACGTCCCCCGGAAATACTACTAAAAGATCAGCCGGATTATGCGCTGTTGCTCGCGTGGAACTTTGCCTCCGAAATCATCCGTCGCGAAATTGAGTATCAAAAGCGCGGCGGGCGGTTCATCGTGCCGATTCCCGAACCGGTGGTGATTGATTTCAAAAGCCGAAGTTCGCGGCAGGATCTCAAGTGTGAACCATGAGCGAAACTGGCACGCCTCTTCTGGTCAGCGTTGTTATTGTTAATTACAACTGCAAGGCATGGGTACCGCGCTGCATGGAGTCGCTGCAGAAACAGACCGTTTTTGAAAAGACCGAGGTCATCTTTGTGGATAATATTTCGCGCGATGGCTCCGACTTGCTCGCGCAGGAATTGATGAAAGGCTGGACGAACGGAATCTTTGTTCAGACCGGCGCAAATCTCGGTTTCGGAGGTGGTGCGAACCGTGGCGCGGAGAAGGCAAGCGGCAGGTTTCTTTTTTTTCTGAACCCCGACGTGTGGCTGGAGCGTGACTGCCTGGAGCAGCTCGTGGAGGCTGCGGAGAAAAATAATCATGGTGTCACCGGCACGCTGGTTCTCAACTACGGTGATAATTCAATTCAATCCAGAGGCGTATCCGGTTTCGATATCTTTGGCCTTTCGGTTGATCAGCGCGCCAACGACAGCTCCAACCGCCTGTTCTCCGCCAGCGCCTTTTATTTTATCCACACGGAATTGTTCCGGAAAATTGGCGGTTGGGATGAAAAATTTTTCATGTATGGCGAGGAGATGGACATCGCCTGGCGTGTCTGGATCGCCGGCGAAACCATCTCATCCGCACCGGCGGCGCGGATGCATCACCGCGGCGCAGCAGTGGAAAATCCCAAGGGTGGCGACCGCGTGGTGGAACTCCGCAGCAGCGACACAAAGCGTTTCTGCGCGTATCGGAATCATTTGCTGACGCTGATGAAGGTCCCCCGGCACATCCTGTTCCTGCTGCTCATCACGGCGGTCTCGCTGGTTTTGCTGGAAGGGCTGGTCGGTGCGATTCTTCTGCGACGCTGGTCGTTTTTTTCCAAGACGAGTTGGGCGGCGCTGGCGGCATGCTGGCAGTTGCGCGAGCACATAGCCGCCGAGCGAAAACGAATCCGCGCTTTTCGCAAGTGCGGAGACCTTTGGATGCTGCGGTTTTTGTCGTGGCGGTTGAACCGCTGGTACGAGGTGCGGCAAATCCTCAAGCTGGGAATGCCAAGAGTCGAACAACGTTGAACGAAAAAACATGATCTACGAAATTGAAATCACGTTGCGGACGATTCGTCGGGAAGGGCTGGGTTCACTTTTCAAAAAGCTCGGTACTTATTTCCACCAGCTTTTTTGTGGCGCGGTTTTTCTTTGTCAGCGGCTGCCGCGCAACGCAAAGCCGCAGGAACTGGTGGATTTCAGCTTTCATGCGGCAGGCGGCCTGCTACAGCCGGCGCAAGTTCGTTCTGAAATCGTGCAACTGGCTGAATTAGTCCGGCAACGGCAACCAAAAACAATTGTGGAAATCGGCACCGCGCAAGGCGGGACTTTGTTTCTGTGGTGCCGTCTGACGCATCCCGAAGCAACCATTGTAAGCATTGATCTTCCCGGAGGGATTCATGGCGGCGGCTATCCTTTTTGGAAGACATTCCTCTATAAAACATTTGCACAAACAGAACAAAAATTATTCTTGATTCGGGCAAATTCCCAAAGTCCAGACACTGCAAAAAAGTTACTTTCCATACTTGGAGACACTACTGTCCGGTTTAGAAACCCAGTAAACATTGATGTTTTTCGGTGTCTGGTGATGGGGGAGTGGATGGAAGTTGAGTGAGAGCCTGTAAAACGGGCGTTTTCTCAAACAGCGTGAGGCTC
>Ga0182027_10005840_pt1 | contig 18602 bp, 8 predicted proteins | sample 712E1DmetaG_FD_121300 | JGI IMG/M metagenome (GOLD analysis project Ga0182027, IMG submission 121300) | Permafrost microbial communities from Stordalen Mire, Sweden - 712E1D metaG (Illumina Assembly) | ecosystem: Environmental > Terrestrial > Soil > Wetlands > Permafrost | place: Sweden... | reverse complement strand
TTAGTTATTCACCATCCCGGTGTAAAGCGCATTTCTGGACATGTTTCCGGATTAAATTTCGGGCGCAAATTGACACTGCCACCGTAGCGCAGACTTCCAAGTCAGCTGTGTCGCGGGTTTCCAAACCCGCAAATTGTGTGTTTGCAACGCCCCGCCGACTTGGAAGTCGGCGATACAGCAGGTTTGGAAACCTGCGCTACAAACCAAGGCATCCGGCCGTTCGGTGGCAGTGTCAAGTTTCGCCCCGCAACAGTTTCACCCTCAAACTTCTGATTAGAAAAATCGCTCTTGATTTCGCACCGGCAAAGATCAAATCTCATTGCCCCACCTGGCAAGTCCGCCCCGCCCATTCCCCCGATTGTCTCCGGGAATTGGCATGACTTCAGCGGGGTGCAACCGATAAACGCTCTTCCAGCGCCGCCGCGATGGTGTTGACGCTTTGCAGGATTTTTTTTGCCGCTTCCGGATCGGGGATTTTCAACCCGTAATTTTTGTCGAGCGCCACCACCAGCTGGAGCGCATCCACCGAATCCAGACCCAGGCTGCCGGGGCCGAACAGCGGTAGGTCGTCCGCGATCTCCTCCGCGCTGGTTTGGAGCATGAGGTTCTCCACGAGCAGTTGTTTGATTTGCGTTTTAAGTTCCACCGGGTTGTTCATTAAAAAATTCCACCGTCAATTTTGAGCGCGGAGCCTGTGATGTACCCGGCCTCGGCGCAAGCCAAAAAACGGATCGCCGCGGCAATTTCGTCCGGCCGGCCAAAACGCCGCATCGGAATCTGCTCCAATGCGCGCCGGCGTTCAAGGTCGCCCATGACCGCCAGCGCCTCCGTGTCCACATAACCCGGGCAGACCGCGTTGACGGTGATTCCGATCCGGGCCACCTCTTTTGCCAGCGACTGGGTTAAGGCCAGCACCCCGGCCTTGGCGGCCGCATAGTTGGTCTGGCCCGCGGGCGCCAGCAACGCGCTGAGCGATGCGATATTGACGATCCGTCCGCTGCGCTGGCTGATCATCGTGGGCAGCACGGCCTGGCAGCCATGAAAAACCCCGTCGAGATTTGTCGCCAGCACCCGCTGCCAGGAATCCGGCGGCATCATGGCCAGCAGGGCATCCTGGTGGCTGCCGGCATTGTTTACCAGCACGTCCAGACGATGGTGGCGGGCAAGAATTTCAGCCACCGCCTGTTTCCAGGATTCCGGCCGGGTCACGTCCAGCGAAACGCAAAAACAACGGCCGGGATTCTCCCTGGCCAGTTTGTCAGCGTGCTCACGATGGATATTAACACCGAGCCAGATGTGATTGTTTGGCGACTCTTGAAGAAAGGCTTGTGCGGTCGCCTGGCCGAGACCGCCATTGGCACCGGTAATCAAAATGACGCGCAAGCTCATGGGCTGATGTTGCCTGCTCTTGCACCCGGCGACAAATTCTAAATGCCCTGACGGTCCTGTTTGAAGCGCGCGCCCATCGCCTGTTGATTGGAGCCGACCAGGCTGATGTTGGCTGCCGGGAAACGTCCCGCTGAAACCAAATCGCAAGCGGCCACGCATTGCCACGCGGCGGCGGCCATCAGGCCCTCGCCGAGCACCCGCTTGGGACTCAGGCGCGGGCCGGTCCAATCGCACCAGGCGGCCTGTTCGGCGGCGTCGGTGCGCGGGCTGTCGCTTAAACCATCGCAAAGAAGTTCCGCGGGCGAACTGGCCGGCAACTGTTGGCGCATTGCCCGGGCAGCTTGCGTTCGACTTGTTGAAGTCCGGTAGGAATGCGCATCCGTAATTGACTCCAGTGCAACTCCCATGGACAGCGCCGGATCAAGACTCAGGCAAATCGCCCCGGCACCGCCGGTGATGACGGCACGGCGATCAAGGTGCCGGAGCGCGTCCGCAAGAATCCAGTTGGTTTCTTCCGTCCCGATGACGAGGCACGCGTCCACAGTGTTCTCCTCCAGCCACCGGATGCCGAGTGCCACTCCTTGCAGGAACGAGGCCGGATCGCCCACGAGCGTATCGGCGAGCGTAACATCTTCCAGGAGCGCCGCGACGTGGCTGGCCGGAGCGGCATAGACCGTTTCGGGAAACAGCAGCGGACTGGCGGTTGCGGGGTCTTTCAGGACTTCATCAAAAAAACGGCAGGAGTAATTCACGCAACCGGCCTGCATGCAAACCACCAGGCCCAGCCGGATTTTTTCAGCCGGACGCGCCCGCAAACCGGCCACCGCGTCCAGCGCGGCCGCCGCCGCATAATGCGTGATGGGACTCGTCCGCCGCAGGCGCGGATGCGCCAGAAAGCCAAGCCGCGTGGCCGGAGCCGGCACCAGCCGCGCACGGAGGGACTTGTCACCACCGGGGCGTTCCAACGGTTGAACCGGCAGCGGTTCGCTTTTGCTCAACGCCTCACGCAAAGCGGCGACATTCCAACCCGCCGGGGAAACCGCGCCGAGTCCGCAAACAAAAACCCGGCTCATGCCCACCTCCGAAAAATCAGGGTCGCATTGACACCGCCGAAGCCGAACGAGTTGGACAGGGCGACATTCAACCTGGCGTCCCGGGGCTGGCGCACGATGGGAAAATTGCAGGCCGGGTCGGGAGTTTCAAACGCCGCCTGCACCGGCAGCCATTGTTCGCGCAGGGCCATCAGGCAAATCACCGCCTCGACCGCGCCGGCCGCGCCGAGAAGATGCCCGATGCTGGCCTTGGTAGAACTGCCCGGCAACGTGCCGGCGCGATCACCAGCCCAACGCCGAATCGCCAGAGCTTCGGCACTGTCGTTTAACGGTGTTCCGGTGCCGTGGGCATTAACGTAATCAATATCTCCGGCGGTCAGGCCGGCACTCTCGCATGCCAACTGCATGGCCGTCAGCGCCGCATTCCCTTCCGGCTGCGGCTGGGTGAGATGATGCTGGTCAATGGTCGTACCGTAACCGATGAGTTCCCCGAGAATCGGCGCACTCCGCCGTTGCGCGTGTTCGAGCGTTTCCAAAGCGACGAGCGCCGCGCCTTCACCGAGCGCCAACCCATCGCGCCGGGCGTCAAACGGACGGCAAACAGTGGGGGACAATGTCTGCAACGCGTCGAAGCCCGCAAACACCAGCAAGCTGAGCGCGTCATAACCGCCGGCCAGAACACGTTCAGCCTGGCCGCAACGAATCAGGTTCCAGGCGTGGCCAATGGCGTTGCTCCCGGAAGCGCAGGCGTTTGCGATAATGGTGACCGGCCCGTTGATATTCAGCGCGTCCAAAACCATCCGCGCCTGGACTTGCGGCTGGTAGTGAACAGCACGGGTGGGTTGCCGGCAATGCCGGACCGGGGATTTTACCGCCTGACGAAAATAATCCTCCCCCAGCGACATGCCACCCGCCGTCGTGCCCAAAATCAACGGTATGTCATCGGCATCCTTGTTCGGCGACGAGTTTGGAGTTCCGCCTTCAGGCGGTTCGGGCCGCGTAAACGCGGAACTCCCAACGGCAGGTGCTTGGGCAGGTTTCCAGCCCGCCTGCCGCCAGGCTTCATTCGCCGCCAGCAACAACATTTTGCCGGCGCGATCGAGCCGGGCCGCTTGCCGGTGGCTGAGACCGGTCGGCGGCAGCGCGTCCGGCAAATCCACTTCGGCTGCCGTCTTCACCCGCTGACGGCTCACGTCAAACAACGACACTGGCCGGAACGCCGAACGTCCGGCACGGAACCCTTCCGCGTTCGGTTTCCAGCCAAGACCCAAAGCCGTGACGATGCCGGCGCCGGTGATAACCACTCGCGGCGGCGGGGCTGGCATTGGCGGAAATGGAAAAATCATGGATGAAAATGGCGATGAATAACCGGGTCAGTGAATCATTCTTAAATTTGAGTTTCGACCAAACACGTCCGGAGTTTCGAGGTTAAATGCATGGTTCAAGCCAGCGGAAGATATAAGGCCTGTGACATCGGAGCAACGGAAAAGCCGGGCAGAGCATTCTGCAAATCATCCTCAATAATGCAGGACAGGCATCTTGCCAGTCTTCGTCTTCTGAGATTTTGAGACAGGCTGGAAACGCGGTCTTACTTTGCAATCCATCCGCCGCCGACCACCAGATCGTCCTGATAAAACACCGCCGCCTGGCCGGGCGTGATAGCGCGCTGCGGTTCATGCAATTTCACCTTCGCCCCGCCCTGCCCCGCCGGCGTCACCGTCGCCGGTGTGCCGGGATGGTTGTAACGGATTTTTACCGTGGCTTCGATTTTCTCCGGCGGCGTGTCAAACGGAATCCAGTTGCAACGCTCCACCGTGAATTCATCGCGATCCAGCGCCGAGTCGTCGCCCACAACGACGCGGTTGTTCTCCACATCGAGTTCAATCACATAGACCGGCTTGGGCGTGGTGATGCCCAGGCCTTTTCGCTGGCCGATGGTGTAAAACTCAATGCCGTCGTGATGGCCAAGGACGCGCCCGTGCAAATCCACAATATCGCCGCGATGTTTCTGCGCGAGGTTCGCCTCCCGGAGAAACTTTCCGTAATCGTTGTCCGGCACAAAGCAGATTTCCATGCTTTCCTTTTTATCCGCGGTCTTCAACTCCCGCTGGCGGGCGGCTTCGCGCGTGTCGCTCTTGGTCTGGTCGCCCACCGGGAACAACGCGCGGGCCAGTTGATCCTGCCGGAGTGAAAACAAAAAGTAGCTCTGGTCCTTGCGCGGATCGCGTCCGCGCCGGAGCAGCGTGCGTCCGTTCACGCGTTCCACCCGCGCGTAATGGCCGGTGGCGACGTATTGCGCGCCGAACTGGTCCGCGCGCTGGAGCAGTGTGCCGAACTTCAGATGTTCGTTGCACAGGATGCACGGATTGGGCGTGCGGCCGGCCCGGTATTCGGCGGCAAAACGGCTGATGACCTCCTTTTGAAATTCCTCCGCGTCGTCCAGCATGTGAAACGGAATGCCCAAGTGGTCGCACACCGCGCGCACGTCAGCCATCGCCCGGGACCCGCAGCACTTGAATAGGTCCTGCGCGGGCGAAAAGCAGTCCTGCTTCCACAGCTTGAGCGTGATGCCGATCACATCGTAGCCCTGCTCGACCAGCAACGCCGCCGCCGTGGAGGAGTCCACTCCACCGCTCATGCCGCAGACGACGCGCGTTTTCTTTTGATCAAGCATAGTGGAACAGTATAAGGTGAAACAAAGAAGTCGCAATCCTTGACTCGAATCCACGCCCAAATTTATATTATTATTTGACTCATGGGTTAAATAACTCTATGCAAACGACCAACGCTTTGCCAGCTTTCATCAAGCCAACAAAACCAAGCGTGCCGCGGGACGTTTTACAGGTCAGTCCCGGAAAGGAAAAAATATGAAGCGAATCAATCACGTGATGGCGATGGTTCTCATAGGAATTGCGGGCCTGGCATTCTTCAATGGCTGCGGCCAGCAACGGGCATTGACGATCAAGGTAACTGTTGATGGCAGCGATGTGGTCAAGGTGAGCGGCAACAAGCTGTGGATTGAGCACGAAGACTTTCAGTTGCCCCAGCGAATTTTGCTGAATGACAAGGTCTGGATTCCCCAATGGACCTCAAATGTGAGTGCATCGTATGAAGGCCTGCAGCCTCCCTTCGCACCGCAGGATCTCCAGAAAATCAAAGTATCAAAAAGGGCCGGGCGCGGGAAAGTCACTGTCGTGGAGATACCCATGGCCGCAAACGATCAAACGCTGGCGTTCCGGATTGATGACAATGAGCAGGGGGGAGCGGATCGGTATGAAATTCGGGTTACCTGGTGAAATTGGAAGAGCCAGGATGTGGCCCGACCAAACGCCCCGCCGGAAACTGAGGTCGGAAGTTTAATTATCAAGTGTTTGAGACATTTTCCGAGAATTTGCATTTTCAGGCAAATGCTCCGCGGATTTGCGCATTTCATTCTTCCTTTTGGGGCGGCTTCTTGAAGTCCAATCCAGGATGGCCGGCACCAAACTGACGTGGAAGTTTGAATGTTTGTTTTGCGTGCGCTTACGGCTGGAGCGGCGTTACGATCCGATAAAACTGATTGGTGCCGGCAGCAACGGCGTTTGTCAGCCACAGTGTCCGATCGCTCGAAGCCGCCATGATATCCTGACATTTCTGCCAGGCCCCGTTTCCGGCAACGGATTGAGATTGGATCGTGTAGCTGTGATTCGATACGGCTGTGAAGGAGAAGATGAAGTTGGTGTCCGACAGCATCACCGATTCGAATTTCAGCGCGCTCGCGGCGTTGGTCGGGCTGGTGCCGGCAAGATATTCCTGGAGGTTGCCCATCCCATCACCATCCGGGTCGGCGTTGGGATCAATTCCAATGTGGCCGAAATATTGAATTTGCCACCAGTCGGGCATGCCGTTGCCATCCGAATCGGCAGGGGCAATCAACGGCGTCACGAGGCGGAAGAACCGATTCTGGGCCGCGGAGAAGCTGTTGGTCAACCAGACGACGCGGTTGGTCGGCGCGGCCACAACGTCCCGCAACTTTTGCCACGCAGAGCCTCCCAAAACGGACTGGTATTGGACCGTGTAACTTTGGTTGGAAACCGCCGTGAAGGAGAAGATGAAGTTGGCGCCGGACAACAGGGCCGAATCGAATTTCAGCACGTTGGTGGTGTAGAGGTTGTATGGCTCAACGGTGAGTATCGCGACGCTGCTGGTCACCGCGCCGAGGTAATTGGTCACGACCACGTAATAGGACCCGGTGTTGGTGGTCTGGACGTCCGCGAGGGTGAGCGAGCCGGACGAAGTGGTGGCGAACAGCAGGTTGCTGAAATACCACTGATAAGCCAGGGGATTGCTGCCGAGGCTGCCCACGGACAAGGTGACGGTGGAGTCCCGGGTGACGGTCTGGCTGGCCGGTTGGTCGGTGATGGCGGGACCATACCACGTGGCAGACAACTGGGCGCTGAACGGGTAAAAAAGAAGGGCGGAACTGGTGGATGAATCCAGATGCACTTCCACCGCCAGAACATTCGTTCCCAGGACCAAGGGAGGTGAATCTGTGAAAATGGAATCATAGTCGTAGGGGTCAACTGCGGACGCTGCGTAGGTAAGATAATCAATCGGCCCCACCGGCATGTTGTCACGCAGGATCTCCTGTCCGTTCAAATAGACAATCGCACCGGCATTGTACAAGTAAGAAAAGGAAAAACCCGTTACGCCATCGAGCGAATCCACAATAAATTCGGTGCGAAAATAGTACGTGATGTACTTGTTATTCGGATTCGGGCCGTATTGTATCGGGGTGGGGTAATAATATGGGCCAAAACCAAAATAGGACTGACCGCTGTCCCAACTCTGGTCGTTGAAATTGTTGTACATCCAGTTCGTCCCTTGATCCGAACCGTCCTGAAGGAATGTCCAGACGGTGTTATTATCAGCGATGGTTGGATTTTGCACCACTGCCTGGGCAAAGATCGAGACCGAAGCCGGCGCGCTGGACCGGCCCAGGGTGTCATGCGCCACCGCGGAAATGACGTGGCTGCCGCCGGTCGCTGTCCACACAAAAAACGGATCGCTGTTGACACCTATCGAAACGCCGTCCACGAAAAATTCCACCGAAGCCAGTGTTTCGCCGAGGCTGCTGGCATCCACGGCGATCAATGAATCCATGCCGGAAACCAGCACGCCCCCATCGGTCGGCGTGGTAAAGCTGATGGCCGGGACGGGAGCAACAATGTATGCCAACACCTGGGTTGACACTCCAATGGCCCCGAGGTTGTCGGTGGCTATCGCCTGCAACGTGTGCCAGCCGGTTACCGGATTGGTCCAGGTGAAGGCATAGGGCGCGGAAGTCCATTGGGTCAGAAGGTTGGTCCCGTCGAGCAGTTGCACCGAGGCAATCGAACTGTCGCTGTCAGCCGCGGATACCGAGATGTTTATCCCGGGCGGGACGTGGAGAGCCGCACCGTTGGTGGGCGAAACGATCAAAACCGTCGGCGCCGCATCCGGCACCGTTGCGCGACCGGCGGTCACGCCCGCGGCGAACCAGTTGGTGGGATCATCGCCAAAGGCGGTGTCGGACCAGCGTTGCAGCGAGTTGCCGAGTCCATCCGCGCCTGCCGGCCACGGCGCGCCGGGCTGGTAGTCAATCTGTTCCACCAGCACGTAAGGCACGGTGACATTGGATGAAGTTACATCCGGTTTGTACGGATACAACAACTCAATCGTCTCGCCGGCGTTGTCGAGCTTGCCGCTCCAGGGGCCGAAGATCGGAACATTGATCGGCACGTTGTAAAGAGTCCGGAAGGCGGCCAACTGCTCTGGATTGGCCACCGGATCAATTGAGGTGACGAGCAGCCGTCCGTCAGCCGCCAGGGTCACGTTGGTCGGGAAAGCGTACTCCACCGCGTTTTGCAGTTGCCAAGTGTTGGTTATCGCCGCCAGTCCGTACCCGCTTTCGTTCGTGAAAGTGCAATACAACGGCACGTTCGTCGCGGTGATGTTGTGCAACTCGATGAACTCGTCAATGGAGTTGTTGGTGCCATTGATATCCGGCGGGTGATACATGATTTCGGAAATGACGACCGGGCCGACCCGGGGCAGGGCGTTATTGGTGTCCGGCGTGTTGGTGCTCTGCAACACAAACAGCTCTGTTCCCTGGCTGGCAAGATAGCGGCCAAAACTGACGCCATTGGGCGCCGCGCCAAAATCAAATCCGTGGTAGTAGCCGGTCAGGTTCGTGTTCGCGTCGCCGGAGAACAGATAGACCTGTTCGCCGTATGACGAGAGTTTGAAACCGTTGGCGCCAAGTTCAAAGCTGCTGGCGCCCGTGAACACCAGGTAGCCGCCCGGCGTGAGAATGGTGCCCGCCGGAATCCGGTAGCGCATCGGGTTGTAAAAATCATCGGTCAGGAACCAGCCGCCGATGTTCACGTTCGTGGTGGCCGGGTTGTAAAGTTCGATCCAGTCTGATTCCGTGCCGCTGTGGGTCAGCGCTTCGTTCACCCGCACCGGCGGCAGCACCGGCGGCAGCGGGTCGTTCGTGCCGGGTGAGCCGTTCATCTGGCCGCTGGCACGCCAGCTCGACTTCAAGCCCCAGGTGTCCCAAGGCGCGTGTTCATTGACGATGACCAGCGAGAAGCCCAGACCGTCGGTGATCGGATACCAGGTGTTATCGTAGGCAAATTCCAGAATCTTTTCGCCCACGGCATCTTGCAAACTCAACGTCTCGCCGCCGTTGTTCAATGACCCGGTGTATTGCCCGGCGATACTGAAACCGGAGCCGTAGCGGGCGGTGAATGCCGACTGGTTATGCACCACGAGCACGATCTGGCCGGGGGCCAGACTGGTGACAGCGCTGCCGGTGAAGTTGAAATAGACTCCGTTGGTAAAGCACATGCCCGTCAGGTTGAGTGTCGTGCTCGTCGAGATGTTTTTGAGTTCGATATATTCAAACTGTTGCGCGTCGCTGTTAATGGCGGGCGCGGGGGAAGGATTATACATGATTTCCGTAATGCGGAGGTATTGCTGGGCCGGGGACGGATTGGCCGCGTAACTGTTGCTGGACACCAGTTGCGCGTGGTCGTTGGTCAGGGTGACAGCTTCACCTTGGGCATTCAGATGGCCGTTGTAGTTGCCTTGAACGAACAAACCCTGCCCACCGTGCGGGGAGAGCCGCCGGGCACGGAAAGCGCTGACATTGGGCGATGCGTAAAGAACACTGTTCGCCGGCATGACCGTTCCGGGGTGGAAGGTGAAGTCAACACCGCCGCCCAGTTGCCAGCCGGAGATGTCCACGGCATACGAATTCGTGTTGCTCAACTGCACGTACTCCTCGTCCTGATTGCCCGAGGCGGGGTTGTAGTCAAAGCCGCTGATCTTGATTACCGCGTTGGTCGGCTGCGTGGTTGGGATGCCGGCGTTGTTTTGCCAGGTCAAGCCGATTGGATCGGCAGTGTTGATCACGCAATGCGTGTAGAAGAAATGCAGACGGCGCGGGTTAAGGTACTGGGCGATGAGATCATTCACGCCGTTGGTCAGCCACAGATTTGACCCCCAACCGTATGGACTGCTGAGCGGCGGCCAGCCCCATTGCTGACGATCCAGTTGGGCGTCGTCCCAGATGAGATTGGTGATGGTGGAGATTTGCTGCCCGATCAAATCCCGGCTGGCGGGCGTGCCCGGTAACTGGAAATAAAGATCCATCAAAGTCCGCATCCGGCACAGCAGCATTTGCCGCGTCTCCGGCACGGCGATGATGATGTCGTACATGCGGTTCCATAAACTGCCACCGGCTTGCTGGACCTGCGAGCCGCCAAAGAACGGATGGCTCTTGTAATAATCGTTCGTGGCGGTGATTTGACCGTAAACGGAAGGTTCGTCGCCGTAGTAAAGCTGGCCCCAGGAAAGGTTCAAGTCGTATGGAACAATGCTCCACTCGCCGCTGCCAAAGGTGTCGCGATAAAGGCACATGTTCCCCCAAGTATCGTCCCCTTCCTGATTCAGCCGGGCCGTGGCGATATAATTGACAATTTCCGGCACGTTCAGGATGTCGAACGCGTTGGTCTTCCGCTGGCCGGTGTTGAGCGACTCGCTGATCGCTCTGGCCATTGCGTCGAAATCCGCCGTGCTGATGAGATTCGTCTTGGGCAGTAATTTCTCGAAGCCGGCCGTGCTGAAGTGGCTCGTCTGGACTGTCCCGGTGTTCTTGTAGAGCGCGCCGGTTTGATCATAACCGAGGTAGCCAAGCAGTTCCGAGCCGAGCACGTTGTTGTGGAAGGCAAGCTGGTAAAACTGGCCATTGAGTTGAACCCGCACCGGATAATCAAACGACGCCGGCACACCCGCCAGGCTCAACAACCAGAACGACAAGTACTGGCGCAGATACGATGGATCCATGTACTCGGCCAGCAGTGACGTGTTGCCAATTCGTGCCCCCGGCCCCGGATGGCGCAACTTGTGTTCGCCGTTGAAATTCAGGCGGTGGGATTTCTTCGAGTACTGCGCCGTGGTGTTGCCGCGGAGATTGATTTCGATGTTGTCATAGAATTCTCCATCGTAATAAAACGAAGCCTGCGAACCAATTTGCGAATCGGCGGCGCTTTGATTGGCCGGGTCAATGAAGAGTTGGAAAATGGGCAGCTTGCTCGTGACGTAATCCGGCTGGACCACCGTGCCGTCGTATTCCGCCGTCCCGGTCGGTTCGTAGAACAACGGCCAGCGCGAGGTGTAGTTCGAGGAATCCTGGGCGGTGATGCACCACCGCACCATCTCGCCGGCAGCATAGGTCCAGTTGGCGCCGACGTGGTTGGTGATGATCGCGCCATAAACGCCGTCGCCCGCCGCGCCGTCGCCGTGCAGGCCGTCGTCGTACATGGGTGTATGTTGTATCGCGCCATACATCACGCGCCAATTGAGAGTGACGTTGGTAACCGGCGCGAAGACCTGCGCCACAACACACGTCACCGTGATGCTGTCGTTGGTGCCGGGCAGCGCCGGGATAAACCCGTCGCTGGAAATGATCGGACCGAGGGTGCTCACCCCCGGCGTGTTGGGCGCGCCGGGCGTGGGCTGTGTAAAGTAGCGCCCATCGGTGCTGTATTGGTAGCCGTCGCCCTCCAGTTCCACCTGGAGCAGAAAATCCGAGTTGGTGGCGCTGAGGTTCAGACCCTGGAGGGCGAGCACGTTCGTGCCATTCTGCAAATACCCGATCGCGGCGGTGAGATCGAAACTCTCAAATTGCAGCGCTTCAGCATTCGAATGACGGTTGGTGGCGGAAGAATTCCAGTTCAGCGCCGCCGGCGTGTTGGCCGACGCCACCAGCGCGCCGTTCAGGTAGGCGGCGAAACCATCGTCGTATCGCACGCGGAGCTTAAGGCCGTTGATGCTGGCGGTGTTGGCCACGTTAAATGGCAGGCGCAAATAGGCCGAACTGTTCAGGCCGGACATGTTCGTCCGCAGGTCGGTTTTAATCAAACCGGTGTAGTTGAAGACATTCGTCAGACCGACGCCGTTCGTCGCCACCTGGTAACGGTTGGCGATTTCGGCGGCGGACAGGGCGCGGGCGATGACGGACACCTCGTCCGCAGCCCCGGCGAAGTAAGCCAAGCCGTCGTTGCGTTCGCCGATGTCAAGTTTCCCCGAGGTGTTCTGCGCGAAGGCACTGCTCAGGTTGGTGAATGCAACGAGGGAACCATTCACATACAACTCCGCGGTCGAGCTGTCGCAAACGCCCGCCAGATATTGCCAGTGGTTGGTGTCCACCGTGCCGCCGCAGAGATGGGCGATGAAGCCTTTGCTGTTGCCGAGAAGAAATTCCCATTGGCCTTTGGCGTGGTAATCCTGGTAGAAGGCATAGCCATTGAGGGCGCTGACGGGACTGCGGAGTGAAGAAACCACACAACTGGCGAGGCCGCCGGATTGCGACGGTTTGACCCAGGCTTCCACCGTAAAAGGCGCGCTTGGATTTAAATCGGGCGTGTAGGGAACCTCAACTCGCGCGCCGTTAACGTTGAATCCCGCCGCGAGGTTGTTCGACTCAAAACCGCTGAAGGCGGGCGGCTGCGGACCGGTTACTCCCTTGACGACTCCGCCGAGGTACTGGCCGTTGCCGCTGCCGGCAATCCAGCCGGAGTTGGTGGCCACCGTGCCGCTCGTTTCGCCCAGCCGCCAGTAACCGGCCGGATTGTCCCCCAACACGTCCGCGGAAACCGTGCCGAGATCTTCACCCTGTCCGGTCTCAAAACCGATGCCATTGGTGGCGGCGAGCCAGGCCGTGTCGTTGAAGCTCATGGCCGTCCAGTTCGTCCCCAACGTGCCGTCCGTGGGCACCAGCACGCGGCCCGTCGAGTTCGTGGTGAGCAGCAAATTGGCCGCCGGCACGAGCCCGAATCCGTATGACACATCCGGAAACTGCGGCGGAAACGTGGGCGCAAATTGGGTGGCGATGGTCACGCCATCCGGCATCACCAGCGCCAGATACTCGCCGCTGGCGCTGAGTTTGAAATTGGTATGCAGCGGCTTGCCCGGCGTCCGGCGGTTTTTGTTCGAGGCGAACACAATCATGAAATTACCCGGCGGCAAGTTTGTGGACGGAAACGCCCATTTGGTGAGATTGTTGGTTTTGTCGGCCAGATACCAGTTCAGCAGGTTGACGTTGGTGGTTGAGGTGTTCTGGATTTCGATCCAGTCCGAAGAATCCCCATCCTCATCCAGGAGCGTATGCGTGTTGCTGGCCATGAACTCGGTGATGATGACCTGGGCGGAGACCGGGACAGCCAGCGACGCCATCAACAGAACGGCCGAGAAAAAACAAAAATGCTTCATAATAAAACCTTTGCGTAAAGCCAGCCACGGCATAAACAAACTGTCAGGCGGAAGCCGGAATGTTATTGTATTTCTAATAAATGTGCAATCAAAAAAATGACCATTCTTGACAATTTGACAAAGATGGCCCGGTTTGGTCACGCGGCAGCCGGAAAATAATTGAATCGCCTGCAATTGCGAAGCCGGGACATGGCTTTCTCGACGCGCCAGTAGCCAGAGGGATTGTACCGCGCTTCAAGGATTCAGGATCAACCGGTAGAAACGGTTGGTGCTCGCGGGCGGGCCGGGATCGGTCACGGTCAACACCGGCTGCGCGGCGGTCAAATTGGTCAGCGTGGTCCAATTGGAGTTGAGGTCGCCGGTGTATTGCAGCGTGTAGTTGCCGTTCATCAGGGCCGTCCACGACAGCGTGAAATTGTTTCCATTCCTGGTGGAACTGTAAAATTGCGGCACGGCGCCGTTGTTTGGCGTCAGGGCCACGCCGCGGAAAACCTGGTACATCCCGGCGGTCGCATTTGTGGTGACGGTTGATGCCGCGCCGGTATCGGTGATGGACACCAGCCGGTTCGTGGAGGCTTCGGCGGTCGTGGCGTAAATGACCGGATGCGCGCCGCTGAAATCCACCGCCACCCCGCGCGCGCCGATGTTCGTGATGCCGGCAAAAGCGTAACTCATTGCCCACGCGCTGCCATTGTAATCCCAGCGCTGAACCCCGCCCTTGCCTGTGAGCGTGTCGTCCGCGACATACGCGGTGGTGAAATCAGAATTGAAAGCGAACGCATACGACGCACTGCTGCCGCCGGTTTTTAAAAAAACGCTGGCCGACGCCGGTGCGGTCGGCGTGCCGGATATTTTCCAGATGCCGTTCGTGATTTTTTGCGTGCTGAAATAAAGATTTCCGCCGAGATCCTGGATGACAATGGAGTTTGCGACGTTGGTTTGGACGGTGCCGGCCGGGCCGTTGCCAAAATATAATGTTCCGTTGTCTGCGCTGTTCACTCCCGCGCCCCAATAATTTCCCCGTCCGTCGGTCGTGCCGGAACGAATATTGTTTCCGCTATATTGATTGGTCGTGACTCCGACGAGCGCAAAGGCGCCATTCACATCAAGAATGCCCAGTACGCGCGGAACATTGGTTGAACTGGAACTCGGCAGCGACGAGTTGCTGTTGGTCCATGCGATATTGTAGCCCGCGAACTCCAGCAACCGCCCATCCGCCGAGCGGGTCAACGCGCCTTCGGACGTCGCACTGCCGCTGATGAGCAGAGCGTTGGTGGCGTTGTCGGGAATGGCAATGCTGCCGACGAGCGCGCCGCCGGTGGTGAATTGATCAATGAAAACGGAGTTGCCGCTGCTTTTCAGCGTTTGTGAGCCGTCGCCGACGCGAAGCACCGCGAGATTTCCGGCAACGAACGGCGACGAGGTCGAACTTCCGGCGTAGCTGTTCTTGGTGACGAGCGCGCGCTTGTCGTTTTCCAAAATCAACGGCGTGTTGCCCTGGCTGCTGAGCAGACCGCCAAACGCTCCCTGCACGAACAGGCCCTGGCCGGCGTGCGGGCTGGCCGCGCGCGCGCGGAAGGCGTTCACGTTGGCGGCGAGATAAAGCGATTTGCCGGCGGGAATGACGGTGCCCGGACGCATGGTGAACTCAATGCCGCCGATGAGCCGCCAGTTGGAAACGTCCACCGAATAGGAATTCGTGTTGCGCAATTCGACGTATTGTTCGTTCTGGTTTCCGCTGACCGGATTGTAATCCCAAGAAGCAATCAGAATGACGGTGTTGGCCGGCTGCGCCGGCGGGAGGGGATAGCCGTTGAGTGTGGCATTGGTGCTGTAGAGAAAATTGCGCCGACCCGGCAGATAGGTGGAGACGATCTGTTCGGCAAAATTCGGGAACTGGCTCAGGCTGGTATCGCCCCACCAGGGACCCCAGGCCGCGTAATCCAGCGCGGTGTCGGAGGGCGAGATGCCCGGCGGATTCAGTTTGCTTTCGTATTGCCGGATGAGCGGTTCGATGACCAGCGCGTTGGTGGGTGTGCCCGGTGGCATGAGGATGGTGTCCATCAGCGTGCGCAGCCGGCGCAGATACATCTGGCGGAAATCGTCGTTGCCAAAAAACAGGCTGAAGAGCCGGTTGGTGGGGGAATTGATTTGCTGGGCCTGGTTGTAAAAAGTGAGTACGTTGTTCGTGAAAATCGTGTCAGTGAAATAGCCGCTGTCTTGGAGCCAGTTCCGGCCCCAAGTCAGATCCACGTCCCACGGGGTGATTGCCCATTCGCCGGTGCCGTCGCTGTCGCGGTAGAGATAATAGTTCTTTTTCGCGACATCCTGGCTGCTGGCGAGGGCCATGTCCGCGAAATAACTGGCCGTTTGCGGCAGATCCAGATTGTCCCAGGCGTACAGCACGCGATTGGTCAGCGAAATGGATTCGTCCAGGCTGTTGATCAGCGCCGTCAGGTCGTCCGTGCCCTCCCATTCGCGCGTTTTCTTTTCGTTGCCCGATGCCCAACTCATGTCGTTGTACATCTTGTAAAGCGCGCCGTTGCCGTCGCGGCCGATGCGGTCGAGCCACAAGTCATCGCCGTGTTCCACCATGTCCTCGACGCCCCAGAACGAGCCGTTGAGCTGGATGCGGATCGGGAAGGAGAACAGGCTCATGCCGCCGGACATGCCGGCGGTCGCGTACGTCAGCGTGGTACACATCCGCGCCTTGTCGCCGTAGTTGCTGATGAAAATGACCTTCTTTTCGCGCAGGCCATTCGGCTGGTAGAGAAACTGGTGGTCCTTGGGAAAATCCAGGTTGTGGCTTTTCTTGGGCCACCCGGTGGAGGACTGGCCGTGAACGTAGATGTTGAGGTTGTCGTAAAGTTCGTTCAGATAAAACAACGACGCCTGGGTGCCGGTCTGGTTGTCGGCGGAGGTCGTGTCCTGGATGAACAGATAAGCGACGGGCAGTTGCGACTGGACGGAAGGATCGGCCACGACGGTTCCGAAATACTGCTGCGAATCGGTCGGGTCGGGGAAAATCGGCCAGCGCGATGCATTGCCGTTGGTGTCCACGGCGGTGACGTAATAACGGAGCAATTGTCCCGCCGTCGCGACGCCACCGGGGATGGTTCCGGTCCAGGTGCCGTTGGTGCTGGCCAGGCTCATCGCCACGGACACTTCGGAATTAAACATCACGCGGTAATGCAGCGTGACATTGGAAATGGCGCTGAAGCCCGGCACGACCTGCGCGGTGACAGCAAGCGCGCCGCCCGCCGCGGGCACGTTGGGCGAATGCGCGGCGCCGGACATGATCGGGCCGAGATCATTCGTGCTGGTTCCGTTGGGCGCGCCGGGAGTCGGGCCGGAGAAAAATCTCCAGCCAGCGGCGGTGTCGGGAACGCTCTGGCCGACGAGTTGCGCCTGCATGAGAAAATCGGTGTTGGTCGCGGCGATGTTCAACGCCTGGATGGCCAGCACGTTGTTGCCCGGCATCAGCCAGGCTCGCGCCGCGCTGACATCGAAGGCCATCCATTGCACCGCCTGCGGATCGAGATGCCGCTGGGTGGCGGCGGAATTCCACGCGGGCGATGCGGGTGCATTGGCGCTGGCAATCAAATGGCCGTTCAAATAAGCGGCAAATCCGTCGTCGTAGCGCATGAGCAATTGCAGGCTGTCAAACGTGTTGGTGCCGGAAACCGTGAACGGGATGCGGACGTAGGCGGTGGCGTTGGAGCCATACATTTGCGTCCGCACGTCGGTGTTGATGTAATTGGTGTAGCTGACCTGCTCGGCATTGGTGGCGAACAGCGCGGTGATTTCGTTCGTGGCCAGCGCCCGGAACCAGACGGCGACCTCGTCAATCTGGCCCTTGAAATAATTCCCGCCCGCGTCAAAGACCCCGCCGCCGCCGATGTTAAAATCATATAGCGACTCGCCAAAGTTGGCTCCATAGGTGGAACTGGTTCCGGCGAGAACGCCATCGAGATAGATGGAAATTTGTCCATTGCCGCCGACCGCCATGACATGGTGCCAGGTATTGTTGGCGAAGGGATAATTGACAGACACCGTTCCAGCGGGCGACCAGATTTGGATGGAACCCGACGTAATGAAACCAAATTCAATCGTGTCGTTCTGGCCGAACAATCCGGTGCGGCTGTTTTGGGCGGCGGTCGGATAAACCCAGCCGCCAATCGTGAACGCCGGCAGATTGTTCACCAGTTCATACGGGCCGTTGACGTAGGCGCTCGATCCATCAAAAGTCGGCGCGTTGTTGTTGGCCTCGAGCGTGGGAAATGACGGCGGGCGCGGGCCGGCGCTCCCCAAAACAATGCCGCCCACATAGCCCCCTCCGTCCGACACGCCACCGCTGCCAAGGTTCACCGCCGTCACGCCATTGGTTTCATTCAGCCGCCAGTAGGCTTCCGGCTGCGCCGCCAGCACCTTGGCTGCGAACGATTCTTCCTGCGGATCGGCGATGCCGGTTTCGTAGCCGATCCCGTTGGTTCCCACCGGCCAGCTTGAATCATTGAAATTTGTCTGGGTCCAGGTGGCATCAACGGACGAATTTTGGGGTATCAAATAATGAATCGCCGCGTTCGTCGCCACCAAGGTGGTCGTGACGAGCTGCATGCCGATGCCGTAGGAAACATCCGGAAACTGCGGCGGGAACTGCGGCGTAATTTCCGTGGCCGCCGTGTCGTCCGGCCCGAACAACGCCAGATACTCGCCCTCGGCGGAAAGTTTGAAATTGGTGTGCAGCGGCGCGCCGGGCGTGGCGCGATCCTTGCCGGAGGCAAAGACGATCATAAACGATTTGGCCGGAAGGTTGGTGGCCGGGAAACGCCATTTGCCCGGATTGCCCGCGCTGTCGGTCAACGCCCAGTTGAGCAGGCTGACGCTGTTGCTGGACGTGTTTTGGATTTCGATCCAATCCGAGGAATCCCCGTCCTCATCCACGAGCGTGTGCGTGTTGCTGGCCATGAACTCGGTAATGCGAATCTGGGCGGTTGCGGGAAGGGAAAGGAGAGAAAATAAAAGGACGGTTAAGAAAAAACAAAAATGCTTCATATAAAACTTTGGCGCAAAACCGGCCAACCCCTCATAAATAAACGGTTCGGCCGATGTTATAACATTACTGCATTTCCAATTTATTACCAATCGGCACTTGTTAAACCTTAACCATTATTTGACCACACGACCCGATAACCTGACCCAGCCTCTGGCCGGCCGCAAAGCAAACCCTGGCATCTTCTCCGGCTGACAAGCGGCAGGCACTCGGCAACCGCCAAGCCCCGATGTTTTGGGACGGCCGGATACCGCCCTCCACGTCAGACGAGAAGCTGGCACCGCGTCCTGGTGATCCTTCCAAGACATGCC
>Ga0182027_10005839_pt1 | contig 18604 bp, 17 predicted proteins | sample 712E1DmetaG_FD_121300 | JGI IMG/M metagenome (GOLD analysis project Ga0182027, IMG submission 121300) | Permafrost microbial communities from Stordalen Mire, Sweden - 712E1D metaG (Illumina Assembly) | ecosystem: Environmental > Terrestrial > Soil > Wetlands > Permafrost | place: Sweden... | reverse complement strand
TGCTCGGGCAAACGGACTTCAGCTGTTTCCACCTTGAGTCGTTTGAGCATGACGATATGTTCGGCGAAGTCGCCTTGTATTGCAAGTACACCAATTTTCATGTCTACCGTAATTCAGCAAACTACAGACTTGAAGTTCGCATGTTGTATGCGCGTTCAACCCTGGCAATTCGAATTTCATAATGCTCATACCAAAGTTTTCTTCCCTGCTTCTGGGCGATTTGATGCTCCAGGTGCGCTTTCCACTCTCGAATGAATTCTTCTTATTCCCAATACGAGACGGTGATTTCAAACCCATCGCTGTTTTCAACGCTCTCGATGCCGAGAAAGCCGGGTTGCTGCTTTGCCAGCTCTTTCATGTGTCCGGCCATCTTGCTGTAGCCCTTGTCTTCTGCGGTGCGCTGGGCGGTAAAGAGTACAGCATAATAGGGCGGCGCAAGCGTCTTCGCAAAATGGGAAGGGATCATTTGGGTTGAGTTGATCGAAGGCTAAATTACCAGCCTCTGCCCGCCAGCTTCTCGGCCTCCGGCATCTGCGATACATTGAGTCCGACCATGGCCTCGCCGAGATTCTTGCTCACCTCGGCCAGGATGCTCGCATCCTGGTAATGGGTCACGGATTTCACAATGGCAGCCGCCCGCTTCGCAGGATCGCCGCTCTTGAAGATGCCCGAGCCGACGAATACGCCGTCCACACCCAGCTGCATCATCAACGCCGCGTCGGCCGGGGTGGCCACGCCGCCCGCCGCAAAATTAACCACCGGCATGCGCCCCAGTTCTTTCGTCTCTTTCACAAGTTCGTAAGGCGCACCCAGCTCCTTGGCAAACGCCATGAGTTCTTCATCGGCCATCGTCTGCAGTTGGCGGATGGCGCCCAGCACCGTACGCGCGTGCCGGACGGCTTCGACCACGTCGCCCGTTCCCGCTTCGCCCTTGGTGCGGATCATCGCCGCGCCTTCGCCGATGCGTCGCAGCGCTTCACCGAGGTTGCGGCAGCCGCACACGAACGGCACTTTGAACAGGTGCTTGTTGATGTGGTTGGCTTCATCGGCGGGTGTCAGCACCTCGGACTCATCGATATAGTCCACACCGATGGCTTCCAGGATCTGCGCTTCCACAAAATGCCCGATGCGGCATTTGGCCATCACCGGGATCGTGACGGTGTCCATGATCTTCAGGATGAGGTCCGGGTCGGACATGCGTGCCACGCCGCCTTGCGCGCGTATATCCGCAGGCACACGTTCGAGCGCCATTACCGCACAGGCGCCGGCTTCTTCGGCGATCCTGGCATGTTCGGGGGTCACGACGTCCATGATGACGCCGCCTTTGAGCATTTGGGCTAGACCTTTTTTAACAGCAAATGTACCGGTCAGTTGTTCCATCTCGATCTCCTTGTTATATTTGCCAATAGATTCTACCACGCTGTACCTCGCTGGTTTGCCCGGCTGCATCTTTTAGGATCTGGTCCATGAAATCCAGCAGGCGGTTGATATCTTCTTTCTTGATCGTTAACGGAGGGTCGAAACGCAGGATATTGCCGGCGGGATAATACCCGGTCAAAAAACCCTCTTCCAGCAGCGCATGATAAGCGGAAGCGGCGGAAAATCCTTCGTGTGGGCGGAATTCCAGTGCAAGCAGCATGCCCCTGCCGCGTGCCTCCCTGACGATCTCGTGTTTGGCCGCAAGTTTCTTTAACCCCTGCAGGAAATAAACCCCGAGCGCATTGCCTCTCTCAATCCGGTTTTCTTCGCGAAAGATGGAGATCACCTCTCGCGCCACGGAGCAGCCCAATGGGTCATTTTGATGGGATTGCACATAATGGAATTCATCCCGCTCCAACTTCTCGGCCACTTCACGCCGCATGGCAACCGCGCTCACCGGATAGCCGTTCCCCAGGCCCTTTCCGATCGAGACGATATCGGGTTGAACGTCATAATGCTGGAAGCCGAACCATTTCCCCGTGCGCCCCATGCCGGTCGTGATCTCATTTACAACGAGCAGTCCTCCGGCTTCCTGGGTCCGCCGCGCGATCTCGTTGACGAGCTCCTCCGGCGGAAACCTGACCCATCCGATCCCGCTTCCGCCCGGCTCGAATACGAATGCGCCGATGTTCTCAAAGGGGATTCCTTCCAGGCAATCACATGGCTTCTTATCTGCGCAGGCGCCCCAATCCAGCACATGCCATTCGTCCGGACTTTTTCTGCCCGCCGACCCGAAAGCCGCGAGATAGGAATATTTGAATGTAAGCAGTAGATTCTTTCCAGTGACCTGCCTGGCGGCCTGGGTCGCGAATTCGACCGCCTCGGAACCTGAACAAAGAAAGACGCATTTACCATCGTCGATCCCGACGATATCGAGAACATCCATCGCTGCCTCTTCCGTGATTTGGTTGGGATAGCGTGTGCCAAGGTGGATCACCTGCTTCAACTGCTTCCGGATCACTCGATTGATCCGCGGGTGATTATGCCCCAGGGCAGTACACCAGGTTCCCGATTCGAAATCGATATATCTTTTTCCTTCGCTGTCATACAGGTAACAATTTCGCCCATATGTGAAATCTGTCTTGACGATCTCATGGCACTGCAGGATGTGTTCCACTTTTTTCTCCTGTGAATCTCGGATTTTTGCTCATTTGGATTCTAGGTAAAAAGTGGTATATGTGAAGAGCCGATCAGGACAATAAATAACCAGTCCAATACAAATGGACTGGTCGTCTTTTTCGGAAATTGGCTCTAATAAAAGCCCGAATGGAATGATATATTGATCATGCCAATTACGGAGGTGCTCGATGCGTGTCCCTCTTGATCCTCAAAGTGATGTCCCTCTTTACCGGCAGATCGAATCCCATCTGCGCCAGGGCATCCTTTCAGGCAGCCTGGCAGCCGATACCCGCCTGCCCGCCAGCCGTGAGCTTGCCCGGGAGCTGGGTGTTAACCGCATCACGGTTGAAAATGCGTATGCCGGCCTGGAGGCGGACGGCCTGGTGTTCTCCCGTATTGGAAGCGGCACCTATGTCCTGCCTTCCCAGACAGTCCCGCTTCCATCCGATGGCAGCCGCGCGGCTCCCTGGCCGCTCTGGCAGCAGGATGTGCTGTCCCGGGGTGAGCTTCATAAAAATCCTGCGAGGGACGAAACGCTCGAAGCCGCCCGCCATCCTCACCCGATCAGTTTCGCCGGTGGCGTCAGCGATTCTCACCTCTTCCCTGCCGATGAATTCCGCAGGGTTCTCCAGGCCGTCATGCGCCGCGACGGCATTGGGGCGATGGATTACGGCGAAAGGAATGGATATGGCCCCTTGCGCGAGAGCATCACCCATGTCCTTGCCAGCCAGGGCCTGCATGCCCGCCCGGAGAATGTCCTGATTACCGCCGGATCACAGCAGGCGCTATCCTTGGTGGCACAGCTTCTGCTCAAGCCGGGCGATGTCATTCTGGTGGAAAACCCCACCTATTCCACGGCCCTCGATTTATTCCGCGCGCTGCATTTCAACGTGGTCGGCATCCCCATGGACGGGCAGGGCATGCAGGTTGAAAAGTTGGAGAAATTGCTGCAGCAGCACCACCCCAGGCTCATCTACACCATCCCCAATTTCCATAACCCGACCGGCACCTGCCTGAGCGGCTCGCGCCGCCGTCAGCTGATCGTCCTGGCGGATCGTTACAACGTCCCGATCCTGGAGGACGATTTTGTGGGTGATCTGCGTTATGAGGGGCGCTCTCAACCGGCCTTGAAGGCATTGGACCCCGGCGGGCAGGTTGTTTACGTCAGCACCTTTTCCAAGATGCTGATGCCAGGACTGCGCGTGGGTTTCCTGGTGGCCGAGGGCCCTGTGTATGAAAGCCTGGTCGGGTTCAAACGCCTCAACGACCTGGCGACTTCCACCTTGATCCAGCGCGCCCTTGAGGCCTACGTGACCGTTGGTCGTTATCAGGCCCACCTGCATCGCTCCTGCCAGATATTCCGCAAACGGCGTGATGCCATGCTGGCCGCGATTGAAAGCTTCCTGCCCTCCGGCGCACAGGCCGACTCGACTCAAGGTGGCCTGTTCCTTTGGCTCAAGCTGCCTGATGATCTGTCTGCGGATGATTTGCTGCCGCTGGCGCGCAGGGAGGGGGTGGACTTCATACCCGGTAGCTATTTTTATATCAACGGCTCAGAAGGAAGAGACCGTATGCGCCTCAATTTTGTCGCCCAGCCTCCCGATGAGATCACGGAAGGGGTCAGGCGTTTGGGCAAGGCCATAAGGAAAATGGGGGCCGGCGGATGATCTTTGACGTCAGGCAAAAAAGAAATATTCATCCGTAGAGGCACACCATGATGCGCTGGGACTAAAGCGTCAAGTCCCTTATACGATCGAAATACCATTGTCCCATTAGGTGTCCATTACGCGTCACGGCTAACAGCGTGCGTTAGCTGCAAGTGGGAGGGATAAGATAATGCCGCTCTCACGGACCCAGCCTTAGGCCGGGAACCTGCCTGAAAATGCGGCTGACTCCCACCAGTCGGGTGTACGCCTTGTTAGGTGCCGAATTGAGTCACTTTGGGAAACTGCAGTGCGTCGCATCCTCCTGAGTACTAATCCAGAAGGAACCATCCGGCGCAAAAGCCAGTGCCTCAACGTTGTCGTCGCGAGTCGCCTCTTTTGGCAGGCCGTCTCGGCTATCGTAAGACCGGACTGTCATCGATTGCGTGTTCGGATCTCGAAGCACATGGAAGATCTCATTGCTGGTTTCTGAGCCGAGCCACATCGAGTCGTCTGGGGCGAATGTGATCGAATGAACGGCAGACTTTAGTCCGATCTTGGATAATTCTTGCGTGTGATCCTGTAAAGAGTCCGTTTGAGGGTCATAGGACTGAACTCCGTTGAACCCCACGAACCACAGGGTGTCATTCGGGCCGCTCTTAATATTATCGACCCAACCCTCATAGTGCGACCAGCTTGGCGTTCCGGCGGGCCGATCCGGCCATCGAAGCCGCCAGAGATTGTCCATCCCCGCGAACCAGACCGAACCATCCTTGCTCAAGCCGACCGCGTTCAAGAAATCATCTGGCAGTCCTTCTGTCTTTGTGAAGCTGCGCCATGTGCCGGTTGTTGTGTCGAGCATGGATGCGCCCGCGTACGTTGCAAACCAAACAAGGTCGCTGTCCACTGCGATACCGGATATGTCAGCGGGCAACAGACCGTCTGCCGCCGTGTACGACGTCCATGCATGGCCGTCGAAATGCGACGCGCCCGCGCTAGTAGCAAACCAGATCGAAGAATCTCCATCCACCGTGATCGAACGGACCTGGTTGCCTACTAACCCTTGCGACTCTGTGAAATGCACCCAGTCCGAACCGTTTGGAGCGAGCATGAAAACGCCGGCATTGAATGTGGCTACCCAGATGGTGCCGTTCGGGCTGATAGCGATATCGGTCAGGTCATATCTATTGGCCCGGCCTAGATGGTGCACCGTGCAGGTTGGTTCGGCTGGGCGCGCAGTTGGGGTTGGAACGCCCGGTTTGGTAATGAAACCAAAGGCAAATGTCTTTCCAGGTTTGCTTGTTGAGCCCGACACCGTTGCGGGCGTGGTCAAGGCGTAACCTTCGGGAATCTCAGCCGAAATGGAAACATCCGACCCGTCGCCACATCCCACCATGAACGGGCCGAGCTGCGCTTCGCCTTTCCAGTCGGTGGTTGCAGAGGCGCCGCCGTAGTAATGAAAGACCACACCTGGCAAGGGTTGTTCATCAGCATCGAACCTGCCGTTCTGATTGCCGTCGATCCAGGCTGTTGCAGTTCCGCTCCAGGTGCAATCTACAACAATCCCCGGAATTCCCCCTGATTGGTCGATCGAGAGATAGATTAGACCAAGGACAGCACAGAAGACGAGAACAATAGAGACGATTATTAGGCCGACTTTTCGAGACATGATTTATCAGAATTGACGGGGAGTCTTGGAACGTTCATTCCCCTGATGCTTAGATTCTTGTACCGCGCAGTTAGTGTATCATACTGGTTCAGGTTTGTCCTGTAGGCTGATTTCCAAGGTATATGCTATCAGACGCTTTGATTCCATCGCATCATGGTATGCCCCGTTTTTTAACCAGCGCCTTCGGTTCTTGCACAATATTCATACAGCCGGTACGAATCAACAGGTGGTGAAGGGTTATCAAAAAGACTTGACAAAACCCCCGATTAGTATACAATTATTACAATTATACAATTAGTACAATTTAAATGGAAAGGCTTATATCTTGATTCGATATGGCACGTGGAGCCCCTACCCAGGCAATGGCGCATTCTTATTGGCTGTAACGCTTCTTATCATCGCGGGTGTCTTCGTATTTCTGGGAACCAGGTTGCATCGTCCCGCCGGTGTCGCCAAGCCGGGCAGGACGGTCGGCATTTTTTTGATGGTGATATGGTTCCTTTCTTTGGCTACTTTTGCGATTGCCGTCGGCACGTACGTCAGCGCGCTCTATGAACAGGTTGGCCCCGTTACTCTGCCGACAAGCCCGATCAGTCCGGTTACTGATTTATCGATCCTGGTTGCCTTCATCATGATTGCATATTTATCCAGGCATCATGGTCTGATGACAGCATTGGGAAGCGCCATCGTTGGCACCGTGGCCGCGCCGCTGATATTCGAACTCCCATTCGATCTGATCGTTATGGGCAGAACATACCCTCCAACGCCCGCCACGCAGTACACGTTGCTCTTTTTCCTGCCTCTATTTCTCCTGGAGATTGCATCTTTCTCGCTGCTGACATTGTCACCTTTAACGAAATTATCGAAGTACACCCTGTTCTCCCTGGGAGCCATGTTCTTTGTATTCGCAATTTGGGCTTTGTTTGTCTTCTCCTATCCTTCCTCCCCAATACCATTTGCCTTTAACGCCGTTTCAAAGGTCCTGAGTTTCGTTGCAGCCATCACCCTTTTTCTTCCATCCCAGGAATAAAAACAAAGCAGAAAGGAATGCGTCATAAATTTACAACTTAAGAATTTAACCTATGGATAACAAACCTCCGGTCACACTTCACCTCGACTTCAAATCCGGCCTGCCCATCTACACCCAGATCATGAACCAGATCCAGCAGCAGGTTTCCGGCGGGACGCTCAAACCCGGCGACCAGTTACCGACCGTGCGCGCCCTGGCCTCGGAGCTGCGCGTGAACTTCAATACCGTTGCGCGCGCCTACCGTCTGCTGGATGAGGCGGGCCTGATATCAACCCAGCAGGGCCGCGGCACGTATATCATGGAAAAGACCCCGCCTGAAGTGGAGAAAAAATTGCGAACGGAAACCCTGCGGGCACTGGCCCGGCAATACCTCGGGGAAGCCAAACGCCTGGACTTCTCGGATGCCGAGATCGCTCAAATGCTGCGGGATCAGTCGAAGTCCTGGAAAGAAACGCAAGCGGACGACAGCGAGTAACGTCAGAGTACTGCGAAATAATATGAACATGACACTGTTTATCGCTCTGCAAGTTCTGAAATCAAATCAACAGACATATGCATTAAGCAGTAAAAGGAGAGTACAAAATGCAACCAAAATTTATCAAGTCCCTGGTCGAAAGAAAACAACTGGCGCGAGCCGCCCAGCATATCTCGCCGGTTGGCGTGACGCTGTTCGTCATATTTGCAATCATTGCCGTGCAGGGCGCGGCCTGGTTTAATCGGCGCCTGTCTGATTCTCTGATCGAGACTTGGGTGGTGGTCTGGATGTTGATCGCGGTCTACCTGCTGTTTGCCGTAAAGGTCGCCTCCCAGTGGGAAAAAGTGATCGTGCTGCGCCTGGGTAAATTCCAGGGGCTGAAAGGGCCCGGCTTCTTCTGGATCATACCGATCATCGATACCACCGCAGCCTGGATCGACCATCGCGTCAATGTGACGCCGTTCTCAGCCGAAAAGACATTGACCAAGGATACCGTGCCCGTGGATGTGGACGCCGTGCTCTTCTGGGTGGTATGGGATGCCGAAAAGGCCGCGCTGGAAGTGGCCGATTACAATTCTGCCATCGCCTGGGCGGCCCAAACGGCCCTGCGTGACATCATCGGCCGCATGATGCTGGCAGACATTCTCGTCGGGCGCAGCGCCATCGACGCCGAGCTTCAGCGCATCATTGATGAGCGCACCACGCCCTGGGGTGTCACCGTCAATTCAGTGGAGATCCGCGACATTGTCATCCCGCAGGACCTGGAGGACGCCATGTCCCGCCAGGCACAGGCCGAGCGCGAACGCCAGGCGCGCGTCATCCTGGGCGAATCCGAGAGACAGATCGCCGATTCGTTTGCCGAGGCCTCCAAATCGTATATCAATAACCCCACAGCGTTGCACCTGCGCGCCATGAACATGCTCTTCGAAGGCCTCAAGGAAAAAGGCGCGCTGGTTATTGTGCCGTCCTCCGCTGTGGATACGATGAACCTGGGTGGATTAAGCGGTATGATTGCCTTGGCCCAGAATAACGCACCCAAAAAGGATTAACTTAAGACCTCCGAGGTCTTCGCGAAGCACCTCGGAGGTCTTAAGTTTCACGTGAAACAATTATATATGAAGGAAATGCTATGTCTACTCGAACAACGTTAATCATTACTCTCCTGCTGATCGCGGCCATGACCATTTTCAGCATCGCCGTATATGACCAGCTGCCTGCGCAAATGGCTTCCCATTGGGGCGTGAACGACCAGGTGAACGGCACCATCTCCCGCTTCTGGGGCGCCTTTCTGATGCCCATCATCTCGCTCGGCATGCTTGGCCTGTTCCTGCTGATCCCAAGCATCGACCCGCTCAAGGCCAACATCGCCCGGTTTCGCCAGGCCTTCAACCTGTTCATCGTGCTCATGGTTGCCTTCCTGACCTACGTGCACGGCCTGACCATTGCCTGGAACCTGGGCTATACCGGATTCCAGATGAGCGCGGCTTTGCTGCCTGCCATGGGACTGTTGTTCATCTTCATGGGCTATATGCTGACAAAGGCCAAACGCAATTTCTTCATCGGTATCCGCACGCCCTGGACCCTGAGCAGCGATACGGTCTGGGATAAGACCCATGCGCTGGGCAGCAAACTGTTCATCGCCTCCGGGATCCTCACGTTCCTCGGCGGCTTTTTTGGCGGTCAGATTGCCTTCTGGTTCCTGTTCATACCGGTGATCGGGTCGGCATTATTCCTGGTGGTCTATTCCTACTTCTTATATAGGCAGGAGACCGGCATATAATCCCTTCGGGTGAGGCGGTCGGGCGAGGCAGCATCAAGCTGCCGTCACCCACGTCGACGATTCATATCGTCGACGTAAGATACGACCGAAGATGGCAGGCGTTCTCCCTGCTCGTCGAAGCATATGATATGAATCGCCGAAGCTCGGCTGAGCGAGCTTTGATTTGCTAAGCAAATCACGAGCATCAGCCACTTCGATGACATGACCGAAGGTGCAGGTGCTCTTCCTGCTCATCGAAGCTAACGTTTCACGTGAAACATAAACGGAAGATTGACTTTTTCCAATCTCCGATACACGGATACCGAATTATCGAATATAAAGGAGATCAAAATGACGGAAGAGATCAAACTTTGGGAATACCGCGTCCGCACCATCGGCAGCGTTTTCGGCACCAAGGACGAGAATATCGAAGCCACATTAAATGAATGGGGCGCGGAAGGTTGGGAGGCGACCCAGGTCTATACTCCCGAGGGCAGCGGCAAGGTCACCCTGGTGGCCCGCCGTCCGCTGACCAGCGCCTCACGCCGTCTGCGCTCACGGCCGAACTTTGGAGCAGATAATGCTCAACCGTAAAGCGCTCGCCTGGTTCCTGATCATTACCTTTGCGTTCTCGTGGCCGCTGTTATTGGCTCCGCTTCTTTTACACGGCTCCGGGCCGATCAATGGAAGCCTGACCACAACCGCTTTCTGGGCGCTCGCCATGTGGGGACCCGGCCTGGCCGCCATCCTGACGACCACTCTCGTGTTGAAGCAGCCCTTCCGCAGCCTGAATTTGAATCACCTCGGTCCGAAGCACTTATATCTGTGGGCCTGGTTTCTGCCCGCCGGCTTGTCCATTTTGGGCGGCCTTTTCACGCTGCTGTTCGGCCTCGCCAAACCGGACCTTCAATTCACCATGATCCGTAATGCGCTGGCCTCCGCCGCGGGCGCAGGGACGATCCCGGTCGGGCTGGTCGTTGCCATCCAGACTGCTTTCGCGATCACGCTTGCGCCTTTTATCAATGTGGTCTTTGCGCTCGGCGAAGAGCTCGGCTGGCGCGGCTTCCTGCTTCCACATCTCATGCCGCTCGGTCAATGGAAGGCGATTCTGATCAGCGGCACGATCTGGGGGTTGTGGCACGCGCCGGCCATCGTCCAGGGACTGAATTACCCGGGTTATCCTGTGGCAGGCATCTTCATGATGGTCGTGTTCTGTGTGCTGCTGGCCACGATCTTTTCGTGGTTATATCTGAATACCAGGAGTCCCTGGGTCTGCGCCCTGGCTCACGGTGCAGTGAACGCCACCGCCGGTCTGCCGATTCTGTTTTTTAAGCCCGGCTTCAACCTGGCCTTCGGCGGGACGCTTGCCACATTTCCAGCCTGGATCGCCATGGCAATTTTCATCGGCTGGTTGGTCGTATCGCATCGGCTGCCGGTTCCGGCGCAGCAAGAGCCGCAGACCATCCCCGCATAGTGGCTTGGCAGGGACGAGCTATCCATCTTGATTATAAGAACATTTGTTCTGTTATTAATTCATATCTGCTCTCCTGTATTGCGTCTGTCATTTTCATATAAAAAACACCCAATTATTTTGGGATTGGATGGGGCGAAGGCCCATCCAATCCCAAAATAATTGACATTCTCCCCTCCCCACGGGAGGGGTCGGGGGTGGGGGTAGCTGAGAAGAAATATTTTTCACGTAAGGGGAACTGTCCTGTGAGCAAATACTTTAATTGGCTTTATGTCCGCCCTTTTTGTTTATAATTTTCCTACTCGACTTTTATGCCGTTTTGATTTTCTTGCCATGAAATAAAAACATGATAAAAGCCAACACCAAGCCGAAAATGGGTAAACCTATAATATATGGATCGCTGTAAAATAAAATATTCTTTGCAAATAACAACAAATTACGATGAGTACCTGGCCACATTAAGAAAATCCACACATGCACACCCCTGATCAATAATGCACTTAGTGTGAGGATAAGCATAAGGGTCATAAAAGTGAGCGTATAGCCTCTCCCCCAGAGACTGGTCAATAAGCCGATCTCGATCGCTATCAAGGTCAATAACCAGTATAAATCGTGGTAACGCGCAGTAAGATCCTTAATGGTTTGGAGAAGCGTACTGGAATCAATGTCTGTAGGGAATGATGTGTTGGGTAGCACCCATACTAATTGGTATAGAATAAAGAGCGAGAGGATAGACGCCAGGATACTCACTATCACACTGATGGGAGCTAAAAGATTCTTTATACGATTCAAAGAGCTAGTCACATCTAATTTCTATTCACGCCCTTTCATATTTTAGGCGTAGCGCGCATTGTAACATAACCGATTCGTAAGGGTGGACTTCGTGTCCGCCTTTTTGTTTATGATTTTTCTACGGGCTATATTACTCCGTCCAAAATCCATCCTTCGTCCCCATTCGAATTCGCAGAGTTATTTTTGTATAAAAATAGTGGCGGCCTGTTGGCCGCCATTATTTTATTATCTTATGTCCGTCTGTCACCCCAGATGCATCGGCATGATCACGTGCAGGAATTGTTCATCGCCTACCGGCCGCACCACCCCCGGCGCATTCGGCGCGGACGTTTCGAGCGCCACGTTGGGTGTCTTGATGACCTCCAGCGCCTCACGCAGGAATTTAACATTGAAAGCGATCAACACGCCGCTGCCGTCCACCGTCGCTTCGACGATCGTCTCGTTCTTGCCGGTCTCTTCCGAGGTGGCGGAGATCTCCACTTCGCTTGGCTGAAGCTCGCCGTTGGCCGACTTGATATTCAGGCGCGCCACGTTCGACCCTTCGCGTGCAAAGATCTCGGCCTGCTTGCAGGCCTTTACCAGCGAAGCGGTGGAAACCAGCGTGCGTGAAGTATATTTGCGTGGGATGATCTGTTGATAATCCGGGAACGTTCCGTCGATCAACTGCGAGACAACTTCCACGTCTTTGACGCGGAACACCACCTGGCCGCGCCCCTTGGGGACGATCATGTAGATTGTTTCTTCGCCGTCGCTCGCGACACGCGCCAGTTCGGTCAAGGCCTTGGCTGGGATGATGGCCGTCAGCGGAGCGGACGCAGGCGCGGACAGGACGGCTTTGCGCACCGACAATCGGAACCCGTCGGCCGCGGCCATCGTCAGTTTGTCCTTATCGACCTGTACCAGCACCCCCATTAACACTGGGCGGGCTTCATCCGTGGAAGCCGCGAAAGCCACTTGCTGGATCATCTCACGGAAGTCTGCAACATTTAATTGCACCGCCCCTTCCAGGTCCGGCACCGGGAGTGGAGGAAATTCCTGTGCGTCGATGCATTTGATGTCGTTGGTCGACGTTCCGCCGCGCACATTCAACGTCTGGGTCTTTGTATCGAGCGAAAGCAGCACCTGATCGCCCGGCAGCGTATTCACCAGGTCCGAAAAAGTGCGCGCCGGCACCGTCGTTGAGCCTTCCTGCTCGATGCGCGCCGTGATCCAGCACGTGATTCCCAGCTCGAGGTTGGTTGCGGAGAGCCGCAAACGCCCTTCGTCGGAGGCCACCAGGATGTTCGACAGGACCGGAAGTGTGGATCGTGGGGATACTGCGCGTGAGACAATGCCAAGACCGTGGGCGAGATTCTCTTGTAAGACGGTCACTTTCATAAGTCAGCCCTCTTGGATCGCATGATTATAGAAGTATATCATTATATTTATGGCCATCCAATTTTTCGAAGGTTATTTTTTCCTTTTCCTTGAAAAGGTTTTTCGGATATGGTTCATCAGACCTTAATGAATGAACGCAGCGAAGACCAACCCCACGATCACGGACAAAATTTCCAAACCGAACAGGGCGGCTGCAATATAGATCATGAGCATCCAGCCCGAATTGATGCCGGTTTGTTTGCGGAGCTCCTGTCCTTCTGCTAATTGGCGTACGATCTGTGCGGCTTGATGCGTGGCCTGCGTGCCGACTCCTCCCGCCCAGATAAGGTCTTTCGTTACATCCGGTATGATGATGCGGCTTCCGCTGAATGACCGGGACCAATCCGGAGCTTCCACTGCCAGACTCCCGCTCATGACCATGGCATTGAATTGCATCGCCCCTTCGATGTCGGGCATCTTCGATGCGACCGTGACGGGGACACCGGGTGCGAGCCGGCCTATTTCCGTTTTGACCGATTCACCAAATCCATCGCCCGAGTCCGCCACCAACACCTTGAACTCGCTTTGCTTCCGGGCCAGGGTATCGGCCGTGAACTGGCCGTCGCGGCGCAGTGTTGTCAGATGGTAGACCAGCAGGATGACGAATAGGACCAGCAGTTGTAGATCGTTCAAGATGGTGGCTACGAAGGTGCTTTCCGTGCTGCCCTTTAAAACGGCTTGCAGCAGTTCGAAGACCAGCGCCACCGCCGCGATCATTCCACCGATCACGCCTGCGAACAGGGCCAGATAAAGATAGGCTTTGCGAACGATCGAGCGCCGGGCGTGATCGCCTGCGTCGTTCGCGGCAAATGCACTGGCTTGCATGGGTCTCCAGGTCAACACCCACAGTGGCAGCCATGCCGCGACCAGGGAAAGGGCGCCTGTCAAATTCGAGCGCAGTGCATCGTCCAGGGTCAACGACCCGCCCGTGGTCAGGTCGATGATGAATTTAATAAGCGAGGCAATGCCGATGAACGCGCCGCCCAATCCCAGCGCGGAGAGCAGGTAGAAGTAGACGCGCTTCATCCCTGCCTGGCGTACTGGGTCGGCGATCGTTTCAATATGGCGGTTGAGCCAGTGACCGTAATAGGCCCATATCGCGCCCAGGGGCACACCGATGGAGATCGCATCCCCGAGCTGATGAATAAAGTCGGTGGTGGATAGTTCTGCGCCGAGCAGCTTTCTGAGCAGGATGTCCACGACGATCGCCGCCGTCGTCAGCACCGTAATGACTCCGCCCAGGGCCAGCAGATAAAGGATGCCGAGACGAAGATTCGAGTCTTGTTCGGCTGTCTCGTTCAACGAATCCTGAACGATGCGCCAGCTGTAGATCCAAATGGGAGTCCCTATCACCAACAAAGCGATCCCATTGACCAATATCTCCCGTCCAATATTTCCAGTTAGGTCCGAGGGAGTAAAGTCCGAAGGTACATAAAAGAGGAAGCGCAGCGTTTGCTGTGCGCCGAAGACGGTCATCGACAAACCATAGAGTACCCAGATGTAACGATAAAGGCGCCGGACGTCGGCAAAGTTTTCTTTACCCGGCAACGACTTCCATTCGCGGCGCAGCACATCCCAGAAATAGGCGGCTACCACTCCGTTCATCAGGATGGCGATCAGGTTGTCGGACCAGGTCTGTGACCCGCCCAGGATGGCCCGGCTCGCATCGAGTTTCACGGCGTCGATGAAAATACGGTTGATCAGGGCCAGCAGGTTTTGCACAACGGGGATGAGCGTGCCCACCAGGAGGGCGTAAAAGAAGACCGCCCGCAGGCTGGCCGTCCGCTCTTCTTCTTCACGTGCGGAGCTTCTCTGCACCCATAGCCAGTGGAACAGGAAGATCGGCACGCCTACCAGCACCAGAGCCATGGCCTGGGCCAGTGCATCGGCGGCACCTCCGATGGTTTCATCCGTGATGGACCGCAGCAGGTTGATGAGTCCCCATAGAACGACCTCGACGCTGATCAGGACGACCGCATAAAAGTAAAGTCGGCGAACCGTTTTCATCTTCTCCTCCTGTTATCGTTCATTTCGGCGGCGTTTGATACCAGCTGTAGTCCCACACGTTGTACGCCGGCATGGACGAGATCTTCCATGCACCGTTTTGTCTCACCAGCTGCGCCGAGCCGGCATTGTTGTATCCGGAGGAGAACGGGTCGCTGGGTGCATTCACCGTGCTGACGTCCACGGTCGCATCTTCACCGGTCACATCGGCTTGTCCGATCTTCATGCCTACATTGGATGGATTCAATGACCCCGTCGCAAATGAACGGTGGAAAGCATCATAGTTGGGCTTGTTCTCCAGGTCGGCCAGATAGCCATAGGCCTTTTGATAATCCTTGTTGAGCACGGCCAGCACATAATTATGTACCACTCCCTCGGGGGTGTCCTCGGAACCATAGGTCTGTTGATTCTGTCTGGTAAAGAAGACCGTTAAGGCAGCGATGATGAGCACGGCAATTCCGATCAGGATGCCGACCAGAAAACGATCTTGTTTCATGTGCACCTCCGGGATCTGCTGTCATTGTATAGGGTTAATAAACAAAAGGCAAGAAACGGCCGATTGCCCTGCCCCGAATGTCGGAGACCCTGCGGTTTTCAGGGTCGTAGATTGGCGCGGCGCTAGATTAGTGCGAAGATGGCCGGGTGAAATTGCAATGCCATTCCGATAAACAAATACCCTCGGCTGCTCTGCTACAATCAGAGCCATGGGTCCTGTCTTACTTTTCAATATTATCTTGAATTTCAGGGATGTAGCATGAAAATTTCTGTGTTGCCATTACTGATTATTACCTTGCTGCTAACGAGCTGCGGCGCCTTCAAGCCTGCACCGACTGCCACACCGTCTCTTTCGCCCACGCCGGACGTATGTAGTTCGGCAAACCTGCCGTCTGCCGTCATCCAGGTCAACAACCTTATGCGGCAGTTCGATGATTATGCTACATTGGCATCCAATACCCAGCAGTCGCAATTAGTACAGGTCATTCCCCCCTTGCAGGCTATTCGCCGGGCGGCGGAAGACCAGCTGGTTCCATCCTGCCTGAAGGATTTGATCGGGTTTCAACTCTTATATATGAACACGACCATCCAAACCCTGCTCGCTTTTCAATCGAATGCCAAGGCCGATGTTACCAATGCCGGCATTGCGCAGGCCCGTCAATATCACGGTCAATATACTCTGGAACTGGCTCGCCTGCTTGGCTTGACGGTGGTTGCGCCTCCCAGCGTCACCCCCGGTGCACAGGCGCCCCAGTCGACAAATACTCCCGCGCCTGTGAGTCCCTGATATTCTTCTTACAGAAATGAATTGGTATTTGCGTTTGTGATTCCTTGAATCATATTGACTCATTTATTAGTTGTATATGTATATCGTAGTAGTAGTAGGGACTGTGGATAATGTGCATAACCCCTTATCTTCGTAGGGCTGGCAAAAATAAATTTTTAAACACCGTATCTTGGGGTTTTCGAGGTGGCCGCGACTTTGAACAACTGTGGATAATTATTGAATAGATTCCCCCGCGAATCCATTTCATTTGCTCATATCTATATTTGGACAAACTTGCATATACGCCCCCATATATGGGGGCGTCGTTTTCATCGTTTTTCACTTGGAATTCGATTATTTGGTGTTCCTGTCCACAGGGAACGCCCCTTATCCACAGATTACACCCTGTTATCCACAGTCAGGACTAATTGGACTGAACTTGTCTATCCCATATATGGGTTTACAGGCTTGTGGAGGTTTCCAACCCGTTCGCTACTGCAATTTTGTCCAGCTGCGCCTCGATCTCATCCAGATATAGGTCAAGCTGCGACACCCGTTCCTCGAAGCCGGCTCCCAACAGGCCTAACTGCTCAACCGCGGCTCTCCATGGCCCAATATGAGCTTCACCCAGGCCTGTCGCAGGGTTGTCCAGTGCATTCACGGCCAGCGTCCAGGTATTGACCAGCGGCCACAGGCATGTCAAGGGTGATTCGCCTGCGAGTAAGGCTTCTATCGCCTTCATATAATAATTCAAACGGTCGGGATGGATGCTTTGGTCCACTTTGGAGTTTTCAGTGGCGGTCAGAAAAGCAATTCTCCAATCGGGCAGCCAGCTGGAAACGGTATTTGGATCTGCATGGCTTGCGCCGATCAGGTTGAATTGTGTGGCAATAAAGGTGGAACAGTCCGCGGCTTGTGCGCGTGGTGGAAAATCAAGCAGGAAACGGCGTTCGGCCAGCGGCCCGCCGGTCAGCTCGGCAACCGTGTTTCCTGCGTAGCCCAGTGCGCGCAGGAATTGTTTTACTTGCAGGGTGCCGGCTTTTTCATGGCCGATGTCCATCAGGTCGAGCCAGCCCTTGCGGGCCTCTGCTAATAATTTGCGGCAACGACCCAGCACCAGGGACGGCGCATGGAATTCAAAACCGGCTCGCAGTCCCGCCTGCACGAACTCGACAAATTTTTCCCGCTCATATAGAAGCATCGGATCGTACATCTCATAGCCCAGCAGGGGATTGGTCCGCAGTTCGCGCGGCGACTTGAAATCGGATTTGGCGCGGTGCCGGATGTCCAGGTGGAAATCGGGGGACAATTTGACGATCCCGCGCCTTGCTCCCGGCTGTGTCCCGTGTACCAGGACAAGGTCGATGTCAGTCGTGCCGCCCAGCATGGGGTCGGCATCCGAGAGCAGCGAACCCGTCAGGTATGCCGCCACGACGTCACGGTTATTGAAAGCCCGCTCGAGGGCGTTCTCCTTGGCAAGACGGATCAGGGATTCACGCGAGACTCGCATGGATTAGTCGTTTCCTTTTCCGGGAACATCCTGGACAGCGGCATTGTTGAGCGGCAGGCTCGGCTGGAAAGGACTTAAATTCAATTTCTCGCGGATGCGGCTCTCGATCAATTTTAGATGGTCCGGGTTCTGGATGATGTTCAAAGGGTTGGTATCGATGATCAGGGATGGCATGCCGTCGTTGGGTTTGGAGAAGAAATCCTCGTAAGCATGGTTGAGCTGGTCAATGTAATCGCGTTCCATGTTGCGCTCGTACGAACGGTCGCGCAGGGTGATGCGTTCCATCAGCACATCGGTGTCGGCCCGCAGATACACCGTCAGTTGGGGTTTCGGGATCTTCTCTCCCAGCGCTTCATGAACCTTGTAATACATTTCGAGTTCGTCGCCTTTCAAGTTGATGCGGGCGAACAGCGCATCCTTGGAGAAGGTGTAATCCGAGATCAGGGATTTGCCCGCCGCCAGCAGGTCCGGCACGGTGCGTCGCTGTTGGTGATAGCGGCTGAGCAGGAAGAAGATCTGGGTCTGAAAAGCATAGCGTTCGCGGTCAGCGTAGAAGTCCGAAAGAAAGGGATTCTCCTCGAAGATCTCCAACAATATTTCTGATTCAAACGCGGGCCTCAAAAGACGGGCCAGGGTGGTCTTGCCGACGCCGATCACCCCTTCGATGGCAACATACATGGTTGGCTCCGAAATACAGGGTACTGCGTAATGATCTAAATCAAAAGCTTATTTTTTATCCTATAAATGATAAGAACACGCAAGGTTAAAGATTTAAGCAAGAAGCAGTAGGATGCGTCAAGGATACCATAAAACAATAAGGCTACTGCGGAGTAGGGGAATGTTGGAGTGACTTAACTCAAGAGTCGTTGTCATTGGAGGAGGGTGCCTTTCCCGACGATCGCGCAGCACAACGTCCCCGTCTCTGCTCTAAGGGGATCCCGGAGCGAAGCGTAGTGGAAGCAATCTAAGGTAACCT
>Ga0182027_10005838_pt1 | contig 18605 bp, 17 predicted proteins | sample 712E1DmetaG_FD_121300 | JGI IMG/M metagenome (GOLD analysis project Ga0182027, IMG submission 121300) | Permafrost microbial communities from Stordalen Mire, Sweden - 712E1D metaG (Illumina Assembly) | ecosystem: Environmental > Terrestrial > Soil > Wetlands > Permafrost | place: Sweden... | reverse complement strand
CCTCGAAAAGTGCAACCTCTGGAGGTTACATTTGGGCCCCAAAGCTAACCATTTAAGCGAACATTTGGGGGGTTTCACGCACCATAAATGCGAACATTTGCTTCGATTTACCGCGTTTTGCGGCCCTTCGCAAAAAACCCATCGCCGAAATCGGTTTTCCGCCCCGTTTCACGAGCAATCGCGCCGGCAGGAGTACTATTGCTCCAGTCCACGAAGAGGTCATGTCCACAACGCCTCCGGCAAGGCAAAGGGGCACTGTGCTCCTCGCCCGAGCTCGGAGGAGACACTGGCGGAGGGGATCTTGGAAAACGATACGCACGGCAAGCACTGGCAGAAGATCCAGATCGAGCAGCACACCTTTATGGGGCTCGCGTGGTGCGGCGCCTGGCTCTTCACGATTGGATTTCTGCACCTGAGTTTTTGGAAAGGTGCTCTCGCAATCATGTTGTGGCCGTACTACATCGGCGTCCACTTGAGCGCCATCATGCATTGATCGCCGTTAGCGCGGATGACGATGATCGAAGCGGCCCGAGGACCATTCACGCCTTGAGCCATGCTGGGTGGAGTGTCGAGCAGTCGGGCGGGCCAGACGCTCCGCTCAGGTTTTCTGCGAGCCGCTCCCCGCTGGGTATTTCCCGCTGCCGCCTTCTGTTGTGACCACCAGCCGCCTGGACTTGCGATAAACATTGGCTACGGCCAGCGTCCATAGGGGAATGTAGTCGACGCCGGGCACGAGCTTGGCGAGAAACGACGGCGCAAACTCCCAGTGCCATCCAAGAAGAAGCGTTAGTACGCCGCCAATCGAGAGATCGAGAATGTCATCGCTGGGCGATGCGGCGCCCTCGATGAATAGCGGGAAGACGGCAATCTGGAAGACATCCGCGATGATGGCAAGAATCAGGGCGGCTTTCAAGCGCGGACCCGCCGAGATGGTCACGGCGTCCCGGTTGGCATTGGTCTCGTGCGACATAGTACCCCTCGATCCAGTATCGTCCACTCGGGCGGCCAGGAGAGCTCACCCGTGTCGCCGGAAAATGGCCGACGATCCGCCGGGAGGCGCTGAACCTGCAAGCGGCCTATGATGGAGCACGAATTGGGCTATCGCAAAACCAGATGACAAGAGCAGTGAGGCCGCTGACCAACATCGGGAACCACACCTGCGCCACCCACGGCACGGGTATTAGGAACAGCACGTCGGAGTCGAGAAAAGAAGCAGGCCAACCGATGGCAAAACGAAGCCAGATGTAATAGAAAAAATCCCAGAGCGCGAATATCCATAAAAACGAAATGAACTTTTCATTCGCCCTTTGCCCGGCAAAAAAGGCGATGACGCCGAGCATGATGATGGTTGCCGCTTCCCGGCAACACTCGATTCTGAGCAAAACCGCCGGGAGGGCGAGCGCTTTCTCTGGTGGTCCCGGCCATAGTCCCGTGGCGGCTCTCAGATAGACCACAACAGCTGCTTCAACGAAGCCAAAGGCTATGCCAAAGAGTGCGGCCGCAAGAAGCCGCTTTTTACCGATGCGGATCTTCTGCTTCCTCGACAGGAGAAAGGGAACAACGGGAATGAGGATGAGGAGGTTCACCCACCAGGGCGCGGCGAACAGGATAAAGCCAGACATAACCTGAGTCTACGACGGGGACTTGAAAAGAACTTGAAGCGGGAGCCTGGCGGATCGCCTACGCGGGCCGGCATTGGGTTGTGATGGTGAGCGCACCCGGCGCGCACTCCGGCCGCTTGATCTCTCTGACCACGATTCGAACATGGCGCGCACTCGATCAGGCCCTTCCCGGGGGGTGATGGGCATCACTGAAAGATGTTTCCCTTCGCGCAGAATGTTTGTGTCAGTTTCCGAGGGAATCCGCTGAGAACCCCTTGAGGCGGAGGCGAGACCATGATCGATCTGCTGAGCGTAGCGATGGAGATGCCGGCGGAGGCCAACATCATCCTTGGCCAGTCGCACTTTATCAAGACGGTGGAGGACATCTACGAAGCGGTGGTGACGACAACGCCGCATGCCAAATTCGGTCTGGCGTTCAACGAGAGTTCCGGTGAATGCCTGATTCGCTCGGACGGAAACGATCCGGCTCTCCGTGAAGTCGCAATCCGGAACGCCAAGGCTCTGGGCGCCGGTCATGTTTTTGTCCTGATGATGCGGAATGCTTATCCCATCAATCTTCTGAATGCCCTGCGCAATGTACCGGAAGTGTGCTCCATCTTCTGCGCAACGGCCAACCCGGTCGAGGTCGTATTGGCGCGCAGCGAACAGGGCAAGGGCGTGCTTGGAGTCATCGATGGAAGCTCGCCCAAGGGGATTGAAGGAGAAGCGGAAGTGGTGTGGCGGCACGATTTGCTGCGCAAGATCGGCTACAAGCGATAGCCAGCCGAAGCGGGGCAAGACCGGCTGTACGCCTCCGATTGCCACCGGAAACTCAAAAGCGCGCGGGGTTGGGGTTGTCGCGCTCGTTGCAACTGGCACAACATTCGACCGGACAAGGAGGTGGTTATGGCACTCGCGAGCTTGATGGAATATCTCGACGCACGCAACGTCGCGTACATCGTCATCTCTCACTCGCCCGCCTACACGGCACAAGTTGTTGCGGGGCTGGCGCATATCTCAGGCAAGGAATTGGCGAAAACGGTGATTGTGAAGCTAGACGGCAAGCTGGCGATGGCGGTGCTGCCGGCGAAGTTTCACGTGGATCTGGAGCTGCTGAGAAAGATGGCGAATGCGAAGACGGTCGCGCTTGCCGCAGAAGATGAGTTCAAAGATCGATTCCCTGAGTGCGAGACCGGCGCAATGCCGCCGTTCGGAAATCTGTACGGAATCCCTGTCTTTGCCGATGACAGCCTGGAGAAGGACAAGGAGATTGCGTTCAATGCAGGGACTCACAGAGAACTGATCCGAATGCACTGGGAGGACTTCAAAAAGCTGGCCGAGCCCAAGGTGATTCAGTTCGCCGCGGGGCGGCAAGCAGAAGCAGCCTAGACCACAGGATTCCTGACGGCGAACGCAGGGCGCGCCTTCCGCGGGAAGGTGGCGATGCGCTCACAGGCGGCAATGGACTTCCGGCTCCTGCGAGCCAGAGAAAGGCATGGCGATGTCGCTTGCAGTGAAAGCAATTGCATTTGCCAATGGCGGTGAGATTCCGAAGAGGTACACGTGCAGCGGCGCCGACCTGTCGCCGGCGCTGAGTTGGAGCGGCGTCTCGCCCGCGGCGCACTCGCTGGCGCTGATCGTGGACGATCCTGACGCGCCCAGAGGCACATGGGCGCATTGGATGATCTGGAATATTCCCGCGCATCTTACGTCGTTGCCGGAGGGAGTGCCGGCGGTGGAAACCTTGGAAAGCGGCGCGCGCCAGGGCAAGAACGATTTTGGCCGCATCGGATACGGTGGCCCGTGCCCGCCTCCCGGCAAACCGCATCGGTACTTCTTCAGGCTGTTTGCGCTCGATATTGCGCCCGACCTGCAGCCAGGCGCCATCAGAAAGGAACTGGAACACGCCTTGAGGGGACACATACTGTCTCAGGCGGAGTGGATAGGCATGTTCAAGCGCTGACCCGGCTTTCCGCGCATTGACGTGTGGCGATTGCAAGTGGCTGAACAGGAACGATCGCAAGGATAGTTGCTCAACCTGCGAACAACCCCTTGAGCGGAACGTGAATCTCTGTTTGGGGTAGGGCTAATCCTGCTTCCCCGGGATTGCCCGCAGCGATTGGGAGCACGGCTTCATTCATCGTCAAGGAGAGTCGTCATGCGTATCTGGTTCAGGAATCTCGCTTCACTTGCGCTTGCCGCGGCCGTGGCTTCTCCAGTGCTGATGACTGGCTGCGCGGTTCACGCGCGCGTCTATGACCCTTACTACCGTGACTACCACGCATGGAGTGTTGAGACGCCTTACGACGAGCAGTGGGAGCGTGACTCTCACCGGGATCATAGGGACTTCAACAAGCGCAACTCAGACGAGCAAAAGGAATACTGGGACTGGCGGCATAAGCAGGGCGATCATCACTAGCTGAACCGGCCGCCGCGCTGTGAACAGCGCGTTTGTTCGGATCCGGTCGAATCGGGTCTCCGCTATTTCCCTGTCGCAGCGAGCGAGACGGGAACCGCTCTGGCCTAAATGATGCTTTCCGGCGGGAGGCGGGACAGGATTACTTCCTGGCGGATGCGCAGACGGACGCAACCTGTGCCGGCTGAGGATTGGGAAAGTACTGGCGCTGGAAGTACAGCGCTACGTTGACCAGCCCAATCATGACGGGCACTTCGACCAGTGGCCCGATGACGGCCGCAAAGGCGGCTCCAGAGTTGATGCCGAAGACGGAGACTGCGACAGCGATGGCCAGCTCAAAGTTGTTGGAGGCGGCAGTAAAGGAGAGGGTCGTGGTCTTTGAATAGTCCGCGCCGAGTTTTCGGCCCATATAGAACGAGACCAGGAACATGACCACGAAGTAGATGAGGAGCGGCACGGCGATCCTGAGAACATCGAGGGGGAGACGAACGATGTAGCTCCCTTTGAGCGAGAACATGACCACGATGGTGAAGAGGAGGGCCACGAGAGTGAGCGGACTGACACGCGGGACAAAGTTGCGGTCGTACCACGCGAGGCCCTTGGCGCGGACGAGGACTGCGCGGGTGAGGAACCCGGCAAGAAAGGGAATGCCCAGGTAGATGAAGACGCTCCGCGCGATCTCTGCGATGGAAACGTGGACGACCGCACCGTGCAGGCCGAGCTTTGCCGGAAGAACAGTAATGAATACCCAGGCATAGAGCGAATAGAAGAAGACCTGAAAGAGAGAGTTGAAGGCCACCAGGCCGGCTGCGTAATCGGTGTCGCCTTTGGCCAGTTCGTTCCAGACGATGACCATGGCGATGCACCGCGCCAGCCCGATCAGGATGAGTCCGGCCATATATTCGGGGTACGAGTGCAGGAACACGCCCGCCAGAACGAACATGAGGATCGGCCCGATGAGCCAGTTCTGCACCAGCGAGAGGCCGAGCACCTTCTTGTTGCGAAAGACTTCGTGCAGCTCTTCGTACCGGACCTTGGTGAATGGCGGGTACATCATCACGATCAGGCCCACCGCGATAGGGATCGAGGTTGTGCCGATGCTGAAGCGATTGAGAAATGGAACAACGCCGGGGACGAGCCATCCGAGCGCGACGCCAGCCACCATGGCGGCGAAGATCCACGCGGTGAGATAACGATCGAGAAAAGAGAGCCGGCTCGTGACCTTCATCTAAAAAAACCTCAACTGCGAAATAGGTGGCGCCCCCTGCGGCGATTCGGTCCCTCAGGAGCGGCCGATCTTGTCGATCTCCCGCTGAATGGCGAGCTGCTCGAGCGAGGCGATGGGCAGCGAGAGGAAGAGGCCAATTCTGCGGTCGAGGATGACGAAGGCGTCGCGGAAGGCGCGGGCGATCTCCTCGGGAGTTCCCTTCACTGCCGCGGGATCGGGGACTCCCCAGTGCGCGGTCATAGGCTGGCCGGGCCAGTAGGGGCATGTCTCTTTGGCAGCGTTGTCGCAGACGCTGAAGACGAAGTCCATTTGCGGCGCGTCCGGCGTCGCGAACTCGTTCCACGACTTGCTGCGCAGGCCGTCGGTGGACAATCCGGCGGAAGCGATCTGGGCGAGCGCTTCGGGGCGCGGCGCTCCCGTGGGGTGGCTGCCGCGCTATATGCGCTGAAAGCGCCCTTGCCCTTGCGGTTGAGAATGGCCTCGGCCATGATGGAGCGGGCCGAGTTCCCCGTGCAGAGAAAGAGGACGTTGTAGTGGTTGGGCATGGGGGTGCTTCCTATGCTGCCGCGCCTGCGCCGCAGCAACCGGGCGCACAGCAGGCGGGTTGAGGCTTGACGGCGCGGATGAAGGCGCTGAGGAACTTGCCTTCGACTTCAGGAGCGATGGCGTCGATATCGATGCCGGCCTCGGTGAGAGACTGGCGGGCGTCTTCGACGTTGTAGATGCGCGTGGGCTCAACGGAAACATCGGTAAAGCCGGCTGAAACGAGTCTGGCGCGGTAGTCCTGCTCTTCGAGCGCGCCCGCCATGCAGCCAACCCACAGCAACATGCTTTGGCGCACGGAGTCGGGGACGGCGCCCCGCACCACAATATCGGACACGGCAAACCGGCCGCCCGGCTTGAGCACGCGAAAGGCCTCGCGCAGGACGCGGTCCTTGTCGGCCGAGAGATTAATGACGCAGTTGGAGATGACGACGTCGACCGTGTTGTCGGGGAGAGGAATATTCTCGATTTCGCCCCTGAGAAACTCCACGTTTTCCACGCCTGCCTTGCGCTGATTCTCACGAGCCAGCGCGAGCATCTCGTCGGTCATGTCGAGCCCGTAAGCCTTGCCGGCGGGGCCCACGCGACGCGCCGACAGCAGCACATCGATGCCGCCGCCGGAGCCGAGGTCGAGCACGACTTCGCCGGGCTTTAGCTCGATGAGCGCGGTGGGATTGCCGCAGCCGAGCGAGGCCAACACGGCTTTTTCGGGGATGAGGCCCTTCTCGCTGTCGCTGTAGAGACCGGTGGTGATGGGGTCGCAGCAGCGAAGGCCGGAATCGCAACAGGCCGAAGAGTTGCCCGATTGCGCCACGGCACGCGCCGCACTACCATACTTCTGTTTCACTTGCTCTCTCACTTCCGCCGGGGCTGCCATTGGAGCCCTCCTTCGTATATGCTTAGACAAATATATTCTCGGCATTCATATTTGTCAAGGCGTATATTTAAAGACATGAGCAAGCGCTCTAAATCCGCTGACCTGGCCACCCTGTTTGCCGCACTGGCCGACCGCACGCGGCTGCGTCTGCTGAACCTGATGAACGGACGCGAGGTGTGCGTGTGCTATTTCGTGGAGATCCTGGAGCAGAGCCAGCCGAAAGTATCACGGCACCTGGCGTATTTGCGGCGGGCTGGCATTGTGCGGGCGCGGCGTGAAGGAAAGTGGATGCACTACCGCATCGAGCGGCCGGCCGATGCCGGCGCGGCTGCGATTCTGGATGCGACGTTGGCGTCGTTCGCATCGGACAGGGAGATGCAAGCCGATCTGACGCAGCTCGACAAGGCTTGTTGCCGTCCGGATCGATTCGTGACCCTCCAGGGCGCTCCGGTTCCGGTCGATCTTGGGCCGGATGCAGCCTGATGCGCACCGCCTGAAGCGCGTACGGGGGTGAGGTGAAGATTGTCTGGCACAGAGCGGCGCGGGCGTCTGAGGCGTTGAAGGCGGGCGTTCGATTGGGGCTTTTCAGGGGAAGGCTTCTGTGTCATGCTTGCACGCATGGGAAACAAAGACAGAGGCAAGAAAGAAACGAAGAAGGCTCCCAAGCCGAAGCCAAAACCGGAACCGGGACGCAAGCGCGAGATCTTCACGCCGGCGGTACCGCCCAAGTAGGCGGCAGTTTCCCCGCATGGTGCCGCTCGCGCCGGAAGGACCGGCGGAGGGAGTGGTGTCGGCATTCACTGTGCGGGGCTAGTGTCGGGACCGCCAAGATTTGTGGTTTCCCAGGTCTCAAAAGCGAGACCTGGGGCACCCCTGGCCGATGCCGGTGACGAGCTTTCCCACACTTGCGTCAGAAAGCGGCGTGTCCGGCCCGGCCCAAAGGGCGCCCCGGCACCCCGGCACCCAGATCGGCCAACCCGATCTCTCAAACGATCGCGCAAAACAGAAAGGCCATCCAGAATGGGGATGGCCTTTTTGCTAAGCGTGGGTGGGCGAGGTGGAATTACGGCTGGGCGGCAACTCCCTGGGATCCCGCAATCCGGGCCTGCGCCTTTTCGGCGAGCACCTTGTGCGCGTTGTCTTCGAGAGCCTGGGCCTCAGGCATGTAGGTGAGCGCCTTCTGGACCGTGGGGTCCCAATCGGCGAGGACGCGCAATCCCGCGAGTTGGCCGAATTGAATGGTAATGATGTCCTTCTTGATGTGCGCCCTGACCCAGTCCACGCATCCGTTCAGGTCGGCCTCGGTATAGTCGATGTCCTGACTGGTGAGGAACTTCTTGAATTCGCCGAGGACAGCGTCGTCGACCTGGAAGTTCTTGTCGATGGTGTGCGTGGACACATAGAGCGGTGCGAAGTGGAAGAAGACGTCCTTAAACACCAGCTCGTCCTGGAAGCGATTGGTCTTGGGGGCCTCGATCTTTTCGTCGGGGGTAATGCCGCCACCGCCGTAGACGGTTCGGCCTGAGTCAGTGAGCTTGACCTCGCGGTTGGAGGAGTCGGCAGCCTGTCCGGCGCCGGCGTGGTTGTAGTAGTCGTAGAGCGAGACGCCCTCGTAGTTGCGCTGAATGAGGCGGCCGGAGGGCGTGTAGTAGTGATAGGTAGTGAGGGCGAGGCCCGTGTTTTCGCTGAGGTTGTAGACGGTTTGCACAAGGCCCTTGCCGAAGGTCGTTTCCCCCACGATCAGGGCGCGGTCGTGATCCTGTAAGGCGCCGGAGACGATTTCAGCGGCCGAAGCGGTGTCGCGGTTGACCAGCACGACGATGGGAAAGGCTTTGCCATTGTTGCCGTGGGTGGCGACGTAGTTCTGATCGGAGTAGGCGCGGCCGCGCTGGGTGACGATGGTTTGGCCTTTGGTGAGCAGGTGGTCGCAGACGTCGACAGCCTGGCTTAACAGGCCGCCGGGGTTCTCGCGCAGATCGAGGACCAGGCCCTTGAGATCGCCGAAGCTATTGATGGCGTCCTCCATTTCCTGGCCGGTCGTCTCCTGGAACTGTGAGAGATGAATGTAGCCGACGCCGGGACGGATCTCGAACTTGAGATCGATGGAGGGGTGGGGAATCTCGTCGCGGATGAGGTCGAAGACCAGCGGCTTGGGCTGGCCAACGCGAATCATAGTGACCTGGACATTCGTGCCTTTGGGGCCTTTGAGCGCCTTGGCGACCTGGTCAGAGGACCAGCCGTCGGTGGATTTGCCGTCGACCGCGGCGATCTGGTCGCCGGGGTGAATGCCGGCGCGATACGAGGGCGTATCCTCATAGGGAGTGACGACGTAGACCTTGCTCTTGCCGTCCCCGTCGTTCTGCTGCTGGATGACCATGCCGACGCCGTAGTAGCGGCCGCGCTGATCTTCCCGCAGGCGGGCATAGGCCTTGGGATCGTAGAAGTGCGAGTGCGGGTCCAGGACCTGCAACATGCCGGGGATGGCGCCGTCGTAGATGGCGTCATCGGCCTTGTCAGGGGTGATGGGCTCGGCGTAGTTCTGCTCAACAAGCGCGTAGACGTCAGTGAAGGACTTCAGGCTGTCGCGGAGCTGACTCTCATCCTGCGAGGATTGAGCGCCAACGCGGCGTTCGAGAAGGGCGCCGGCCACGGCGCAGACGGCGAAGAAGAGTGCGACGGCAAAGAGGGCGCGGCGGGCGCGGGGAGTCATCGACAAACCAAACCTCCAGACGGCAAGTGCGCCGGGCGGCTGGGAGCGGACTTCCGATCGCCCGAGAGCGAATCCCACGTCTCGAGGATATTCGCCCGATAAAAATTGACCTTGCCCAGTACCGGCAAGGCCAGGGAGATCGAAGAGCCGCTCGCGAACAGCCCGAGAGACCGTCTTGGACTAAAGTATAGCACCGCTGTGTTTGACGCGCACGAGCGGAGCCCGGTAGCGGAGCGGCCTCAACTGCCACATCCGTGGGACTGCCCAGGTGGAGCGGGGACGCGGCCCGGTGCGCTATGGACCGCAGGAGGGGCCGCGCTTCTGCTTTCCGTTTCTGCTCTCCGAGGATTTACAATGGCGTCTATGCATCAGGTGGCAGAAAAACGCGCGCCCGCCACCGGGCCGGTAGCCGATTTTATGACTTTGAGACTTCTTCGTACCTCCGCAGCGCTGGTGTTCTCGACGGCGCTGCTTGTGGGCGCCAGCCTGGCGCGAGGCCAGGCGAACGAGCCGGAGAGCCCTTTCGGCGGGACGACCGTCGAGGACATCATCGCCCGCGTCAACGACCAGATCATTACCCAGTCGGATTACAACCGCGCGCTGGGCGAGCTGGAACAGGAGGGGCGGCAGCGCGGCGCATCGATGCAGGAGATGGCAGGGCCGCGCAGGGATATGCTGCGTGACCTGATCGATCAGCAACTGTGGCTCTCAAAGGGCAAGGAGCTGAACATTACCGGCGAGACGGAACTGGTGAAGCGCCTGGACGAGATCCGCAAGCAGTACAACCTGGAGTCACTTGAGGACCTGGAAAAGGCAGCCAAGGAACAGGGCGTGTCGTTCGAGGACTTCAAGGCGAACATCCGCAACAAGATCATCACCGAGGAGGTGATGCGGCAGCAGGTTGGGGAACACATCCAGTTGACGCCCGGCGAGATAGAGCGCTACTACGAGGAACACAAACAGGATTATGTACAGCCGGAAAGCGTGCGGTTAAGCGAGATTCTGATCTCGACGGGCACGGACGATCCGGCCAAGGTGGCGGCGGCGAAGGCGAAGGCCGACGACATAGAGGCCAGGCTGCACGCGGGCGGCGACTTTGCGCAGTTGGCGCGGAGTTTCAGCGAGGGCTCGACGGCTGCCTCGGGCGGCGATCTGGGGCAGTACAAGCGTGGCCAACTGACCAAGGTGCTTGAGGACAAGACATTCGAACTGAGTGCGGGGCAGTACACCGAACCGATTCTTACGCGGCAGGGCTACATCATTCTGAAGGTCGCGCAGCACGCGCCGGGCGGACCACAGCCATACAAGGACGTAGAGGAGGATGTGGCGCAGGCATATTACATGGCCCGGATGGAGCCGGCGATCCGCGACTATCTGAGCAAGATGAGGGATGAGGCCTTCATCCAGATCAAGCAGGGATACGATGACACCGGGGCGACGCCCGGAGAGGTGCATTCGAGCATAAGCTTCAGCGCGTATGTGCCGCCGGCGCCAAAGAAGAAGGCAAAGGAGGAGCGGACGCGGTTCCGCGAGAGCACGCGCACCTTCCGGCAGAAGTCGGGTGCGGGTCCGCCGGCAACTGAACCGGCCGCGGCGACGGAGACAAAACCAGCGCCAGCAACAACGCCTGCAGCAACAACGAAAAAGAAGAAGGGCACAAAGGCCGAAACCGGCACGGAGAAGCCCGGCAAGAAAGAGAAGATTCGCTTTGGGCAGGCGCCGCGCGAGACGCTGCCCGTGGCGACGACAAATTCAAATACCGAAAATGCCGGTGCGCTGCCAGAGACGGCCTCGAACACGGAACAGCCGGCCACGGAACAGCCGGCCAATCCGCTGGAGCCCACCGCCCCGACACAGAGGACGCGATTCAGCGCGCGCGCGCGGACGCCAAAGACTGCGAAACCGAGCGGCAACAGGTCGAAGGTGGGTTCAACTGCGCCTGCGGCGCCGGATGCGGGCGAAGTTGCCGACCGCCAGACGCAGTCAGCTCCGTTGGGTTTAGCGGGCAATAGCTCGAACAAAAAGAAGAAGAAGACGTCAAATGCGACCGCCGAGAAGACACGCCTAGCGAATGAGAAGAAGAACCCGGCTGAATCGGGTCCGAAACCGGTGCAGCAGCCGACGCCCATCCCACCGGTACCAGGAGCGCCGGCGCCGGCGGACCATCCGGAGGCGCCACAACCGCAGCAGGGGTCACAGCCGCAGCCGCAACCATAGCGCAGCAAACCAGACGAGAGGACGATCAGGCGGCCCTGGGAGCTGATTCCCGGGCCCGCGGCGTTTCTTGGCGAGGTGTTCGGCACTTTGCCTTGAGACGGCGTTCTTTGGCGCCACGGGCCAATTGCGTTAATCTTCTCGGCAGAATGAAAGACATCTATATTGCCGACCTCATGGGCTTTGACGAGGGAAGGTCGTTCGACAGCTTCTTTCTCGTTTTGGCCAAGCAGCAACGGACCACCAAGCAAAACAAGCCGTACCTGAACCTGATCCTCGGCGACAGGACCGGGCAGATCGAAGGGCGCGTGTGGGACCTCGGCGATCCGCGCATCGCGCGGGTGTTCGACCGCGGCGACCTGGTGAAGGTGCGTGGCAGCGTTTCGCGCTACGACGATCGTGCGCAGGCTAAGGTGGATCAGCTTCGCAAGGCGCTCGCGGGTGAAGCGGACAAGATGGACATGCTGCCGGCGACCACGCGCGATGTTGGCGAGCTGTGGGCCGAGCTCGAGGCGAGCGTTGCCAGCCTGACGAATCCTGACCTGAAACGGCTGCTGACAGCGCTGCTTGCCGAACCCGCGATTGTGCAGGCGTACAAAGAGGCTCCGGCGGCGCGGCAGCTTCATCACGCGTGGCTGGGCGGCCTGCTGGAGCACGTGGTGAGTTTGCTGGGGCTCGCCGATCGCGTTGCCGCGCACTATCCGATACTCGATCGCGATCTGCTTGTCACCGGTGTAATTCTGCACGACATCGGAAAGATCCGCGAGCTGAGCTGGGACACCGGGTTCGACTACACGGTCGAAGGCGTGCTGCTCGGGCACATTCAGATAGGCGTCGATCTGGTGGAGAAGACGATTGCCGGGCTGCCGGATTTTCCTGACCGGTTGCGCACGCTCGTGCTGCACATGATTCTGTCGCATCACGGCAAGCTCGAGTTCGGCTCGCCCAAGCTGCCCATGATTCCCGAGGCGCTGGTGCTGAACTTTCTCGACGACCTGGACGCGAAGATGCAGGCGATGGCCAGCGAATTTGAGAGGTCGGCACGCGAGGGCAGAGCTCCGGATGAGCTGACGGGGAAGGTTTGGGCGCTGGATCAGCGGCAGTTGCTGAACACGAGGGCGTGGCTCGATTCGGGTCCGCACAAACCCTGAAACTGCGGTAGAATTGCGGCACCTCTCATGAGACGCCGAATTCTTTGTCTTCTCGTCTTCGCGGCCGCTTTGTGCCGGCCGTGCGCGGCAGCAACGGAACAGTGGATTGAGATTCGCAGCGCGCACTTCACGGTCCTGACCGATGCCGGCGAGAAGCAGGGCCGTCACGTTACGGACCAGTTCGAGCGCATGCGATGGGTGTTTCAAAAGCTGTTTCCCAAGGCGAATGTCGACCCGGCCGAACCCATCATTGTGATGGCGGCGAAGAACGAGAAGGTTTTTGACAGCATCGAACCCGCCGCGTATCTGGCAAAGGGCCAGATAAAGCTGGGCGGGTATTACATGCACACACAAGAAAAGAATTATATTCTGCTCCAGCTCGGCGCCGAGTATGAACACCCCTTTGCGAGTGTGTATCACGAATACACCCATGTGCAGTTCGCGGGAGCAGCGGAGTGGATGCCCCTCTGGCTCAACGAAGGTTTCGCCGAGTTCATCCAGAACACCGAGATAGAAGACAAGGATGTGTTGCTTGGCGAGCCAAGCGCAGACGACATCCTCTATTTGCGGGAAAACCGGCTCATCCCATTGAGCGTGCTCTTCAAGGTGGACGCCAAGTCGCCCTACTACCACGAAGAGCAGAAGGGCTCTGTCTTCTACGCCGAGTCCTGGGCGTTGACGCATTACCTGATGGTGAGCGATCACGAGAAACATCTGCACAGACTCGACGATTACGTGACGTTTGTCAGTCATAAGGAAGACCCCGTTACGGCGGGGGAAAAGGCGTTCGGAGACCTGAAGAAGTTCCAGGAGGAGCTGGAGTCCTACATTCGCAGCGCCGATTACAAGCAATTCAAGTTATCGAGCGCAGCGGAGCCTCTCGATGAATCGTCCTACAAAGTCAGAACGCTCACACAGGTTGAGGCGGATGCAGCAAGGGCCGACGTGCTTGCCTACGTCGAGCGCTCCGCTGACGCGCGCGCATTGCTGGACACGGTACTCAAAGAGGACCCCAATAACGCGCTGGCCCATGAAACCATGGGGTACCTCGAATTCCGGGCCGGACACTTGGACGAGGCGCGGACCTGGTATGGCGAGGCGGTCAAGCTCGATTCACAGGATTATCTGGCTGATTACCAGTTTGCTTCGCTTTCCATGAGCGAAGCGGGCGCAACCGAAGATAAAGAAATCGAGGTTAGCTTGCGCACCGCAATCCGATTGAACTCCCGTTTTGCTCCGGCCTACGATCGGCTCGCGGTCTACTTCGCGATGAGGCACGAGAATCTTGATGAGGCCCACATGTTGAATCTCTGGGCGATTCAGTTGGAGCCTGACAATGTCGGCTATCGGGTGAACGCGGCGAACACCTTGATCGTCATGGAACGATTCGACGATGCCGTTACCGTGCTGCGCGGCGCGGCAAGAGTGGCCAAGGATCCGGGCGAGGCTACGATGGTGCAGAGCAGGATCGACGCAGTTGAGCAGGTTCAGGCGGCCCGCGCAAAGGCAGCGGCATATGAAAAGGAACAGGCCGAGGCCTTTGCCAAAGAGCAGGCGGATGCACAAACCACCGTAAACGTAGCCGTTGCCGCGGAAACGCCGAAACACCCCACGGAGCCCGCTACGGGACCGAAACACACGGCGACGGGCGTGATTCGCGGCGTTGTTTGCAGCGATCCTTCGGTGCTTGAGTTTCGCTTAGAGAATGCATCGGGGAAGGCTGGGGCTCTCTACAACAACGACTTCTATAAGATCGAGCTGACTGTGGTTGGATTCACGCCCAAGGGCGACATCAATCCGTGCACCGACTTCGAAGGCATGAAGGCGCGCGCCCAGTATGTGGAGAGCAGCGACAAGTCGGTCGACGGACAGGTGGTGGCGGTCGAGCTGAGGAAGTGAAGGGGCTCAGGAATCCGGCGAGCTAACGAATAAACCACTCCCACTGCTCTTTGGTGAGCGGAACGACGGAGAGGCGGCCGATGAGCAGAAGCGGCGAGCGGGCAAAGAGCTTTTCCGCTTTAATTTGGGGCAGGGTTTTCGGATTCTTGAGGCGCTTGCCGGCCTTGACGCGGACAATGGGGACCTTGGGATCGGTTGCATCGACGCTGAGCACCGTGCCTGTGCCGACGGCGGCGCGCTCGTCGCCGGTGTGATAGAAGATCCACCTGGTTCCAGGCTTCATCTCGCGCAGGTGCTTGACAGCCGTTGGATTCGTTACGCCATCCCAGACGGTCTCGCCGTCACGCAGGAAGTCGTCGAAGGAATAGACGCCGGGCTCGGATTTGAAGAGGAAGTAGCTCATTACAGTGGTTAGTGGTTAGTGGTTAGTGGTCAGCTCGCAAGGTTCGGCAGTTCGGCGAACGGTAGCCATTCAAGATTTTCTGTTCTCTGTCCCCTGCTCGCTATTCCCTGCCCCTCTTGCGGATCTCGATGTTGAGGCGCTTGATCTTCTGGTTGAGCGTGGAGAGAGGGATGCGGAACTGCTCGGCGGCTTCAGTCTGGTTCCAGTTACATCGCTCGAGCTTCTCGACGATGATGCGGCGCTCAATGACTTCGAGGATGTCGAAGAGCGAGGAATTGGGGTTGTGCTCGAGGAGAGCATCCTGGAAGCTGCGGCCGGTGATGTGGCCGGGGAGCAGTTCGGCGCCGATGACCGGGCCGGAGGAGAGCACGACGCCGCGCTCGATGGCGTTTTCGAGCTCGCGGACGTTGCCGGGCCAATCGTAATCGATGAGGGCGCGCAAGGCGTCGGCGGAAAGCTTGCGCGGGGAGAATCCGTTCTCGTTGGCGTAGAAATCGAGGAAGTGCTGCGCGAGGAGGGGAATGTCTTCGCGGCGGGCGCGGAGCGGCGGCAGGTCGACGGTGATGACATTGAGGCGGTAGAAGAGATCCTCGCGGAAGCGGCCGTCGCGCACAGCCGTGCGGAGATCGACGTTGGTGGCGGCGAGGATGCGCACGTCCACCTGGATTTCCTGGATGCCGCCGAGATGCATGAAGCGCTTGTCTTGCAGCACGCGCAGAATCTTGGACTGCGTGTCGAGGCCCATGGTGACGATTTCGTCAAGAAAGAGCGTGCCGCCGTTGGCCACTTCGAAAAGGCCTTTCTTTGAGGCGATGGCGGAGGTAAAGGCGCCCTTGACGTGGCCGAATAGCGTGGACTCGAGCAACTCGGAGGGCATGGCGCCGGTGTTGATGGGAACGAAGGGCTTGTCGCGGCGGGGCGAGTTGGCGTGGATGGCCTTGGCGATGATCTCCTTGCCGGTGCCGCTCTCGCCCTGAATGAGGACGGTGGAACGGCTGGGCGCGACCTGCGCGACGAGGTCGAAGACGCGCAACATGATCTCGCTTTTGCCCACAATGTTGGTGAAGTTGTAGCGCTGCTTGAGGGTGCGCTTGAGCTGAAGGTTTTCCTCCTCGGCGCGGCGGCGGGCAACGGCGGAGCGGATGTCGGCGAGCAGCTTCTCGTTGTCCCAGGGCTTCTGGATGAAATTTTCCGCGCCGGCGCGGATGGCCTCGACGACGTTATCGACGGTGCCGTAGGCCGTGATCATGATAATGGGCAGCTCGGGCTGACGCTCCTTGAATTGCGGTAGGAGCTCGAGGCCGCTCTGCCCAGGCAAAGCGAGGTCGAGGAGGATGAGGTCGAAGCTGGTTTGATCGAGCAGGCGCAGACCCTCCTCGCCGTTGCCCGCGGTCTTGACGGCGTAGTTCTCCAGCGAGAGCAACACTTCCAGCGATTCCCGGATGCTGGCCTCGTCATCAACGACCAGGATGGAGGCGGTGGGTGAATTGCCGTCGAGTGCGGACGCGGAAACCGGGGCGTTCACGGGCAGTGCATCCGCTGCGGTGGGCTCAGGCATGGACGGAATTCCTTAATAGGGGAAACTCGAGATGGAAAGTGGTGCCGGAGCCGACCGCGCTTTCGACATAGATTTTGCCGGCGTGTTCCTGAATGATCCCGTAGGAAACGGAGAGGCCCAGTCCGGTGCCGCGGTTATTGCCTGACAAGTTCTTGGTGGTGAAAAAAGGATCGTAGATGCGCTTGAGGTGCTCGGGCGCGATACCGGAGCCGGAGTCGGAGATTACGGCCTCGACGTGGCCGTTGAGGAGCGTGGCGATGCGCAGGCGCCCGCCGCCGGGCATCGCGTCCTTGGCGTTGAGGAGCAGATTGAGGAAGACCTGTTGCAGTTTGCCGGGATTGCCGTGGATGGGAGGAAGTTCCTCGGCAAGACCGAGATCGACGAGGATCTGCGCGGTCTTGAACTGGTGCTCGAGCAGCGAAAGCGTGTCGCGAATGACCTGGTTGAGATCGGTGGAGCGGAACTCCGTGGTGGAGGTGCGGGAGAAGTTCAGCAGGCCGTTGGCGATCTCGGCGGCGCGGAAGCTCTGCTGCGTGATCTTGTCGAGCACCGGGCCGAGGCGCACGTCGCCGCGCAGTTGCTTGGCCAGCATCTGCGCATAGGAGGAGATGACGGCGAGCGGGGTGTTGATCTCGTGGGCCACGCCGGCAGCGAGCAGGCCGATGGAGCTGAGTTTGTCGGCCTGGGCGAGTTGGGACTCGAGCGTGACGCGCTCGGTGATGTCGTCGACCAGGACGATGCGGCCCACGGGAACGAAGTCGCGCGAAAGCAGCGGCGCAATGGCGATGTTGGCGGTGCGCAGTTCGCCGGCGCGGGTGGTGAGCCCGAACTTGTAGAGGTGGTGCACCCCCTGGTCGCTGCGGAAGCCCTCGATGGCTTCGATGAACTCCACAGGAAAGACAGAGCTGAGCGGCTGGCCGATGGCTTCGCCGCGGCTGAGGGCGTACATGGCCTCCATCTGCGCATTCCAGCTTTCAATGCGGTCGTCGAGGTCGATGGCCAAGATGCCCACATTGATGGATTCGACGATGTTCTCGTTGAACTCCTTGAGGCGCTCGAACTCGGTGATCTTCTCCTCCAGGCGGGCGTAGAGGCTGGCGTTCTGGAGGGCGATGCCGATGTAGCTGGCCAGGGATTCGAGGAGCTCCACGTCTTCGCTCGACAGGAAATCGCCGCCCAGCGTGCGGCCGAGGCCAATGACGGCGATGGTGCGGCTTGCGGCCTCGCCGTTCTCGAGCTGCACCTGAGCCACGCGGCAAGGCAGATAGTAGTTGAGATCGAGCCAGGCGGCGGTCCGCTGCTGGTCAAGCCCCATATGAAGGGCAGCTTGAGCGTTTTCGAGAAAGATGTGGGAGTGGTCCTTGGCCCGGTCGAAGTTGAGGAAGCCGAGGGCCAATTTGTCCCGCGCCGCGCTGATCTCTTCGGGCAGGCCGTGAGAGGCGGCCAAACGCAGGCGTCCAGACTCCTCGGTGAGGAAGATGGCGACGCGGGCGACGAGAAGGGTGCGTGGCAATTGCTCGACGATGGAATTCAGCAGGGCCTGGAGGTCGGTTTCGGAGCTGAGGCCGCGGCCGAACTCGACCAGAGCCCTGCGGTAGTCGTAGCGATGGCGGTCGAAGGCACGGTCGACCCAGCCCTGAATGCGGCGCTTGAGGGGATCGAAGACCGCCGCCGTCACCAGAATCGCAACCACGAACGCCCACCAGCGCATGGTTTCTGGCAAGCGCTGGTGGACCAGTTCGGCGATGATGGCGATGATGCCGAAATAGCCGCCGAGGATGAGGGCAGTGGCCAGCGTGTAGGCAACGCCACGCTTGAAGATGAGGTCGGTGTCCATCAGCCGGTAGCGGACGATGGCCCACGCGAATGTGAGCGGCAAAAAGACCAGCGAGAGACCGGCCAGATTGGTGAGCAATTGCGGTGGATTCAGGTGAAGCAGATAGGGGACGGCGTAAAAGAAGGTGAACGGAAGAACCGCGAGCAGGGTTCCACGGGTGACCCACTT
>Ga0182027_10005837_pt1 | contig 18607 bp, 11 predicted proteins | sample 712E1DmetaG_FD_121300 | JGI IMG/M metagenome (GOLD analysis project Ga0182027, IMG submission 121300) | Permafrost microbial communities from Stordalen Mire, Sweden - 712E1D metaG (Illumina Assembly) | ecosystem: Environmental > Terrestrial > Soil > Wetlands > Permafrost | place: Sweden... | reverse complement strand
GGCGGCCTTTGCGATTTCGCTTTCAGCCGGGATACCGAGCTCTGAAGGCTTCAGTCTTAGCGCTACCTACCAACTCCGGGCCAACACGACTAACCAGGCGGTGACGATCGGGACAGGAACCGCGGCGGTAAATCTGGCGGCCGGGATTTACGGAACAGTGATCGCGTCGGGGACGCTGACGGTTGCCGGGCTGAATCTTGCGGGCACGTTCACATTCACGGTCGGTACGAATATCCTCAGCGTTGCGGCGACGGCGACGTTGGCGCTGACGGTGTCAGGGACGACGATTCTCAGCTTCGGTGTCGCGGGCGGATTCCAGGTGAGCAACAAGGGTATCGCGGCAGCTTTTGCGATCTCACTTTCCACCGGACTCCCGAGCTCCGTGGGCTTTAGTTTGAGCGCGACATTCCAACTGCAGGTCAACACGACGGGGCAGGCGGTGACGATCGGGACAGGGACCTCGGCGGTGAATCTGGCGGCTGGGAACTATGGGTCAGTGCTTGCCAGCGGAACTCTCGCCGTTGGTGGGTTCTCCCTTTCTGGGACCTTCGGCTTCACGGTCGGCACGAACCAAGTTGTCATCACCGCTTCGGCAACCCTGGGAGTTTTCGGGGTCACCGCGAGCCTCAGTGGCACATTTGGAGTCTACTCCGACGGGCTCTATATCAACACGAGCCTAAGTCTGCCGACAATCAACCTGACGTATTTCAGTCTCAGTGGTGCTTTTGCGCTCACAATTAACACCACTCATCGCACGATCGGTTCAGTTTCGGGAGGCACCTACCTCGTCCAGGTTTCCAACGCCAGGGTGGGTCTGGCCGGCGTCACGATCAGCGGTTCGCTCTCGATCGGGCTCGTCGGCGGAGTATTCACGATCTCAGTTCCGTCCGGCAGTCCGCTGACCCTGAATCTGTTCGGCGCCGCCACCGTCACACTCTCTGGCACGCTCAGCGCGAATTCCGTCGATCTGACCGGAACGGCAAGCCTGAACCTTGGCATCCAGTCAGTCGTGAGCATCTCAGGGTCTATGACGGTCCATGTTGCTATCGGTCAGGTAGTCACTCTTACCTACGTTAACGCTGGATGGTTCCAAATTCCTGTTTTTACGACTACGAACCAGGTGTTGATCTCAGTGTCCCTCAATGGGAGCCTCTACATCTTGGGGAGCAGGGTCGCATCGGTAAACGCGAGCGGAACTCTGGACAACGGAACGTTTAGTCTGAGCGTTGCAGTCGGACTTGGTATTCCGGGAGTGAACCTGTATGTCCGGGGCACGGCAAATCTCCTGATCAATAGTTCGGGTATCTCTGGGAGCTTTGGTGTCTCCGGTTCCCTTTTCGGGATCATCAATGTTAGCGGAACGCTTACTTTGAACACCGCCACGGCCTATTGGTACATTCAGGCGAGTGCCGGTTTCTCGATGGGCAACAGCAATCTTGGAGCGAGCTTTACGGCCACGGTCACGGTCAGCAGCAATTGGCGGTTGGATGGAATCAGTGTGAGCGGATCGGCCTGGGCCGGATTCGACGTCTGGTATCCTTCTGGATGGCATTGGTGGGGAATCGATTGGAGCAGCTACTGGGTAGGCGCAAGCGCGGGATTCTCTGCGTCCGGGGATTTGAGCGGCAATCTATCGGTGAGCCTCTCTATCGTCGGCATAAGTGTTCATTTGTCCTTGTCGCTGAGCGGCGGTTTCAGGCTTTTTGGATCAAATGTCGCGGGCGGCTACGCTTTCCTCGACACGAATGGATCCGGAGTCTGGAATCCTTCGGATGTCTGGGTTCCTGTCGACGCGGACGGGAACTTTACGTTTGTCGTCCAGAACCCCCAGGATTGGGTTGTCGATTCCTCGGGCACGTTCGCATTCGAGGATCTCAACGGCACGGGCGTTTGGGATCCGACGACGGAACAACGCGCACCGGTTGGGTCAGGGGGTAGTTTGCCAACCGCGGTTCTCAATGCACTGAACCCAGCCGATAGCGGAACTGTCGATCCGCTCGCTTGCCTTGGCAGCCTTGAGCCGTACGCCCTTGTCCAGAATGGCCAAGCTGTCGCCCAGTTGGATACCGCTTCATACGGGGATATCGAAGTGATTGGCGGGAACCAGCCGGGAACAACACCAACCCCAAACACCGGGGTTGTGGATCTAGGGAGTAATGTGAGCGGTCTGACGGGTCTGACAGGAGCCGGACAAACGGTGTTCCTTGACGTTAATCACAATGGCAGGTTCGATCCTGGCGAACCCAATGTGACGGCTGATGCCAATGGATACTACACGTTCGCGCCAAATCTTCCGACCCTGAACACTCTGGGGCTCCTCGCCCCTTACGACACCAACGGCAACGGCCAGATCGATGCCTTGGAGGGGACGGTTGTTGTGACGGGTGGCACGGACAAGAACAATGGCCTGGCTGAAGCTCCGGTTATCGATGTTCCCGCAAGCCAGGGTAGTGGCATCAGCGTAATCGCAAGTCCGCTGGCAACCGTCGAAAACAGCCTCATGGTACTCGGCCTGAGTGCTTCCGGGGCCAATGGTCGCGTGGCCCAGGCATTCGGTCTGTCGCCGGAAATCAATTTTGCCACGTTCGATCCGGCTGCTCCCGGTGCTTCGGCGACGGATATTGCCTCTGTTCAGGGTCTGGATTCGAAGATCGAAACGCTGGTTCTCAATGGGGCCGCAATCATTTCAGCCTCATCTGGCGGAACTCTCGATCTGAATGCTGCGCAGACTGTCGTCTACGATGCTTTGGCAAACTATACGTTGACCGATGGCCTCGCTCCGCCTCCAGGAGCGGTCGAGGGGGTGACGCCGCTGCCAAACCTTACAACTGGCAACCTTCAGGTCGACCTGAACAACACTGCTACGCTGACTTCGATCCTCAACACGGCGGCGCAGATGTCCGGAGTCTCGGTGTCTGCTGGTGCAATTTCTGCGGCCGCAGCGACTACGGCAGCGGTGAATGCCCAGGCAGATGTCTACACGGCAGGTTCCGCGGCGAATCTGACGCGGCAGCTGTCCCGGATCAACGCTGTTGTCCAAACGAACATTGCCGCTTCGCTTTCGCAGGTGGTCTCCGGCAGTCTTTCGCCGGCCGCAGCCGAGGCACTTTACTCGGGCACAGCGCTCGTCAATCTTCTCAACGCGGTCGTATTGGTTCCCGTCCAGGCGCCGACGGTCAGCCAGATTACGGATCAGTCGGCCACCGTGGGTACGGCGATCCAACCAGTCACATTCCAGGTCGGGTCGTCGACTTCGTTGGCCACGGACCTCGCGGTTACGGCGGTCTCTTCGAATCAGGCCCTGCTACCCAATTCTGGAATCGTTTTGGGTGGTTCAGGCCAAAATCGGCTTCTTTCGCTCACTCCGGTTTCCGGTGCGGCGGGCGAGTCGACGATCACGGTTACTGTTCAAGACGGCGACCAGTCGACCGTCCGCTCGTTCAAGGTCGATGTAACGCCGGTCTCTGCTCTAGTGCCCGTTGTCACGTCCGCGCCGACGACCAATGCTTACGTAGACCAGAGCTACACCTACTCCATTATTGCTCAACCGGGTGATCCGAGCCGTTCACTCGCAATAACCTCGACGCAGCAGCTGCCGTCATGGCTGACGCTGACCGACAATGGGGATGGAACGGCTATGCTGACTGGAACCCCGTCAGCAGATCTCATTCAGTCGGGCACCAGTCTCCAGATCCCGATTGCCTTGGCGGTCACCGATTCCACCGGCCTCACGACCACCCAGGATTTTAACCTGGTCGTCAATTTGGTTCAAATAACTCCTCCGACGCTCAATGCGGCGACGCCTCCCGATGCCGAGGTCAATTCACCCTACACGCTTAACATCTCGGCTAATCTCGGGAGTCAAAGCCAGACGCTTGCCATCGCGGCTTCGCAGTCCTTGCCCTCCTGGCTGAGATTGACCGACAATGGTGATGGCACGGCGGTTCTCGCGGGCACACCGGGTATCGGCAATGCCGGGCCGGTCTCGCTGGTTCTTGCCGTCACGGATGACCAGGGGGAAACCTCGAATCAGGTCTACAACCTAAACGTGGCTCCTGTTCTTACGGTCGCTCAAAACGCCAACCAGACGGTTACACAAGGGACCGGCGCGCATACTTTGCAGGTCAATCTCGGAGGTTTCGACCCGTCCTCGAATGCAGCCGCGGTAACGGTGACTTCATCTGACACAACACTCTTGCCGAGCACAGCACTTGTCTTTTCGGGCACCGGGCTCACGCGTACGCTCACCTACACGCCTGTGGCAGCCAAAACAGGATCCACGACGGTCACCGTGCAAGTCAGCGAATACGGCGTGCTGACGACGGAGAGCTTTGTCATCACGGTCGCTCCCGTGGACCATTTGGTGGCACAGATCGCTTCTCTGCCGAAATACACCCTCGGAGTCGGTGCTGCGCCGATCACGGTTGATCTGAGCTCGTACTTCGCCAGCGCAGATGGACGCGTAACTTATGCGGTCACAGGTAACACGGACAACTCCCTGCTCGGAGTGAAGATCGTTGGCAATATCCTCACGATTTCGCCCAATGCCAATCTGGCCGGTGTGGCTGCATTGACGATTACGGCGACGAGCATCGGCGCTGCAACTGGAACGAAGTATCAAGCGACCGGCACGATCAACTTCAACGTTGTGCCGACTCTGAGCATCGATTTTGCCGGCTTTGTGCGGTCGGGTCAGGAAACCTTTGCGGAGTTCAAGGTGACGATGAATGCGGCCAGCAACCAGAACGTGGCGGTGAACTTTGCAACAACGAATACCACGGCCATTCCAGGCGTCGATTTCACTCCACTCCAAGGTTCGGTGAAGATCGCCGCAGGAACCACGAGCGCCATGGTTGGCGTCGCAGTGCCAGGGACAAATGCCTTTCCAAATCTGGAATTCGGTCTGGCCTTGAGCGGCGCGAGCAGTGCCAGGGTCACCGCGGCCAGTATGACTGCGTCGGCCGTGTTGCCGATGGATCGATATGTCCTGATCGATCAAAGCACCGGGAATGATTTCTTTGAGGTGGACTTCACCGTCAACGGCGGCAATGCAATGGCGATCTTGCAGGGAGGCATCAATGAGCCCCTGGTTCAGGAAACGGTCGTTCGGACGGTGCATCTGGAAGGACTGACGCCTGTGGGGTTCTTCACCGGCTCTTATCCGGAGGGCGCCGGATTGTTGGATCTGACCAGTCTCACCAATGCTTCCGAAACCGGGCGGCCGATGCTTGCGACGGCGACCTCGATAGAGATCCTGGCTTCGCTCCGGGAGATTCCTAGCTACCTCGTCAGCGAGTGATGACTACCTTGGGGCGACAATCGCGCGGTCGCCCAATATTGACGTTGGACGCTGGAGCCAACCGGATTCCCTTTCGCACAGCCCGGTTGTTCGTGGCCCGGGGTGCTCGATGGCGGCGTTGCTTGGGGCTTTCAATGGTAGTACAAGACCCTAGAACTTTGCTGGTTGTGCTTTTGGCGAAACGGCGGCATCTTTCGCGCATGGCAACGATGTCTGCGAAAACGTTGGGCTTGATTCTTTGCGGCGCTGTGGCGATGGCCGGCGCTGCTGATTTCCCCCCCCTGAGCGATACGACACCCGCGGGGGAACATTTCCCCGGCAAGTTCGTCTGGGCTGATTTGTTCACCGCTGATCCTGCGACGGCGCAGGCGTTTTACACGGGCCTCTTCGGATGGGAGGCGACAACGATCGAGCGCGCGATAGCCTCGGGCACGCATTCGTACATCATCATGTCAAACCGAGGCGAACCCGTCGCTGGCATCGCCCGTCGGCCCTCGCGCATGGCGGATGCGATCCACGGCCGCTGGGTGGGATATGTTTCGGTGCCCGATGTCGACAAGGCGCTCGCGGCGGCAACAACGGCGGGCGGACGCGTGCTGTTCCCCGCAAAGGATCTGCCGCGGCGCGGAACGCAGGCGATCTTTGTCGATCCCGAAGGTGCTGAACTCGGAGTGCTCCACTCCGGTTCCGGCGATCCGGGCGAATATTCGACGGAACCCGGAGATTTGACGTGGGCCCAGCTTTTCGCGCGCGATCCCGCCGCCGACGGCCGTTTTTATTCCTCGATCGCCGGCTGGGAGGTTTTGCCTGATACACGCAGCGATCGTCCGAACGTATTTGTCCTCGCCAGTGGAGGCTATTCGCGCGCAAGCGTGGCGCCGTTGCCTCCGCGGCCGCAGGCCAAGCCCGGCTGGCTTCTGTTCTTCAGGGTTGTGGACGTCAAGGCGGCCGCGGCAAAAGCGATCAGTCTCGGCGGCAGGGTCCTCGTCGCGCCGAGCGACGTTCCGACCGAATATTGGCACGCGGTGATCGCCGACCCAACGGGGGCTGTCATCGGTTTGGTGCAATTGCAGGAGCCGGGTAAACCCAAGGAGCAGCCATGAAGCCCGCCGACAAACGTATTTTCACTTTACTCGCTTTCCCTGTGATTGCTTTGGTTTTTGGCGGGTGCGCAGGCGTCGCCGTGTCCGGCGAAGGCTATACGTCCGTTTATGGCGACTACGGCTACGTTGGGCCCTGGGATAACGGCAGGGTAGACGTCGAGGGAGGCTACTTTGTGGCGCCACCCCGCGGGCGCTCAGACGGGGACCGTCGAGATGAAGACCGCCGTCGTCCGGAAGCAGCCCCACCGGAGCGGAACCGTACTCCGGAAAGGCCATCCCCGGTTCAGCGGCCGGCTCCGGCAGAACACGCAGGCTCGGTCCAACGAACGGCACCGCGCCCCATTCCATCGATTCCGAGCAATCCTCGTCCGGCGTCTCAGCGCGGAGGCAATGACAAGGACAAGCGTTGAGCGCAGGCGCGTCTCCTTCATGGAAACGACATGGAAGACGCTGGCATCGAGATCCGGGATTCGTCGATCGCGGCACTGGCTGTTGAGGGCGCCCGATTCGTTTTTTTCGATGTTGAGCCGGCTTCCGTGTCGCGGGGTGTAGTGGATGTCCAGCTGCTCAGCCAGGCGCCGGGCTAGGGGACAAAGGAGAAATTGTGCTGAGCCTCGCATCGAGGCGAGGCGCGCCGACGGCAGGTGGCCATCTGTCAATCGGAAAAACCTCACAAAAGTGGGAGATTTCGACCCGTAATGTGCGGTTTTTCCCGGAGCGGCGCGGCCGCAGAAAGACATGGAGCGGCGTATAGTACGCTTCATGAATCCATCTATGCACTCTTCGACGAACCGGGGAGGCGGTGCGACCGGGCCGCCCGTGCTTGGTCTGGCGGATTTGCTCGCGATGCTCGATTTTCCCGTCGTGGTAACCGATGGGGCGATGACGATTCGTCTGGTGAACCAAACGGCAATGCAGATTCTGGGTAAATCCGCATGGCAGTTGGAGGGTTCGACAGTGGGAATGGCGATCGAATGCCGCCATGTCGGTGGCAAGGGTGAATGCGGTGCGAGCGCGCATTGCGCAGGCTGTGTCTTGCGAAGATCCATCAGCGATACCAACGCCGACGGACAACCGCGCTATGGTGTTTATTCTGATCCGGAATGGGCGATGGCGACCGGCACGAAGGCTGACCTGTACCGATTCTCCACGACGAAGATGGGAGATGCTGTCGTGCTGGCCCTCGAGGAAATCCCGGATTCCACAATGGCGACCTGATTCCATCCGTGGCTTGGAGAGCCGAGGGACAGACTCCAGCCCCGTCCCGTAGTCAAAGGCGTTATTCATTTTCCCGATTGTTTTGTGCATCGGTTCCTCAAAAATTGCCACGAATTCGATCGCCGCATCTGAGGCCGGATTATTGGTCGGGACTTCATCTGGAGCTGATCTGGTGTCGGATTCCGGGGCGGTGGAGCGTCGATTTGGTTCTGGAGTCGTGCGGTGGCGAACGCGCCAGTTACAGCGGCGCGCGAGGGAACTGGAGCAGGCGGTGGAAGAGCGGACGTTGCAGTTGCGGGGGAGGCTCAGAAGGTCCGGGAGGATTTCTTTGCGACTTTGAGTCATGAAACCCGCAACCCGTTGAATGGCGTGGTGGGCCTTTGCACGATCATGGAGGAGGCGATTTTGAGCCTTGGGGGACTGGTGCCGGTCCGCCCGGCCCCACGGACACGCCCCGAAATGTCCATGCTGATTTTTCCTCTCTGCTGCCTCTGGAGGATGCCTGGCGCGGGATGCGCGAAGAGGAGGGGACCCGCTTGGTTTACAGCACCGACTGCAGCGCCGGGCGCAATTCTACGGTTCGCGCGATGTTTTGCTCCACCGCATCTATGTAGGCGTTGGGACCGTCTGGATAGGGTCTGGCCAGGTAGCGGTACACTCCGTGATAGTCGTTATTGAGTCTCGGCAGGACAAATTTCTCCCAAAATTTGGGTGTCTTCGCGATGAGTTCACGCACGCTCCGAAACATGCGCTTCTCCGGGAGAACGTGATAAAAATCATCCGATTCCTCGAACTCGGCGAAAAGAAAACCAAGCTCGTCGACGTAATCCGGCGCTGCCATTTGTCCCAGAAAATCGGCTGAGGACAGCGCACATCCGAGAAATTGTTCGATCACGCCCGTGAACTCAATCCGTTCGATGTTGCTGTGGGGGCCAGTGCAGCGGATGGCTTTCTCCACCGTGTCCACCTCCTCGCCTGCAAATCCGACCGTCGGCAGATAGCTGGCGGCGAAGGCACAACTGCGGGTCACGTGGACAAAGGTGTACTTGGCTCCCGTGCCGTCGCGGTCCGAGCGCAGTTTGAGGTAACCGGAGTCGTGCAGGAGCACGGCCGCGATCGCGATTTCAAAATGTCGCGCGTTCAGTCGCGGACTCACAGCGGCGCGCGCGCGGCCTTCAAGCAACTGAACCAGGCAGAGCGCAGCCTGTAACGTATGCTCAAAATCGTGATACCGTGTGTCCACCGGGAGATAGTCGAGATAACGGCCGCAAAACATCTCTTCGACGTCTCGGAAAAGCCGGTCGATCAATGCCGTGCAAGACCGCGGATGCAATTGCTGAAGGGTCATTCGCGCGACCATTGCAACCGCTTGCGCATCCTTCGTGTCGACTAGGGGGAACATCGTGCGGTTGAAAAGGCGCTGGAATCGGTCTGCAATGCCTATTGCCAATTATAGGCATCGAAAAGTAAACGCCACCTCGGCTGCTGCTGCAAGCCGAATCTAAGGGCTTTCCAAGAAACAGATTTCGAGTAAGGTCGTCGCTGATGATCCTGGGTCTGACTGGTGGCATTGGCTGCGGAAAAACGGCTTCGGCGCGGATGTTCGCCGAACACGGCTATGCCCGCATGGACTCGGATGCCGTTGTGAGGGACATCCTGCTGACGGATCGGACGATCATTGAGGCCATTCGCGGTCGATTTGGCGGCGAGGTGATCACCGCCTCGGGGGCGGTGGATCGTCATCAGCTGGCTCAGAGGGTTTTCTCCGATGGGAAGGGGCTTGGTTGGCTGGAGGACCTTCTTCACCCCCGTTTGTTTGAGCATTGGCGTGAGGCGTTTGCAGCTGAACCGGGGGGATCGTGGGTGGTAGAAGTTCCGCTGCTCTTTGAAAAAAGCCTCCAGAATTGGTTTGATTTCACGATCTGTGTCGCCTCTGATCCATCCGTACAACTTGCCCGGCTGGAGCAGCGCGGACTTCCTCCATCGCTCGCCCGACAACGGATTTCCAAACAGCTGCCTTTGGCGCAGAAAATTCAGTTGGTTGACTTTGTTTTGTTGAACGACGGTTCGTCCGATTTTCTGCGTGCGCAGGTAGAAGCGTTGGTTAATTCGCTTTCGACTATTTGATGGTTCGCGCTCTGGCGGAAAGTATGCCATTGCACCTTCGCCTCGTCTGTTGTCACAGCATCCATGGAATCCTCCCAAAATCCCGGCGACGACCAGCCGCCCGCTGAGTCGAGCGCCCCGAGTGCTTCGGAACAACCCGGCGCGGACGACACCGCGACGAAAAAACCGGTCCGCCGGCGCTCGCGCTTCTATCGGACGAAGACCGCCACCGTCGTGACGCCTGCGCCCAAACCGGAACCGGCCTCCGTGCCGCCGCCGGAGCCTGCGCCAATGATTGCAAAAGTCGAGCCCCGCGAGTCCGTCGCGCCGGGTCGCGAACCGCCAGCCGCATCTCCTTCTTCCCCGCCTGTCCCATCCGTTTCCGCGAGGCCGGAAACGGATGCTGCCGAAACGCAGGACTCCGCCGCCGGCGGTAATCAAGGAAATGGTGACCAAGGCGAGGGCGGTGACCAAGGTGCGCCCGATCAAGGAGGTGGATATCAACCCCAGGGGGGCGGGTATGATCCATATTTCTTCAAGAAGGGGAAGCGGCACAAGCGAAAGCGGGGCAAGCATTGGCTGGGCGGACCGCAGGGGGGCAACCAGTTCCCGCCACAACCGCCTCCGCCCAACATCGCTCCGGTGTTCGGCGATCTGCCGGATCCTTCGCGCTTTGCCGACCTTGCCGCGCTTGATGCCATGGCGGATGCTCTCGCCTCTGGCGGGGGCGAACCGATCAATCTTGAAACGTTATATGGACTGTGCCTTGCGGACCTCACCGCTGCGGCGCGGAAACTCGGAGTCAGCGTTGATGCTGCGCCCAACCGCAGGGACTTGCTGGCGTCCATCTTCAAGCTTGCGGGCGCGACCAAGTGCCCGGTGGCGGACCATGGCTGGCTCGATCTTACCGAACGGGGTTACGGGTTCCTCGTGCACAAGGCGGTCAACTATCGCCTATACCCGGAAGACTGTTACGTCCCGGAAAGCCTCATCCGACGCTACGGGCTGAAACGGGGGCACGAACTCGAAGTGCGGGTGCGGGCGCCGGAGGGCGACGAGCGTTGCCCGGTGGTTGTGAAGATCGACCGGGTGATGGGGATCAATCCCGAGGACATATCGAAGGTCACGCCGTTCGAGGAACTGGTTCCATATTATCCGCTCAAGCGCATCCTTCTCGAGGTTCCCGAGCAGAAGGATGTGTCGATGCGCGCGGTCGATATCCTCACCCCGGTCGGATTTGGCCAGCGCGGTTTGATCGTCGCGCCGCCGCGCACCGGCAAGACCGTGTTGTTGCATAACATGGCCAACGCCATCTCGACGAACAGCCCGGAGGTCTGCCTCATCATTCTGCTGGTCGACGAACGTCCCGAAGAGGTCACCGATTTCCGGCGCCATACCAAGGGCGAGGTGGTCAGTTCGACCTTTGATGAGACTCCGCAGAGCCATACCCACGCCGCGGAAATGGTCATTGAGAAGGCCCGGCGGATGGTTGAGATGGGGCAGCACGTGGTCATCCTGCTCGACTCGATCACCCGGCTTGCGCGCGCCTACAACGCACTGGCTTCGAACAGCGGCAAGATCATGACCGGAGGCATGGAGGCCACCGCGCTCCAGAAGCCGAAGCGGTTCTTCGGTTCCGCGCGCAATATCGAGGGCGGCGGAAGCATCACGATCATGGGCACGGCGCTGATCGATACCGGCAGCAAGATGGACGAGGTCATCTTTGAGGAATTCAAGGGCACGGGCAATATGGAGCTCCACCTCGATCGCGACCTTGTCAACAAGCGCATTTTCCCCGCGCTCAACATGGAGCGCAGCGGCACGCGCAAGGAGGAGTTGATCTATCATCCCGACGAACTGCTGCGCATCTATTCGCTCCGGCGCGCGATGCAGGGCATCCCGCCGGTCGAGGCGATGGAGATGCTGATTACCCGACTCAAGAAGACCCGATCGAATGCCGAGTTTCTGCTCAGCCTCAACCGCTAGCCCGGAAATTCCCGGATCGTTGCCAGCACAACGGCCGATTGCAGGAGGAATGTAATTGCCGTGACACATGGCATGGAATATTCGTGATTGTGTTGCGGCGTGTTTCCGCGCCTTATCTGCCGGCCGCCACGCAACATCCCCGTGCGTACGGCCGACGAATCTCTGGTCCAGTTCGTCCTTGAACAAGGGCTGCTCACTCCCGCGCAGCTCGCGGAGGCGAATGCCCGAAGAGAAGAGCCCGGGACATCGGAGGAAACGACGCCCTCATTGATCGATTGGCTGGTCCTGGAGGGTGTTGTCGATGGTTGGCAAATGGCGCGGTTGTTGGCGGAGACGCTTGGTCTGCCGACCGTGGATCTGCAGGCCGTGGTCGTTAACCCGGCGGCACTTGCGGTCGTTCCTCGTTCCCTGGCGGAACACTGCGCGATATTTCCGTTTGCCCGGACCGAAACGACCTTGCGGGTGGCCGTTGGCAATCCGTTTGACGTCGACGCGATTGAAGACGTCCGCCGGGCCTTCCTGCCGGTCCTTGAGCTCGCGGTGGCGCCGGCCGTGGATATCCTCGGAGCGATCCGGCATTACTACAGCGAGGGTTCCGATTCGGGATCGGCCGATGGTGCGGTCGAAGAAGGCGCGGCGGTCGTAGCGGAGGCCGCCGATGTTGATGCGCCTGTTGTTCGCCTCGTCCAGTTCATCATTGGACAGGGGATGGCACGCCGTGCCTCCGACATCCATCTGGAGCCATTTGCCCGACGCTTTCGGATCCGCTATCGCATCGACGGGGTCCTCCAGCCGGCCGAGGACCCTCCCAGGCGGCTGCAACGCCCGGTCGTGTCGCGGCTCAAGATCATGGCGAACATGAACATCGCGGAGAAGCGGCTGCCGCAGGATGGACGTGCCCGGATCAGCCTTCTGGGCCGCACGGTGGATCTGCGTGTTTCGTCGCTGCCTTCGGTGCACGGGGAGAGTCTGGTGTTGCGCCTGCTGGAGCCGGAGCAGATCCGCCTCGGCGTGGCCGAGCTCGGATTGGACGTTGCTGACCAGAAATCCCTTGCGCGGTTGCTGACGCTTCCCGACGGGATCGTACTGGTGACCGGCCCAACCGGGTCGGGCAAGACCACCACGCTCTATGCATGCCTGCATCATCTGAACAAGCCCGACCGCAAGATCATCACGGTCGAAGATCCGGTGGAGTATCAGCTGGCCGGGATCAACCAGGTTTTGGTGCGAAGCGACGTAGGTATGACCTTTGCGGCGGCATTGCGCGCAATCTTGCGACAGGCGCCGAACATCGTGATGGTTGGTGAAATCCGTGACCGGGAGACCGCTGAGATGGCAATCAATGCGGCGCTCACCGGCCACCTGGTCTTCAGCACTCTTCACACGAATGATGCCCCGGGAGCGGTGATCCGCCTCCTCGATCTTGGAGTGAAACCCTTCCTTGTGGCGTCGGCGTTGCGCGCGGTTGTGGCCCAGCGTCTGGTGCGCCGCGTGTGCCCCTGCTGTGTCCGACCGGGTGCCGTGGCGCCGGTCGGGATCATGCCCGGGGCAAGGCAGCGCGAGAGACCTGCCTGCACGACGGAGTGCCCATCATGTGGCGGGATCGGCTATTCGGGACGCGTGGCTATTTTCGAGTTTCTGACCATGAGTACGACCATGCAGCAGTTGATCTACGAGCGGGCGGGCGCGGCGCTGATGCGGCGGCAGGCCCGCGCCCAAGGCATGAACACGCTCCGGGAGGACGGCCTGCGAAAGGCAAAGGCAGGGCTGACCACGATCGAGGAGGTGCTGGCGGCGACTGTGGACACCGCGAATGAAACATAAATCCACGGTGGTGGCGTTTTTTAGAATGACGTCGGCTGAAACGGAGCTAGGATCGACACCGCACCGCAGCCCCTGCCAATCGGAGAATCCCCATGAGCTATGAGATGAATGACCTGCTTGAGATCGTGGTTGAGCAGCACGCGTCCGATCTCCACCTGCAAGTCGGCCAGGCGCCGACGTTGCGCCTTAGCGGAAGCATGACGCCGGTGGACGGCCCGGCGCTGACGCCAACCGACACGGAGAATCTCATGCTCGCGATCACTCCCGACACGCATGTGCAAAACGTGAAGCTCAATGGGGGCACCGATTTCGGGTTTGCCTACCTGGACAAGGCGCGGTTTCGCGTGAGCGTGCTCAAGGCCAAGGGCAATTACGGCCTCGTGCTGCGGCAGATCCCAAACAAGATGTTCGGCTTGCGCGAAATCGGCCTGCCCGACAAGGTCAAGGAACTGCTGTATCGTCCGCGCGGACTTATCGTCGTCACTGGCCCGACCGGTTCCGGCAAGAGCACGACGCTCGCCTCGATGATCAATTACATCAACGAGAACCGCGAGGGCCATATCATCACGATCGAGGATCCGATCGAATACTATCACGACCACAAGCGTTGCCTCGTGACTCAGCGTGAGATCGGGGTGGACGTGCCGAATTTCTCCGAGGCCATCCGCAGGGCGTTGCGCCAGGACCCCGATGTGATTCTCGTCGGTGAAATGCGCGACTTGGAAACCATCGAAGCTGCAATTACCGCGGCGGAAACTGGTCACCTTGTGTTTGGAACGTTGCATACCAACGGGGCGGCGAAAACCATCGACCGCATCGTCGATGCTTTTCCGTCGAACATGAAGGAAATGATTCGCACGCAGCTGGCCGGTTCCATTCAGGCCGTGCTCTCCCAAGTGCTCTGCAAAAAGATCGGCGGGGGGCGCATTAGTGCCTTCGAGATCATGATCAACACGACATCGATTGCCTCGCTGATCCGCGAGAACAAGACCTTCCGCATCAACTCCGACATCCAGACTGGCGCCGCGCTCGGCATGATCACGCTCGACACCCACCTCATGAGTCTCGTCAATCGCGAACTGGTCACGGCCGATGAAGCCTTGGACAAAGCGCAGGACGCGGTGGTCATGCGTGAGAAGCTGATTCAGATGGGTTACAAGTTGCGCGAATTGTAGAATGGGCCGCAGGCGGCCTCGTCAATTGGTACCGCCGGGGCGCGGCGCGACTTTTCACAGTCATATCCCCTATGTACGAAGGCCACGATCAGGCCGTCGCTGTGCTTTTGCGTGAATCCGGCCGAGTGTCAGCGGCGACGCTGGACCGGCTGCGCGAGGCATGCCATGCGACCCAGGAATCGCTGGCCGATGCGGTCCTCGGTCGCCGATATGTGGAGCGAGGCGATTTTCTTCGTGTCGTCGCGGCCCACTTGGGATTGCCTTTCCTCGACGAACTTCTGCTCGCACTTCCACCCGAGGTGGCGACTTTGTTGCCGGGTGATCTGGCGCGCCGTTTTCGCGTGATCCCTTGGCGGAAAGGCGCGGCGGTTCTTGAGTTGGCGGCTGCCGATCCTTTCGCCGATGGACTGGCTGGCGATTTGTCATTCGCGCTCGGCTGCGAGGTGCTGATCGTCGTTGCCGATCCGGCGGTGATCACGGAGCTGCTCAGCCTCCATTATGGCGGTATTGCGGTGGCAGAGGACGGGGAATCGATGGGACAATCCGGCGCGGTCATGCGCGGACGGGATGCGAATAAGTCCGCCGCAAGCCATCTCGAACGCCAGGTGGTCGAAGCTCCGGTGGCGCACTATGTCGATTCGGTGCTCAGCCAAGCGATCCATGACCATGCCAGCGACATTCACTTTGAGCCGTTTGAGGGTGAATTCCGCGTTCGTTGTCGCGTTGATGGCACGTTGCGCGAGGTGGCGGGACCTTCGCCGGAGCACGCCCTGGGTGTGGTGTCGCGACTGAAGGTGTTGGCCGGGCTTAATATTGCCGAGCGCCGCCGACCGCAGGATGGCCGGATCCGTTTTTCGCTAGCGGAGCGGTCCGTCGACTTACGGATCTCGACGCTCCCGACGCAGGCTGGAGAGAGTGTGGTGCTTCGGGTGCTCGACCCGACGTCCGCGCCCATGGCGCTGGCGGGTTTGGGCCTGCCTGGCAACGTGGAGGCGGGCGTCCGGGATGTCGTCCACCGACCCAACGGCATGTTGCTGGTGACTGGTCCCACGGGTTCGGGCAAGACGACGACGCTTTATGGTTGCCTGCGCCTAATCAATTCACCCGAGCTGAAGGTCCTGACAGCCGAGGATCCGGTGGAATATGAGATCGAAGGCATCACGCAGCTGACAGTAAATCCGGCCATTGGACTGACCTTTGCCTCCGCGTTACGCTCGTTCCTGAGGCAGGATCCCGATGTGCTCATGGTCGGCGAAATTCGGGATCCGGAGACTGCGGGGATCGCAATCCAGGCGGCTCTGACCGGACATCTTGTGTTGAGCACACTGCATACGAACGATGCGACCGGCGCCGTCACCCGGCTCATTGACATGGGGGTCGAACCGTTTCTGCTCACCGCCACGCTGGAGGCGGTGCTGGCCCAGCGCCTTGTGCGCCGCATCTGCCCCGCCTGTCGCGAGGAGCTTGGGGCGCCGGCGAACCTCCTGGCAGAACTGGCGCCTGATTTCGCAACAGCCGTAGACCGGACGATTTTTCAGGGACGCGGCTGCGCAGCCTGCCGGGGAAGCGGCTACAAAGGTCGAGTGGGGATATTTGAGTGGTTGAGAATGACCGAGCCGGTCCGCGAGCTGATCCTGGCGCGAGCGCCGGCTGCGGCCATCCAGAGTGTGACTGCGGAGCAAGGTCTGGAAACGTTGCGCGCCGCTGGGCTCCGCGCGATCCTCGATGGTGTTACAACGGTCGAGGAGGTCATGAGACTGTTTTGAGCCAGAGTGGAAACATTGTGCTGGATATATTATAGGTTATAAAAAATAACCGTTTCTGATGCAATATGCCAGCCTTCACTTTCACCGCCATTGACGCGGCTACCGGCCGCGAAACCACTGGGTCGTTGAATAGTTCGAGCGAGGGAATCGCCATCGCAGAACTCAAGGCGCGCGGCTTGTGCCCTATTGGAGTGGCGCCGGTCGGATCGACGGGGAAGGCTGCGTCCGGAGTGGCGCATATTAGGTCTCCCGTCGTCTCGGTCGGGCAGTGGAATTGGCGACGTCGGAGAGCAGTCGGCAAACGGGAGCGGATGATTTTCACGCGCCAGCTGGCAGCATTGGTCAGCGCCGGTGTGCCTCTGGTGCACGCGCTCGACCTTCTCGCGCGTCAAGAGCGGAATCCTGTCTGGAGGGAGGTCATCGCTGGCTTGGCGGACGGGATCCGCACCGGCGGCACGTTCGCCAGGGGCATGATGAGCCACCCGGATGTTTTTGACCGGCTTTACGTCGGCATGATCACAGCCGGCGAGTCCGGCGGAAGGATCGAGGTCGTGCTTGAACGGCTCGCGCGTCACCTGGAAAAGAACGGACGCATTGAATCACGCGTGCGGTCGGCAATGGTTTATCCCATCGTCATCATGGTGGTCGCAATCGCTATCGTGGCGACCTTGATGATCTTGGTTGTCCCACGATTTGAAAGGATCTTCTTGGATGTGCTCAAGGGGGCGCCGCTGCCGGCGCTCACAAACGCTGTGCTCGTCGCAAGCCGCCTCGTGCAGCACCACGGGTTGTTGATCCTGGGCGCGATGGCATTGGTGTGGTTGGGCGGACGATGGATGCGGCGCAGCGCCGCGGGGGCGCGGGCGTCCGACTGGATGATTCTGCGGCTGCCGGTGGTGGGGAATCTCGTCCTCAAAACCGCAGTGGCGCGTTTCAGCCGGACATTGGGCACCGTGCTGATGAGTGGAGTGCCAATGCTTCAGGCCCTCCATCTCGCGCGAGACGCGTGCGGGAACCTGATCTTGGCGGAGAGCGTTGAGGACGTCCACCGGCGGGTGCGAGAGGGAGAAAGCGTTGCGCAACCGCTGGCGGCGAGCGGCGTCTTCCCAGTCATGGTCGCCGGCATGGTAGAGGTGGGTGAGGAAACCGGCGCTTTGCCGGCGATGCTGGGTCACGTGGCGGATTTGTACGACGAGGAGGTCGATAATGCGGTGACCAGCCTGACAAGCTTGATCGAGCCGGTGATGATCGTTCTCATGGCTGGTGTTGTCGGAATCATCGTTATCGCGTTGTTCCTGCCCATCATCCGGATCATCCAGTTGATGACGTAGGAACCTGTCGGGCTTCACCCTCCATGTTCCTAAGCAAATGGCGTTCGCCATTTGCCGCTGGCAGCGCGGAGGACGAGGTCCGACACGCTGCCAGCACATCCTCAACGCTGATACAGTCGAGGGTGGCACCGCGGCGGATGACCCGCACGTGCGGGCCGGGCGGCGCCCACATCGCCGGATCCGTCGGTCCGAACAAAAGCACGCAGGACCGGCCCATGGCGGCCGCCAGATGGCTGACCCCGCTGTCATGGCCGATAAACAGTCGGCAGTCGCGGAGCCTGGCGGCGAGCGCGGGCAGCGGAAGTCGATCGGCGACTTCCCTCCGGTGTTGGTGCGGCGAAGCGAATTGCTCCAGCCGAAGTGCTGACCACCGTTCGCGTTCAACTTCGCCGAGCACCAGCAGGATGGGCGCGTCCAGTCGGGCCATGAGTTCCTGCCACCGCTTGTCGGACCAGTTCTTTGCCACGGATCCGCTTCCGGGATGGATCGCAATTGGAGCCGTCTGCGAATCGGCCTCCGCCTTTGGTTGCGGCCCAAACCGCGCTGGGCAAGTTCCGGGGGCGCATGAGGCCGCCGGAAATGGTAGCTGGCTCTGAAAATCGTCGGTCGCGAGACCGAGTGCTCGCAGTGGTTCGCAAAAGTGGCGGGCTGCCGGAGCGATCGTCGGCACTGCAGTTCCGGCGACATACGTCTGCCCGGAACGCAGGGGGAAACGGCTGGCCAGAAGCCTATCCGGATCTGGCCAGTAGTTAAGGACGAGGTCGAAGGATGCCAGCCAGTCGGCCAACGCGGCGGGGAG
>Ga0182027_10005836_pt1 | contig 18608 bp, 19 predicted proteins | sample 712E1DmetaG_FD_121300 | JGI IMG/M metagenome (GOLD analysis project Ga0182027, IMG submission 121300) | Permafrost microbial communities from Stordalen Mire, Sweden - 712E1D metaG (Illumina Assembly) | ecosystem: Environmental > Terrestrial > Soil > Wetlands > Permafrost | place: Sweden... | reverse complement strand
CCCTTCCAGCACCGCCGCCATCGCTCCGGCCTCCTTGCCGATCTGGTAGACCATGGCCTCGAAGACCGCCGCTGCCTCCGGATCGCCCGCATCGATCCGCCGCTCCACTTCCATCAGGTCGCGCGTCCCAAGATACGCAAACAGCCCCCCGTCGCCAAAGACATGGCGATCGAGCTCCTTCTGCGTCATTGTGCCGCTGAAGCACAGCTTGATCAGCTCGCGCACCGGCAGCGATCCGGTGCGGTCCGGACCGAATGGCCCCTCTTCGATCGAGTTGCTGTCGAACATTCGCCCGCCGCGGTGCGCTGAGACCGTGACCCCGCTGCCCATGTGAACCACGATCAGCCGCAGCTCCGCATAACGCCGCCCCTGCCCGCGCGCGTAGCGCCGCGCCACGGCCTTGGTGTTCAGTGCGTGGCCGATAAAGGACCGGCGGACCAGCGGCGAGCCAGAGAGCCGCGCGCACGCCTGCCACTCGTCCACCGTCACCGGATCCACGATGTACGCGTTCACTTGGGCGGCACTGGCAAAGCGCAGCGCCAGCACCGCTCCCAGGTTCGACGCATGCTCGCCGCGCCGCGCACGGCGCAATTCCTCCACCATCGTGTCGTCAACAAGATACGTCCCGCACTCCATCGGCGGCAGCAGACCTCCGCGGCCGGCAACCGCGGCCCAGCGCTCCTCGCCCTTCCCGCTTTCGCTGTATCCCGCCTCCGCGAGCGCTGCTGCAATCAGTCCCGCCCGGTACTCCAGCCGGTCCAGCATGGGCCGCCCGCGAAACCGCGCCAGTTCGTCGTCGCCGTGATGAATGTTCCGCGCCATCTCCTCGCCCGCGCGCGTGTAGATGCCGAACTTCGTCGATGTCGTTCCTGGGTTGAGGACAAGAACCCTGCCCTGTTCGCCGCTCAAGCTTCACCTCTCTGGCGACCTTGAGTTTACCTTGCCGTCCCACTCGCGCGCAGGCCAAGCCGTTGACTCCAAAGGGAACCTTTCCAGCCAACCTGTGTCCCCTTTCAGGTTGAATGAACTTCGGGCCGTAATTTGTGCTACACTCTATGTAATCGTAGAATTCGATCTGAAGTTCTTGCCTGTTCCGCGTTATCGCCTACTCGCAACACTCCACATTGCGTTCGGCGGTAAATCAGTATTAAGAGGAGCAACACATGGAACAAGGCACAGTCAAGTGGTTCAACGACGCAAAGGGATTTGGATTTTTGAGCCGTGAAAACGGCGAGGACGTCTTCGTCCATCACACGGCCATCAAGTCGACCGGTTTCCGTTCGCTGCAGGAAGGCCAGAAGGTCCAGTTCGACGTGACCAAGGGCCCCAAGGGCTGGCAGGCCGAAAACGTCCAGGTTGTCTAAGGGCTAGCCCCGGGCAACCGGTTCGCAACCGATACTTGGAACCAATAAGAAGAGGGGCGGCAAACCTGCCGTCCCTCTTCTTGCGTTTGGCGGAGGATCCGCGGCTTCCCGATGAGTTCGAAAGCTGTCCTGTGCCTCACGGAAAACCAGAAATGGGAACTGAAAGCTGTCCGATTATGCAGCGGGCTTCAGGATCTCGGGCGCAATGGCCGGATGCAGGCCCGCTCTTGGTGTATCGTGCGTGCCCAGGTACTGCAGAACATTGTTGATGGAATCCTCAAAGCGCGAGCCGGTCTTGTGGGTGGCTTTTACACCCTTCGAGACCAGCTGACAGACTTCAAAGCGGTTGATTCCACGCGCAAGCGCGCGGTGGATCTGATCAGAACGCATGACGAACTCCGGCAAACAGGGTGATTGTTGCGTGGAGGTGCGAAGCTCGTCAGGAGCGGTCGGACAGCCGAAGCCGAGCAGGCCAGGCAGATGTAAGGTCTGCTTTCATTGTACGCTACGAAGGCCCCTCCGGCGCGTATTCACCTTAGGACGCGGCGAAACCACACGACTCGCTTTCACCGGCCCTGATCTCCCTGTTACCATGGATTTCGCAAAACCCGCAGGTCGGGACTCACTGAACACATTCGATGGAAAGAGGTTGACGTGGCCGACACCACAAACATCAAAGACAAGGCAGAACGCAAGAAGCTGAAGCGCGCGGCGCGCAAGAAAGCGGCCCCCAAGGCCAAGCGGACCACCCCGCGCGGCTCGCTAAAAAGAAAAGTGAAGAAGATGGTCCGCGGCCAGAGCAAGCGGTAAAAGCAGCCACCAGCTTCTAGCTGCCAGCGTCTAGCTTCACCGAGCTGGAGCCTCGGCCCCCTCAGCACAAAAAGCTGGAGGCGAAAGGTTGGAGGCTCCTCCAATCCCAGTCCAGCTTTCAGCTTTTGACTGCTGGTTGTGAGCCCCCGTTGCCCACTCTGAGGCAACGGCTCCGGATCGAGCGAGATAAGCTATTAGCTAGCAGCTAGAAGCCGTCTTTCGAGGAGTCCTTCCCTGCTCAGCCAACTGCTCGCCCGCAAGTCGATCGACAAGCTCATCAGCGACTCGACGGAGCCCGAGCACGCGCTGAAGAAGACGCTCGGGCCCTGGTCGCTCACCGCGCTCGGCATCGGCGCGGTCATCGGCTCGGGCATCTTCACCGTCATCGGCACGGCCATCTCCGGCGAGCAGCTTCCCAACGCCACCATCACAAACACTCCCCTCATCCACTACGTCGTCTCGCACACCGCCCTCGCCGGCCGTCCCGGCGCCGGTCCGGCCATTGCCCTCTCCATGGTGATGGTGGCCTTCGTCTGCGCGCTCACCGGCCTCTGCTACGCCGAGTTGGCCTCCATGATTCCCATCGCCGGCTCTGCCTATACCTACACCTATGCCACACTCGGCGAGCTCATCGCCTGGATCATCGGCTGGGATCTGATCCTCGAGTACGCTGGCTCCAACATGAGCGTAAGCGTCGGCTTCGCCGCCCATATCGTCGACCTGCTCGACTGGTTCGGCCTGCATCCCAGCGCGCGATGGATCTCGCCCGCTTATCTCCCCGACGGACTGCAGGACCTGGCCGGCAACAACCTCTACAACCCCGGCTGGCACTTCGGCTTCAACATCCCCGCGTTCCTTATCGTCATGTTCATCACGGTGATCCTGGTCCGCGGCATCCGCGAGTCCGCTTCCACCAACAACATGATGGTGGGATTCAAGCTGATTGCCATCCTCATCTTTGTCTTCGCCGTCATCGGCTTCATTCATCCCGCCAACTGGCATCCCTTCATGCCCAACGGCTGGTCCGGCGTGCTCACCGGCGGCTCCATCATTTTCTTCACTTACATCGGCTTCGATTCCGTTTCCACGGCGGCCGAAGAGTGCCACAACCCCCAGCGCGACCTTCCCATAGGCATTATCGCCACGCTGGTCGTCTGCACAGTGCTCTACGTCGCCGTGGCCGTTTGCCTCACCGGCCTCGTTCCCTGGCAGTCCATGGTGGGCGATGCGGCGCCGGTGGTCAACGCGCTCAAGAAGCTTTCGCTCCTCCCCGGCGGCCATCCGCTCCATTGGGTCCGGCTCGTGGTCCTGCTTGGCGCACTCATGGGAATGATCTCTTCCATCCTCGTCTACCAAATTGGCCAATCGCGCGTCTGGTTCTCCATGTCCCGCGACGGCCTGCTGCCCAAAGTCTTCTCCAATGTACATCCCCTCTTTCGCACCCCAGCCTTTTCCACGTGGGTTGCCGGCGTCGTCGTCGCCATTCCCTCCGGTCTCTTCGACATCGGCACGCTCGCCGACCTATCCAATATCGGCACGCTTTTCGCCTTTGTCCTCGTTTCCATTGGAGTCATCATCCTCCGCTTCCGGGATCCCCACCGCCGCCGCGGTTTCGTCGTTCCCGGCGGCCCCATCATTCCTGCCCTCAGCGTCATCTTCTGCTTTCTGCTCATGGCCGGATTGCCCATCATCACCTGGTACCGCTTCATCATTTGGCTGGTCATCGGCCTGGGCATCTACTTCTTCTACAGCCGTCACCGCTCCGAGTTCGCCAAGTCCCGCTAGTCACGACATACTGGAACTGGAGTCGCCGTGAAGACCTGGCAAAAAGCTGCCCTCACAACGCTCGTCACGCTGACCATCGGCGGCATCTACCTGTTCTCCGTCTTCGAGCATCGCCGCAGCCCCGGCGTTCAGCGTGAAAACAACCTCGAGCAGAATCCCTCGCCCGACGATGTCGCCGTCGTGCGTATGAAGTTCATGACTTCCTTTGACGATGCCCTCAAATTGCAGGGCACAAGCGTGTGGATGAAGAACGGCTACACCATGCCCTACTTTCCGTACGAAGGCGGACGAATCATCTTCGCCAATCGCACCGGTGTCATTCCGTCGGCGCGGCGCCTCGACATCAAGAAAGTCATCAAGGCCGTCCCGCCCGCGCAGGTAGACGACGGCATCTCGCACGGCAGCCGCCAGGTCTTCGCCGTCTTCGCATTGCCCGGTAGTCCGAACCTTTACGCCACGGTCATCGGCGCCATCGACGGCAGCCAGGAAGAGTATTTCTCCGACGTCCTTTTCTTTTACGACGATCCTCACACCATCTACGACAACTGGCCCAGGAACGTGTGGTCCGCCATTGACGCGCACCATGTCGTCCCCGGCATGAGCGAACTTGAAACCCGCATGTCCATCGGCCAGAATCAGCACGCCGACATCTCCAGCGAAGGCGACCGCACGGTAACCTACGATCAGGCCGGCATACAATGGACCATCACCTTCGTCAACAACCGGGCGACAACGATTAAGGGCCAGTAGCTCGGCCGGGAGCCTGCCGGGAGAATCGATGACCGCCGATGAACGCGCATTGACCAGCTTCATTCGCCGCCTGCCCAAGGCCGAGCTGCACCTGCACCTCGAGGGCACCATCCTGCCTGCGACGCTGGTCGAGCTCAGCGCTCGCCACGACACGTATCCCCTCACGCAACACGAAGCCGAGGCGCTCTACCGGTTCACTGACTTTACTGAATTCATCGAATCCTTCAAAGCCGTCACCCGGCGCCTGAAGGACCCCGAGGACTACGAGCTCGTCGCCTGGCGCATGATGCAGCACTTGGCTGCGCAGGGAGTGGTCCACGCCGAGGTCTTTATCTCCGTCGGCGTCATCTATATGTGGCGGAACTTCGATCCGCGCTGCTTCGAGCCCATCTTCGTCGCCCTCGAGCGCGCTCGCGATCGTGCCGCCTGCGAGCTGGGCCTCTCCCTCTACTGGATCTTCGACGCCGTCCGTCACTTCACCGTCGAGGAGGCCGACCGCGTCTTCCGCAAGGCAGCCGAGATGCGCGCTCAATACCCCTCCATCATCGGCATCGGCCTTGGCGGAGACGAGCGCCGCTCCGGCTCCGAGCCCTTCCGCCAGCTCTACACCCGGGCCCGCGCCGTCGGCCTCCGCCTCACCAACCACGCCGGCGAAACCACCGGCCCCGAGGCCATCTGGGAAGCTCTGGCCATCGGCTCCGAACGCATCGGCCATGCGCTCTCCGCGGTTCAGGACGAATCGCTCCTCCAGGAGCTGAGAGCGCGCAGCATTCCGTTGGAACTGAACCCCACCTCCAACGTCCGCACCGGCGTCTGCCCTTCCTTTTCCGCTCACCCCCTGCGCCGCTATTTCGATCTTGGCCTGCTGGTTACCCTCAATTCAGACGATCCCGCCTTCTTCGGCTCCGATCTTGTCAACGAGTTCCTCCTCGCACACACCCAGCAAGGATTTACTGCCGAAGAGCTGCGCCAGCTTGCTGCCAACTCCATCAGCGCCAGCTTTCTTCCCGAAATCGAAAAGGCCGCTTGGCTGGCCCGAATCGAAACTACCGCATGAATTACTTCCGTGTTTTCCGCATCCGTCCAGCCAGCAAGCAGGACATAATCTGCGTTATCATTGAACTAGAGGAGGTTGCGCTCGATGTCCGTCGATTCTGGATCCGAACTGCTCGTTGAAGCGTCCCCCGTGCCGGAGAAAGTGGGATCTGCCGCCCTGCGCGTGATTACATGGTTCTCCGTGGGAATTGCGGTGGCCGCGATCGGCGTCTATGTGGGCACAGCGCTGCGCAGCCGCTACAGATTTAAACGGCGCACTCCCTACGACTTCTACTCCAATGCCGGCTCGCAGCAGGCAAACGAGTTCGGCGTCGGTATCTAACCCCGGCAGCCATCGTCCTCCACAACATGTCGCCCTCGGGCGGCATGTTTGCGTTTGCGGTCCATCGCAAACGCCTTCTATCGCCGCAGCCGCGAAATCAAGTACAAAATCGCCGACAGAACAATGCTGACCAGTATCAACGTCCCAACTGGGAAGAAGAACGCAACGTTCTTGCCTTTGTAGGAAATATCGCCGGGCAGCCGTCCCAACGGCAGCCCGATGCGCGAGCCCAGCAGAATCGCTGCTCCGATTCCTGCAAGCACCAGCCCGATCACCACGAGCGTTCTCCCTAAATCCTGCATCAACAGCCGCCATTTCCAATAAGGCAATCTCTAATCCCTGATCCCTGTTCCCTGTCTTTTCACTTCGTCCCAATCAGCCGAATCCGCGCCGTAAATGCCCGCCCCTCGCCCTCGCTGAACGTTCCAAACCCTTTCGTGGAATCCACCACGTTGTTCACCACCAGATAGTTCCCGCTGTCCGTCGCATTCTCCATCACGCCGCGCAGCCCCCAGTACTGTCCGCGAAAATGAAACTTCCATTCGAGCCCTGGGCTGAAATCCACAAACGCGGGAAACCTCTGCGCCCCCGCAGCCCCAACCACCTGGTCGGCCGCATTCACAGCGGTATACGGAAAGCCCGTATGCGTGTCGAGCAGATAGACAAAGTCCCAGCGATTCTTGAGAAACTTGAGTGGAACCGGCAGCCAGCCCCACGCGATCACCCGATTCGGCACGTCCCAAGCCAGCGGCCCGCTCTGCTGCGCGCCTAGTGGCGATGGCGTCGGCAGGTATTCGAGCGCAGCATTGGTTCGGGCCGAAGAATGCGTGTACGACGCGAACAGCGCGTCCCCGTTCGCAAACAGTTTCTTCAAATTGAACTCTTCCGAGCGATAGCGATCTTCGCGTCCATTCGTCAGCAAATAATCGAAACAATTTGCTGCCGGCACTCCACTACCGCATTGCTTCACAAACTCGGCAAACGTGAAGACGTTCGTCGTGCGCTTCTCAACAAAGTTCGCCCCAGCCAGGATCGACCAAGGCAGCTTGCGCTCCAGGCCCACGCTCCAATTCACCGCCCGAGGCGCGCGCAGGGCGCTTTGGTTCAGGGCAAAAGCCGACTCTGACTTCCCCGTCGGCGTCTGCCCGCACTCGGCATAACACGTGTCGTCGCGGATGCCAGCGTACGTCTGTGCCAGATACTCCAGCTGCGTGTGCTCGTAATAAAGTCCAATCCCTGCCGAAATCTTCGTTCGATTCTTATCGCCCGGCGGCGAATACACCGCCGCCAGCCTCGGCGCCACCAACGGCCGCCGCACAATCTCGTCCCAGTCGAACCGCAGCCCCGGCTCCACAAGCCATCCCTTCGCCGGCTGCCACCGATCCTGCACATACGCGCCGATTTCGCCGTTGTGCAACGTCAACGCCGGCGTCGCGGCAAACGTGCTCTCCCTCAGCGTCGTTCCGTCCTCGCCCAGGTAACTCACCGCCGCACGCGTCTGCCGCTGGTCATACGCAATGTGGTCCAGATCCAGCCCCGCCCTCACCTCGTGCCGACCCAACCATTGCCGCGCCGGTAAATACAACGTCGCCGTTCCCTCCAGCCTCTGTGAGCGTCCACGGAGGTTTTCGAAATAGCCGCCCTCCGTTTGCTCCGGGGTGATCTTGTAAGGCGCGCTGCCTTGCGGCTCGTACCCATCGCCGATACTCACGAATCCAACTCCAAGATCCAGCAGCGCTCCGCCGGCAAAACTCTGCTGGTCGCGCACATACGGCATCCATGCAATCGTGTTGCGCTTTACTGTGCTCTGCTGCGGGGTGAGCGAAGAAATACCGTCATAAGGAGAGTGATAGTTGTTGTAGAGCAGGCCGGCAGTGAGTATGTTGGCCGAAGTCAGGTTGTCCTGGACCTTCACCAGATTGCTGCCGCGGACTAGCTCGTCGGTGTTGGCATTGGCAGGCAGCTCGGAGATGTAAATGTTGTCATACTCGGTCTCCACGCCGTCATACCACCACGCATGGCCGCGCTTCAGTGGCCCCGAAAATGTGAATCGCGGAACAAATTTGTCGAAGCGGATTCCGTTCACGCTGCGAAAAGAGGGAATGAAGTTCGTCGCGTTGAAGCGGAATTTGTCGTCGCCCATGCCGGTATAGAGCGCGATGACACCCCCGGTGGCGCGCCCGAACTCGACCGGATAGCGCGTCGTCTCCGAGTCGATCGAGCGCACTGCATCGGCGCTCACTCGAAGGCTCAGAGAGCCGCCAAGTGGCGACCGGATATCGAATCCGTCCATCGTGTCCAGCGTCTCCCAGGTCTCAGAGCCGGCCACGTGTACCTGCTCGGTCGCATCCTGCACCACGCCGGGATTGAACGGCAAGAGATAGCGGATGTCGCGTGACGTTGAATAGGGGATGTTCACGATCTCCTCTGTGTTCAGCGTGTTCTGGTCGGAGACCTGTTCAATATCGATGCCCGGCGACGACGCTGTGACGTTCACCTGCTCGCGCACAATCTGCTCGTGGGCCAGCACCACTCTTACGCTGTTCTGGCTCGCATCGATTCCGCTCTCATCGGCCTGGTAGAAACCCGGTTTGTCCACACGAATCCGGTACGCTTCCTGCTGCCGGAGCGCGTACCTGCAATTCCCCAGGTAATCCGTCCACAGATGTGCCGCCTCGAGTCCCGGCTCCGTAATCGTCACCTGCGCGCGGGAAACCGACTGACCGTTTTCATCGAGCACAGTCACGGTGACTTGCGTGCCAGGGATATGCGGCTGGCTGGCCGCGAAAGCGGCGCAGAACAGAAGAATCAGGCCGGTGACTGTCCGCCAGGCGCAATCAAAACGCAGCATGAAGACTGATCGGAACCGGCATCTCGTGTTCCGCCTCGCCGCCAGTATAGCGCCGTAGGTGAATACAACCCGGTCAGAGGACATGAAAAGCGCGGATGATCGTTGTGTCCATGGCGGCCATCTCCACTACAGAAATCAATGCAATGCTCAACAGACTCTGCCATCGCGGCGCTGAGGTCCGCCGTCTCGGGGCCAGTTCAAGTACAGCGATTCCGGCCAGGCCGAGAAGAGGAATGAAATAACGCCCTTGCACCCCCGCGGCGTAATCCTGTCCCACGTGCGCCCACCACAAATACAGTGCGACCACGATCAATGCTGCACTGGTGAGCACAAGCGCCAAGTACCAAAGCGCGCGCATGGCGGAGCGCTCCAGGGGACTGCGGATACCCAGCCTCCAGAGGAGAAATAGACTCACCAGCGGCAGAACGTAAACAATGCCCGGACGGAGCAGCACCGTTAGCCAGCCGAATACGCCAACGCCCTGAACATAGAGATTGACCAGCGAGCCAATGCCCAATACATGGAGGAACTCGCGAAGGAGGAAGATCGGGTGATGCAGAACGAGGATGAGCTGTTGCGAAGGATGTGTCCCGCTCAAGGGAGTGGTCATCGTGGATTTCGCGTACTGCAGCCAGCCCGCAGTGACTCCGAGCGCTGCTGCGAGCAGGATGGCGTGAGATCGAATCAAACTCCAGGCGTTGCCGGGCCGAAACAGTCCCGGCACAAGTCCCGCCAAAAGCATGGGGGCGTACGGGGGTTTCACTGAGCAAAATACCGCGGCAAAAATGGCGGCCAGCCACAACTCTCGTGTTCCCCAGTTTCCGCGTACGCCCGCCGCAATTGCCAGCGCGGTGAAAGCCAACGCGCACCCAATCACGGCAGCATCGGGTGAGAGCGAAGCGTACAGGTAAAGAGACATCGGCAATAACCCGGCAACGATAAGTACTTCCTCCGCGAACGGCGCGAAGCTCACGGCCAGGCAAAGGAGCGCCAATGCCGACAGGCAATTGAACAAGCGCCCCAGGTAAAGAAGAAGCAGCGGCCCCGATCCCATCGCCCTTCCCACAGCGATTCCCAACGTCTGTGGCAAGTAAGGAAGAGGCGAATAAAACGCCGACCCGGGAAACGCGACGAATTGTCTTGTTGACGCATCCAACGGAATCGATCTCAGTTGAAGCGTCCCCCTAATCGGCGCAGGTGTCGCCGGATACGCGATTCCGTCGCGCGTGTACACACTGGCTTTCACGAGTTGCGGCAGCGAGCTCGGAAGCGTACCCCCGGCTGCTCCGTTCTGAACCTCGGCGCGTAAATGAAGCTCACTCAGTTGGTACGCCCGATAGAAATGCTGCACCTCATCGGGCACTTGGAACGGCGGGGTAAGGATCACCAGTGGAAGCGAGCCCAGCGCGCCAAGGATCAGCACCACGGCTACGCGTGCGGCTTTTATATCATCTAAAAGGTGTGTGATGCGCCGCCATCCTCTGATTTGATCATCGGGGCCGTGTCGCATGCTGCTTATACTCCGCTTCCTGACCAATACCTGACTCTAGTTTCCGTGCTCCCTGCAAGTTTAGTCTGTGCTGGGCTTTCGGTGGATCATTCCGGCGTGGGGCAAGTATCCGTGGGGTTAACTGAGTAACACCCGGTATGACGGTTTCTGTCTTGTCTGTGACCCTGCACAGGCGATAATGATTAAATTGCGGCAGTCCAGCGTGAGGAATATAACCGTCATTGGAGATTAATGGGCTTCCAATGTCTCCCAATTCCTACCTCAGGCAAAAGAGCAGGAGCGCGACAATGCGCGTGCACGGTGAATTGTTGGCTGTGAAAAATCCCGAGTTGGCGGTTGAGAGAAGCACTACTCGCGGAACAGAAACGGTCGGACGCGAAATTGAGCTGTCGGTGGTGATACCTTGCCTGAACGAGGTGCACACGGTCGGGAAGCGCGTGCGGCAAGCACTGGAGGTGCTGCATGAGGCGGGCGTGGCTGGAGAAGTGATCGTTGCCGATAACGGGTCGATCGACGGGTCAGCGGAGATTGCGGAAGAGGAAGGGGCGCGGGTTGTTTCCGTGCCGGCGAAGGGGTATGGGAACGCGCTGATAGCCGGAATTGCAGCCGCGCGAGGCGAGTATGTGCTGATTGCGGACGCGGACGAGAGCCACGATTTGACTCACATCCCGCGGTTTCTTGCCGAGCTTCGGGCGGGACAGGACCTGGTAATGGGAAATCGGTTCCGAGGTGGGATTGCGAAGGGGGCGATGCCGCCTCTGCACCGGTACCTGGGGAATCCGGTACTGACGGGGCTGGGAAGGCTCTTTTTCAATTCCCGGTGCGGAGATTTTCACTGCGGGATGCGGGGATTCAGAAAAGAGTGTTTTGTGCGGATGGACATCCGGTCGACGGGTATGGAGTTCGCCAGCGAAATGGTGGTAAAAGCGACTCTGCTCCGTATGAAGGTGAGCGAGGTACCGACAACCCAGTCGCCGGATGGGCGGGACCGCCCGCCTCATCTGCGCACATGGCAGGACGGATGGCGGCATCTGCGGTTCTTGCTCATGTACAGTCCGCGATGGCTGTTTTTGTATCCGGGGGCGGTGTTGATTTTGCTCGGTGCAGCGGGGTGCGCGTGGCTGCTGGCTGGGCCGAGACCGATTGACGGCGTTGCGTTTGACGCGTGGACGCTGGCCTATTCGTTCGCCTCCGTGCTGGTGGGTTTTCAGTTTTTGGCTTTTGCTGTATTCACGAAGGTATTCGCTATCTCGGAAGGCTTATTGCCTGACGACCCGCGGCTGACGCGAATGTTCCGTTACATCACGCTGGAAATCGGGCTCGCAGTGGGAGCGATTCTGGCAGCCGCGGGCATCGGCGGCACGATCTTCGCCATTGTGAGAGTCGGACAGGGGACAGTGAGCCTGGATCAGATGCTGCCGCTCGCGCTATCATCGGCGTTTTCGCTGGCGTTGGGAGTTGAGGTAATCTGCAGCAGTTTCTTTCTGAGCATACTCGGGCTGCGGCGTCGCTCCGCGCCGGGCCTGATTCCGTTCCCGGACGCGGAATAGCACGGCGTCACCTGCGCCGTTTTCAGAAACGCATTTTCGGGAGGACCAGGCAAGCGAACTTCTGCAAATTATTGGCGGTTTGGAGGCTGCGAATAATACTGTTGCGTCACCTTGCGGCCGCCAGCTCCAAAGCGCGCCACGCGGCGAATCCCCGTCTTGTGCGCAACAAAACTCAACGTCGTCGCCAGCACGCCCAATCCATATCTCACGCTGCGCTTGAAATTGATCGAAGATGCTTCCTCAAAGTACTTCGTCGGGCACGAAATTTCGCCGATCTTGAAACCGAACATCACCGCCTGCGCAATCATCTGGTTGTCGAAAACGAAATCGTCCGAGTTCTCGAGCAGCGGCAGCGTCTGCAGCAGCTCGCGCGAAAAAGCGCGGAACCCGGTGTGATATTCCGACAGCTTCACTCCCAGAAAGAGATTTTGAAACGCGGTCAGCAGCCGGTTCGAGACATATTTATAGAACGGCATTCCGCCTTTGAGCGCGTCGCCGCCGAGAATCCTCGACGCCAGAACCATGTCATAGACGCCGCTGGCCACCATGCCCGCCATCGCCGGAACCAGCAGCGGCGTGTACTGGTAATCGGGATGCACCATCACCACTATGTCCGCGCCCGCCGCCAGCGCCTCACGATAGCAGGTCTGCTGGTTGCGTCCGTACCCATAATTGGCGTCGTGGATGAACGTCCGCACGCCAAGTTTCCGCGATACCTCCGCCGTTTTGTCCTTGCTGGAGTCGTCGACCAGGATCTTGATGTCTACCACGTCGGACAATTCCCGCACGGTTTGCTCGAGCGTCTTCTCGGCGTTATACGCAGGCATCACCACTGCGACCCGCTTCCCGTTGATCATTACCTTGACTCCTCAAACGGATACGGCCTGACTCGCGCCGGAATCGCGTCTGGCTCGACCAGCCACACGCTTCTGTCCCGATAGTACCGGATCAGCTCCGCATTCCCGGCAGAACCCATATCTCGTGCCCAAATCACTTTTGCGTGATCGATGTCGGCTCGGTTGTACACCCACTCATCGATGGGGTGGTGATCCGAGGCATAGAGCACAATCGCCAGTTGCCCGCCGGGCTGCCTGTTTAACTGGGCTTCCACCTGCACCCGCTCGACTCCAAAGTGCTCGGGGCCGATCCACGACATGTTCCAGTTGCTCGGCGGCCATTCCGGCGGAGCTAGATCTAGCGGCTTGGTAAACATCCGTACACCGCACAGCGCCACGCACAGGAACACGAGGAAACGCACTGCTGTAATGCCCATCGGCCTTCCCTCGGGCCTCCACACTCTCAAGTGCCGCATGGCCTGCAGTCCAATGGCGTAGAAGACCGCCGTGAATGGGGCCACGTAATACGGCATCAGGTAGATCTCGATCAGCATTCCTGCCATTAGCACCAGCGAGCAGATCACAAGAAGGCGCATTCTTCGGTCCAGAAGCACGCGCCGCACCATGATCAGCGGCGGCAACAGAGCGGGGCCGGCGTAAAACAACAGCGCCATTCCAATTTTGGCCAGCGTAAAAGGCAAGAATCCCTTCACAGAGTGGATCTTGTTATAAAAATCCATCTCCTCTTTTTCATAAAAGATCCGCATATCCTCTGAGCGGTACGCCGGAGCGGGGCGCAGGTGCTGCCAGATGTAATACGGAACAATGGCGTAGGTATTGCGATTGATCGTGTAGGGAAGCGTAGTGGCTTTTCCAAATGCTTTCAGGTCGTAGTACCCCATCCATGCGGCGGCGCACACCACCAGTGCCGCCGGCAGCGCAGCGCGCCTGGCCAGCACAATCTTGCGCAGCCGATTCTTCCCCTTCCATATCCAGTGGCCAAGCATCACCGCAACCGGCAGGCACAGCAACACGCCCTCGTACGGGCGCGTGAAGCCAACCAGCACCACCCCGATGCTCATCAGCAGGCTGTATCGAAAGCGCGCAGTCTTCATCAGGCGCGGCAACGCGCCCAGCACCAGCGCCCCTCCCAGCGCTGCGAGTGTTCCCGCTGTGTGGTAGGTATTGATCCAGTCGCTGAAGAGCCCGAGGCGGATGACCGCGATGAACCCTCCCAGCAATGCCCAGTTCGCCGGCAGCCACGCCTGCAACATCCACGTGAGCACACCGCACAAAAGGCCCGCCGCTACCAGAAGTCCAAACCACGGATGTCCCAAGAGCGCCTGGCCCGCTGCCAGCAGCAGCCCTTGCCCGGGAAAGTACATCGATTGATACGTCGGCTGCATGGTGATGTGGATGCTCTCAAAGTGCGTCCACATGGCCGGCGTCGGATTGGCCAGCCGTCCGTGAGCGAACGTGTCGCTGGCGAGAAGAAAACTGAAGTCGTCAGGTACAAACGGCAGTGGAATCGGGAACAGCGGCAGCAATGCCAGCCGTAGCACAATCGCGCTCACCCCGACCGTTACGGCAGCCAGGCCTTTCCTCCGCGCCAGCCGCGCGAAAATCCTCTCCCCTCGCACAAACCATCCCGCGCCAAAACCGGGCCAGGCGAACGCGCAAGCCATCGCGATCGCCGTCAAGCCGAATTCGATTGCTGCAAATTTCATCTTCGATTCATTGGCTGAAAGCAGCCGTGCCTCGGCGGCACGTCACTCTTGTCCGGCCGTATCGTCGCTGCCGCGGCTTCGGCACTCTTACTTCCCTGCGCTGCCGCCGCTGGCCCCCGTCGGGTACGGCGAAATCCTCGCCGGAGTTGCATCCGGCTCCACAATCCACACCGTGCGGTCTCCGTAGTACCGGATCAGTTCCCCATTGCCGGCAGGATCTCCATCTCTCGCCCAGATAACATTGGAGTGATCGATGTCCGCCGCGTTATAAACCCACTCGTCGAATGGATCGTGATTCCCCCAATAGCGCACGATCACCAGTTGCTTGCCCGGCTCATGTTCGAGCCAGGTCTCCATCTGCGCCCGTTCCGTTCCATAATGCCCCGGACCGAACCAGTTGAAGTTCCAGTTGCTGGGCGGCCATTCGCTTTGCGCAATATGCAGCGGATCCGCAACGATGCGCAGCCCTGCCATGACCAGGCAGATCGTCACCATGAGCCGCGCCAGCGTTAGTCCGACCGGCTTCTTCTCGGGTTTCCAATGGCGCAGGTGGCGCATCAACTGCAAGCCGATGGCATAAAACGCCGCGGTGAATGGAGCCACGTAATGCGGCAGAAGATAAATCTCGATCGCCATTCCCGCCGCCAGCACCAGCACACTCACCACCAAGAACCGAATGCGCCGATCGCGAAAAACGTGCCACACCATCAACATTGCCGGGAACAGCGCAAACCCCGAGAAAAACAGAAAGGTGAATCCAACCTTGCTCAGCGTCTGCGGCAAAAAGCCCGTCAGGGAGTGGATTCCCTTGTAATAATCCAGCTCTCCCTTGTGATAGAACCTCCGCATCTCCGCATAGCGGTAGTCCGGCTCGGGCCGCGCATGTTGCCACACATAATACGGAGCAATCGCGTAGGTGTTGCGATTCACGGTGTACGGCGGCGTAAGCGGATTGCCGAAGGCGCGGTAGTCGTAGTAACCCACCCATGCCACGGCAGCCATACCAAACATAAGCGGCACCGCGGCCAGCCGCGCCATCGCGGCAGTGCTCGGCCGATTCTTCCCCTTCCACATCCAGCGCGCCAGCACGAACCCGACGGGCAGGCACATCAGAATGCCTTCGTAAGGCCGCGTCAGCACCAGAATCGCAATGCCGATTCCGATCAGGACCGCGTAGCGCATCCGTCCGGTCCTCGTGAGTCGCGGCAGCCCTCCCAGAATCAGCGCTCCGCCCAATGCGCCCAGGGATCCGGCCGCGTGATAGGTGTTTGTCCAATAACTAAACACGCCCAGGCGCAGCACCGCAATCGCTCCGCCCAGCAGTGCCCAACTCGGTGGCAGCCACGCCTGCAGCATCCAACAGAGCGCCGCGCACATCAGTGCGCTCGCGATCAGCAACCCGATCCAGGGATTTCCCAGCAGAACCTTGCTGGCCGCCAGCACTAGCCCCTGCCCGGGAAAGTACATCGACTGATACGTCGGCTGCATCGTGATGTGGATGCTTTCAAAGTGCGTCCACATCGCGGGAGTGGGATTCGCCAGCCGGCCGTGCGCAAACGTGTCGCATGCCAGCAGAAAACTGAAATCATCCGGTACGAAGGGCAGTGGAACTGGAAACAGAGGAAGAATGGCCAGCCGCAGCAGGATCACGCTGAATCCAACGGACGCTACCGCCAGACCCCGTTTGCGCGCCAACCGTGCGAAGCTTTGCTCGATCCGCGCGAAAATCTCGGCGCCAAGCCGCGGCCAGGCGAACGCCGACGCAATCGCGATCCCCGTCAGCCCGAATTCAAGAATCAGCAGGGCAGGGCTCGGCTTATGGGCTGATGGCAGTAGCATATCGGTTCGGCAAACAAGATCCCGTAGAGATCATCGCGATTCTACGACATTCGCAGCGGAACACCTCGAAGGGATCCATCTACCCGAACCCGCTTCGTCACCTCGCTACGCCCACTCAAAAACACGGGAGAGCATGAGCCGGTGGCGGAGGATTTTCACCGGCTCATCTCTCCCGTAGAACGGGTAAAGTTGTAAACGCGGGAATCGCTAGGAGCATTGCCGAGGAGCAGCCGTTTCGGCTGCGCGCGTCTGTTCGACTACGCAAGTGACGAGCTGACCTGATTGAAAACAGCGCTTACGGCCGTGGCAACATGCCTCACGCCGGCAATGGCTCCTAGGGCAATCAGGGTCACCAGCAACGCATATTCAACCAGATCCTGACCAGCTTCGCTGTGCCTCAGGTCCTGGATCTTCAAGTGCACCTGGAGAACGATCTTCCCAAAACGGTTCATCTCATCTCACCTATCTATTCTTCCCGATCAGTGATCTTTCAGGATGAGCCGCAGTGCGGCGCGCTTAACTTTCACGAGAGCGCTCCCGTGTCTTTCACTGAACCAGTGGGATAAAGCGAACAGGAACGCACGCGGTTTGCGTTTTCCTGGCCGTTCAAAGCTCTTCTTTTTGAGAGCAGTCGGCCCCTTGCGGGGAGAGTACATCCCGGCTTATGGCCGGATGCGCATGTCCCCGCGAAGATGCAGAACTCCTCTGGCCTGTTGGACAACGTGGGACTACGCCAGCGAGCTGCTGATCTGGTTGAACACGCTGGTCACGGCTGTCGCCACATGGCTGACACCGGAAATGCACACAAGGGCAATCAGCGCAACCAAGAGTGCGTACTCGACCAGATCCTGGCCTTCTTCGCCGTTCTTGAGGTTATAGAATTTCGCGTACAGCTTCAACAGTGTGTTGCTCATTTGTACTTCCTCCCTATCCGTGGTTTTCCGGCCTGAGCCGGCGTACGGCGTGCCTTGTTTTTCATTCGCGAGCGATCTCTCGCGTCTTTCACTGTCAAAGGAACGGATGAAACCAAACAAGAACTTACGTGGTTCGCATCTTCCTCGTCAGTCGTTGCTCTTTCTTTCAGAGCCATTCACCTTGCAGGGAGAGTACGTTCCGGATTCATGCCGGAGGCGTATCTCTCCCGCCAGGATTCTCGGGCCCAGCGTGAGTTGTGCGGCCAGCAATTACGCCAGCGAGCTACTGATCTGGTTGAACACGCTGTTCACAGCAGTGGCCACATTGTTGACGCCGGTGATGCACACGAGTGCGATCAGGGCAACCAGCAATGCATACTCAACCAGGTCCTGGCCGTCCTCGCTATTCCTCAGGCCCTGGATCTTCACGTACAGATTCAAAAGTGCATCCCGCATGTCTTTCTCCTTTGGTGATACTCCGGCCTGAGCCGGCGTCGGTCACTACCACGATCTCGTGTGTTTTGCACGGACAAGAACAGGTGCTCGGTTTGTTCATCCCTGCCCGGTTGCTTGTTGCTCTGCATCCAGAGCGGTTGACCTCGCAGGAGGACACGCTCCGCAAATTACCAGCAGCGCATCCCCCGCGAAGGAGCTGAGGTTCAGGGTGTGTTGTAGCTGTTGAAACTACGCCAGAGAGCTGCTGATCTGGTTGAACACAGCCGTGACCGCCGTGGCGACGTGTGAAACGCCGCTGATGACGGCGAGAGCAATCAGGCAAACTAGAAGGGCGTACTCGACCAGATCCTGACCTTCCTCACGATTCATCAAGCTTTGAAGTTTCACATAGAGCGCAAGAAACAAGTTATTCATATAGTTCTCCGAGAGTTCAATGTCCCAGCCTCAGCCGGGCAGTCACTACCTTGCACCTGGCGTGCCATTCTCGGACAAAATGAACTGGCTTTAGAATCAATATCTTGCAAAAGGCGCTGCGCGGTGCGCCTTCGCAAGCTGTATACCCTCGTTTACAGCCGCTGAATCCATCGACCCGCGCCGTATACATTACCGGCGGCTCGTCTTCGTAGGAGTTGCTTCGGATCACCTTGGCAATCCCGGCGATTTCACAACCGCTGGAAACTCCTTGCCGCCATTGGCGGTCTCCTCCTGAGCTCGAGGAGTTTGTAGTGGCCGGGGTAAGCCCGCAACCTCAGGAACTCCCGTAGAATAGCCTCCATGGCAAGCAAGCTGGATCTTCCCCCAGCGCAGGGGCGCCGCGACTTTGCTGAAGTTGCGATTG
>Ga0182027_10005833_pt1 | contig 18614 bp, 14 predicted proteins | sample 712E1DmetaG_FD_121300 | JGI IMG/M metagenome (GOLD analysis project Ga0182027, IMG submission 121300) | Permafrost microbial communities from Stordalen Mire, Sweden - 712E1D metaG (Illumina Assembly) | ecosystem: Environmental > Terrestrial > Soil > Wetlands > Permafrost | place: Sweden... | reverse complement strand
CCGGAGATTATATTAAAAAAGGTCAACCCCTATTTGAAATATACAGTCCAGATTTAGTGCAGGCGCAAAATGAATATCTGATTGCTTTGAATAATTCAACGAATTCATCTTCACTTCTAAATGCAACCAAAAAGAAGCTGGAAATATTCGGATTAACTCCGGATCAAATTCAAACTCTTGAAAATACCCGAATGATTAGTATTACATTAACTTATTACTCCCCTATCAGCGGTACAGTAATTGAAAAGAAAGTTCAAGAAGGTGTTTATGTGAATGAAGGAAGTGTAATCTATGAAGTTGCGGAACTTTCAACTCTCTGGAATATTGCTGAAGTTAATGAAAACAATATCTCTACTATAAAAATGGGAAGTCCGGTTAAACTTAATTTACGAGCATATCCCGGAGAAGAATTTAACGGGAGAGTTACTTTTATCTATCCTGTCATAAATTCTCAAACTAGAACAATAAAAGTAAGAAGTACTTTTTCAAATTACGGAGGGAAACTTAAACCACAAATGTATGGAGAAACAGTATTCAGCAAATCCGGCGGACAAGGATTATTAGTCCCGTCTGATGCTGTAATCATTGCCGGAAAACGAGCTGTCGTTTGGGCTAAAACGGGTGACGGAATGTTCGAAGCCAGAAGTGTTCAAATTGGTAACAGGTTTGGAGATAAATATCAAATTATTTCAGGTCTTAATGAAGGAGATGAAATTGCTGCTACAGGAGGATTCCTAATTGATTCGGAGAGTCAACTTAAAACCGGATTACCATCTGGTGATACAACAAAAGGTTCAAAAAAATCAGCTCCCGGTACAATGCCCGGAATGAAAATGTAGAATCAAATTCATATAGAAAAACTAATATCAAAATAAAAAGGAGTAGTAAGATGAAATCGATCAAAATTCTATTAATCGCCTGTTCTTTAGTTATATCTTCTAATGCAGTAATATTTGCGCAAATGCAAATGAACAGTAAAGATTCCAAAATGGGAATGAAAAAAGATTCGGTTAAAACCGAAGATATAGTTCGAAAAGGAGTAATTAACCTTAAAACGATCGATAAAAACAAAGATAGTAAAGTCTTTCAGGATCAGATGGATTTTAATGTAATTTCTGACAAACCGGGAATATGTCCATTATGCGGAATGACTTTAAAAGAAGTAACTCTTAAAGAAGCAAAAGCTACTTTACTTAAACACGGTTTCAAGGTTAAGTAAACTTTTCTCTTAGAATATTGGTTAAGTAGATTGAATATTCACTTAATATAATATTGCCGTGGATTTATTCACGGCTTTTATTTTAAAATTTATGCAACTGAATAATAAAGAGGTTGTAATGAAAAAGTTTATTAGAGGACTTTTAGTACTTTCAATAATTGCTGTTATATTTATAATTTTTATTTTTTCAGGTTTTTATGACATAGGCGCTGCAACCCCGCATTATAAATTTACACGTTGGGTTATTTCAAAATTAAAAGACAATTCTATCAGACACCATGCAAGTGAAGTTACTGAACCCCAAAATCTATCCGATTCTACTTTAATTAATACCGGTTTTATACATTATAGAGAAATGTGTTCTGGATGTCATGGCGCACCCGGTATAATTCGAAATGAAGTCTTCGAAGGTCTATACCCAAAACCCCCGAAACTCCTTAAAACAGCTAATGAATGGAGACCTGCAGAACTTTTCTGGGTAATTAAAAACGGGATTAAAATGACCGGTATGCCCGGATTCGGAATTACACATTCAGATGATAAAATATGGGCTATTGTAGCATTTATGGAAAAACTTCCCCCAATGACACCGCAACAATATAAAGAAATGGACAATAAACTTAAAAAAGAATGAAAGGCATGAATTATTGGTTAAAATGCTGGTTTTATATCAAAATACAAGATAATTCACATTTAATACTAATTCTAACCTATTCTTTGCATTAGAAATTTATTATAGGTAAAAAAGCAAATTTAAGTGTAAATACTACTAAATTATTGTTTTTATTTGAATTTAGGCCCATTTAATACTTTATATAATCTAGGACATCTACTCTTTGAATATTATGAACTTTATTCCCCAAAATGTAGTTATATGGATAAAATGTCCAAATAGCAAATGGGAGATAAAATGAAAAAAGCATTGGTAAAAGAGAAATTGGAATTAGAAAAAAAATACCAGGATTTTGATTCAGAAATAGTACCTCATGTCAACGCATTAAACAGTTTTGCTCTTAAAATGACAAATGATTTGGATGATGCTGGAGATCTTGTTCAGGATACACTTTTAAAAGCATTCCGTTTTTTTGATAAATTTGAAAAAGGTACAAATGCAAAGGCGTGGTTATTCCAGATTTTAAAGAATTCCTTCATAAATAATTATAGAAAAACTTCAAGAGAACCTAATAGAGTTGATTATGAAGATGTACAGAATTTTTACGAATCTATTAAAGCAGATGAAGTAAAATCGAACCATTATGAAAATGATGCTTTTAGTGATGTTCTGGATGATGAAATAGCTCAAGCACTTTCATTGCTTCCGGACGATTTCCGGACAATAGTCTTTTTAAGTGATATAGAAGGCTATACTTATGAGGAAATTTCCGACTTTATGGATTGCCCGATCGGAACTGTCAGATCTAGACTTCACAGGGCAAGAAAAATGTTGTATACCCTGCTTTACCAATATGCCGGTAAAAATGGCTATGTCAAACTAAATAAAGTAAAAAATAACCGTAAGAATCAAAACGAAATTAAAAAGATAAACAAAATTGATTCATATAGTCATGCATAATTCTATCTTTTTATTAATCTAGTGTAGTATAAAAAATATATGTAATATAGCAGGTTATTGAGGTAAATAAGTAACTATAGGCAATTTGAATAGATTTTTATAGACAAAGAACTCTGTTTTTTTTATATTTGTATGGTGATTTTTATAAACACATATCAATTTGCTGCTAAAGATAAATTTTCAAGTAACACTTTAAGTTACCTAGTCTTAATTAAATGGAATTAAGAGAGAAAGATTTTTTCATGAAAAGGTATTTATTATTTCATGAGGAACTTTATTGTGTGAATTGAGTAAAATAATCGTTTTATTTAACGATTATATCAATGAAAAATTAGTTAAAACAATATATTAATAAAGCAGGAGAAGCTGAGAATTGAAGATAACGAAGCAATTTACTAATCGCGAAAGTAAATCTTTAGATCAGTACCTTCAGGAAATTGGCAAAGTAGATCTTTTAACTCCGGATGAAGAAATTGAACTTGCAATCCGTATTAAAAAGGGGGATCAAACTGCTCTCGAAAAACTTACGAAAGCTAATTTAAGATTTGTTGTCAGCGTGGCTAAGCAATATCAAAATCAGGGATTGCCCCTCGGAGATCTAATTAATGAAGGTAATCTAGGACTAATTAAAGCAGGAAGAAGGTTTGATGAAACTCGTGGATTCAAATTTATATCTTATGCAGTGTGGTGGATCCGCCAATCTATAATGCAGGCTATTGCCGAACAATCAAGAATGGTTCGTCTTCCTTTAAATCGTGTCGGTGCATTAAACAAAATGGGTAAAGCCTTAAGTCAATTAGAACAGGAATATGAAAGAAGACCAAGTCCTGAAGAAATCGCTACCCAGTTGGACATGGATGTTTCTGATGTTACATATGCTATGCAGATAGCAGGACGACATGTTTCAATGGATGCTCCTTTCGCTCATAGTGATGATAATAATAATAGTCTACTAGACGTTATGCCTAATGACGATCAGCCATCACCTGATAACACTTTAATGAAAGAATCATTGAAAGCAGAAATTGAAAGATCTCTTTCTACTTTAACAGAAAGAGAAGCTGAAGTTATCCGTCTTTATTTTGGGTTAGGAAAAGAACATTCTCTTACATTGGAAGAAATCGGTGAAAAACTTAATTTAACTCGTGAACGCGTAAGACAAATTAAAGAAAAAGCTCTTATTCGATTGCGCCATTCTACCCGTAGTAAAAACTTAAAAGCATATCTCGGATAGTATTATTCTCCTAAAGTCCCCCGAAATGAGGGACTTTTTTGTTTAAACACATCTGCTTATTTTTATTCTCAAAGATTTAATTTCTAAGGTGAATTATGAAAAAAAACCATATTTTACTTTCATTACTATTTATTTTAACATTCTTTCTTTCCACTTTCGATATTGCGCAGAATAATATTACCGGTTACTGGAATGGTAGAATAAAGATGCTAACTTTGGATTTAGATTTTCAACTTGAAGTTAAAAAAGCATCCGATTCTTTAAATGCTTTTCTTAGTATTCCTAAACAGCTATTAAAGGATTATCAGCTTTCAGTATTTCATTTCAATAATCCTGAAGTTTATTTTGAAATACCCAGCCCGGCAGGAATTGCAAAATTCAATGGCAAGCTTAATGCTGATTCAATTTCAGGTTCTATTTTGCAGGCAGGTATTGCAGGGACATTTTATTTAGGCAAGTCAATTAAACCGACTGTTACAATTAAAGAACCGGAAAAAACTGAACCTCTCCCCTATCTTGAAGAAGAAGCGGTCTTCAAAGATAAAGATGTGTTATTGGCAGGGACATTAACCCATCCAAAAGAAAATAAAAAATATCCGGCTATAGTACTTTTAAGCGGTAGCGGTCCGAATAAACGTGATGAAGAAATTTTAGGTTTCAAGATATTTCAAAAAATTGCTGATTATTTAACTAAAAACGGAATCGTTGTTTTACGCTATGATAAGAGAGGTACAGGCGGTTCTTCAGGAAATATTAGACAAGCAACTACTGAAGATTTTACTAATGACGCCATAGCAGCAGTTGAATTCCTTAAGAAACAGCCGTTCGTTGATGTTAAAAAGATTGGATTATTAGGTCATAGTGAAGGAGGTATTGAAGCTCCGATGGCTGCATCAATTTCAAATGATATAGCATTTATAATCCTGATGTCTGGTCCGGGAGTTAACGGAGGAGATGTAATTGTTGAACAGCAGAAAATGAATCTGAAACTTGCAGGAGCATCAGAGGATCTTATTAAAGAAAACACTGAATTACAGGAAAAAGTGAATAATGCATTAAGAAATAATAAGGACTTTGAAAGTGTCAGAAAAGATTTAACGGATTTTGAAGAAAAAGATTTTCTGAATCTCAGTCCGGAAATCAGATCTTCAATTAAGAATAAAGATGCATTTATTAAATCAAGAGTTCAGACCCAAATGACTGCATTTGATAATCCTTGGTTCCGGTATTTTATTAAATATGATCCAATTCCCGCTCTCGAAAATGTTAAAGTGCCGGTATTAATATTATTCGGTGAACTTGATATGCAAGTTTCAGCTAACCAAAATAGATCTAAGATTGAAGAAGCTTTGAAAAGAGGCGGAAATAATAAATATAAAACAATTGTATTTCCAAAAGCAAATCATCTTTATCAGGAAGCTATAACCGGCAGCCCAAGTGAATATGGCGATCTTCCAAAAGAGTTTGTGCCGGGATTTCTTGAAAAAATCTCAGATTGGATTTTAGGGATTAGTTATTAGGTGACAATAAGTCCACTTTTTGTTTAATCCGCTGAAAGCGGGATAAGATTGTTTTTCAGATACCTCACCGCAAGCAGCGAGGAATTGACCTTAAAACCTCCTCTGGCGGATTAAATATTATTTTTTGTTTCATTTCTATTGAAAAGTTCCGGCCCGTCATCGCGAGATACTATTGCGATATGTGGGAGTTACAGTAGCGAAATATTAAACAACTAAGCAAGGAATAAGTAGCAAGGATCTTTAAAGAAACCAACTTTTACCACCACAAATTTAATCCGATGAATGCGCAATAAGTGACCGATATGCAGGTATACATATATGATATCTGATATATCCTAAGGTATGTCGACTTAATATTACTTATATATTACATTATAATATTACATAACAATGTTACTCTATAAAAGAAATTCAGGCGATTTTCGAATCCTTAGTAATGCGATAGAATGCAAATAGAAACTCACATATGTCAAACTATACTCATCTGCCTAAATATTTAGAAACCCTGTTAGCCGCATTAGCCCGTAAATTGTAATAATAAAAAGGATAATCAAAGCTATGGAAAACTCCTTTGACGAAAACCACATTGCCGGGAGACCATTTATTAACATCAACAGTGCTGCAGATAATAACACCCTTGGCTTTATCAACACGAGCATCGGCAAAATTCATTACCGGATTAGGTATTCCGGCAGCCACTGTTCCGTTACTGTTTAACACAATTGAACCCAGGTTTTTACTTGCAGGAGCCAATGTTTCATCCCTAGTCCATGTAATTGGGTTGATGGCAATTCCGCCGGGTAATGTTACAACATTAGTACCCGGAACAACATCAGGAGATTCGGTATTATATGAAATTATTACCCCTATATCATCGGATCCTTGAGCAAATTTCAAATGAGGATTTTTCGCAAGATATTCCGGTGTAATTGAATATCCTATTACATATGCAGCTATCATTCTTTCATACACCTGCGGATTAAGTCTCATATATTCCGATAAAAGATATATCAGGACATTCGATCCTTGAGAATGTCCGGCCAAAATAAAGGGTCGACCTTTATTATAATGTTTTATATAGTAATCAAAAGCTGAAATTGCATCTGCTGTAGGTATACCTGATACAACCTTTTCCTGTTCAGACGGAGGTAAAGACATTCGATAGAAAATATCTACCTGTCTATAGTATGGCGCATATATATTTCCGACTGTTGAAAAAGCAGTTGCTTGTCTGTTAAATGCTAAAGGAGCTCCTATTAACATTGAAGGATTATCTATTTTGCAAATATTTGAATCACCCGCAACTTTCGTCCAGGCAGTAGGATAAAGGTAAAAAACATCAACAGGTCTGGAAATTGATGTAGGTACAGCAAGCCAATGTTCCGCTTTTGAATAATCAGTATGATTCGGATTGTTTACTATGTAGACCGCATCAATCGGATTATTTGAGCAGGTTAATAAAGTTAAACATAAAAAAAGCACTGCAATATTTAACAATATATTTTTTATCTTTAATATTTTACGCATATCCTGTAATATTCTTTTTAACATAAACAACTCCAATTTATAATATGATTTAATTATCGGTAAAATGTTTGGAATTGTTTAATCTGGGTTAGGGATTAGAATTTTGAGATCAGTATTTAGAAGTTAAGGGAATTAACAAAATTAAAATTAAAGATTATTTAATCTGTTTTTTTTCTTTGAAAATGAATCCATCTAGTGAAATCTAATCCCAAGTCCCTAACCCCTAATCTCTTAAATAAAACCAACTTTTCAATTTATCAAACTTTTTGGGGTCAACCAGTTTATACGCGTATTCATTCGTATGTGAAGAATAATTATAATCCTGTGACCATTCCCCTGCTTTATTAACAATTATTTCAATTGCTGCCAAAACCGTATCGAGTTCATTATCAGTCATTGTAGGATGCAGAGAAAAACGAACCCAGCCGGGTTTTTCGGATAGATCACCTTTGTTGATTTTATCTGTAATTCTAATTGATCTTGTAGGATCAACATGAAGAAGATAATGACCGTAAGTTCCGGCACAGGAACATCCGCCCCTAACCTGTACACCAAAACGGTCATTAAGAAGTTTTACCATTAAATTATAATGAATATCTTCTGTATAGAAAGAAATAATTCCTAGTCTATCTTTGATTTCAGGTGCAAGTATATGTAAGGTTGGAATTTTAGATAATCTTTCCAAAGCTGTATTTAAGAGATCATGTTCACGCTGTAGAATATTATCAACTCCCATTTCCTCTTTTAATTTAATTACTAGTGCAGATTTAATTGCTTGAAGAAAGCCTGGTGTTCCTCCGTCTTCTCTTATTTCAATATCATCAATATATTTGCGTCCTCCCCAGGGATTTGTCCAATCAACAGTTCCACCGCCCGGTTGATCCGGAATTTTTAAATGATAAAGATTCGAGTCGAATAACAGAATACCAGATGTACCCGGACCTCCGAGAAATTTATGAGGAGAAAAGAATATCGCGTCAAGTTTTTCATTGGGATCATCTGGATGCATATTAATATTCACATAAGGAGCCGCGGCGGCGAAATCGACAAAACATAGTCCGTCGTATTTATGTATCATTTTAGCCATTTTATAAAATGGGGGTTGAATACCTGTTACATTTGAACCTGCGGTAAATGATCCTATTTTAAGCTTTCTCTCTTTATATGATTCCAATACATCTTCGAAATGGTCAAGATTAACCGCGCCTGAATTATCGGGTTCAATAACTACTACATCACAAATTGTTTCGAGCCAGGAAGTATGATTCGAATGATGTTCCATATGAGTTAAAAAAACAACAGGTTTTTGATCATGGGTTATATGAGTAAATTCCTGTAATTGTTCACATACTTTAAGTCCGAGAATTCTCTGGAATTTATTAATTGCCGCGGTCATACCATAACCGCAGAATATCAATACATCATTTTGAGAGGCATTAACATGTTTCTTAATAATATTTTTAGCTTCCTGATATGCTTCGGTCATTATTGTTCCGGTTTCATTAGTTTCCGAATGAGTATTGCCTACAAACGGACCGAAATTATGAATCATATTTTGTTCAATAGGATTATATAATCTGCCGCTTGCAATCCAGTCTGCATAAATTATTTTCTTATTACCGTATGGACTTTCGAATGTCTGATCTATACCAATAATATTATTTCTAAACCGCAAAAAATAATTCTCGAGAGATAACATAAACTAACCCATAAACTATTAAAGAAAATTGAATCTATAACTTTGAGACAAAAGGCAGCATTAACTTCTGCACATTTGACATATAAAATACGGAAATGATTTATTAGTAGTAATTATTTAGTATGTTTTTGTATGAATAACGGATCTATATGTAAAATAAATCCCCTCCTTGGAGGGGTTAGGGGTGGGTTGTATGTGTAAATGTCAATCAATCTATCATATTGGGCAGAGTTTGTAGAATGATAAATAAAAAACCACAATTCTATTCAGTAAAATTATATCATATATTCAAAACCCTGTTTTCTCTTTCAGCTTTTTTATCCAGCATAGATCCGATACCGACTCCAATTGGTATTCCAAGAGCGGGACCAATTGCGATAAAGATAGCATTTTTACTTACATCATAAATTAATATTCCTAAAAAAACACCGAAACTAAGACCGTATGACATCCATCGATTTTGATAAAATCCTTTTTTAACCAGCTTATAATATTTTGAAGAAATGATCTGAATATCCGAGTAACAGAAGTTCATAAAATATCTTGTTCTGCCTGGTCTTACTTCCACTTTTATTTTTAGTTTCTGCAATCTTTTTAGAATTCTATAAGCATTATTATTATCAAATACTTTTTTTTCATCAAGTTCTTTCAAAAAAGCAATTAACTTTTCGATGCTATTTTTAGTTCTTTCATTAGTTATTTTGAAATAAAGATCATTTAGCCAAATTAAATATTCCGAAATTGATATCATTTTTATTATCCCCTAAATGGTGAATCCTAAAAATACAATATAACTTATGCGTTAATTTATTTCAAATAATGAAATTCAATCATTTTACTTTATTGTATAACTGCAACATGTTATTCTGTTTTATATTTCCACGTCACAGAGCAGAGAGGGAGTGAATTCTTCAAAATTTGACTGACGATAAAGCATTAGTTCTTAGACATTTTTAATGTCAGAGTTTTCCATAAGACTATCAACTTTGCTTAGCCTCGACCAGAAAAATCCATAGATTGATATTATAGCAAAACAACCCATTGGTATGATAAAACTTACTGACATATTATATATATCTCCAAGATAACCCATAAGTTTTGGCATAATTGCGCCGCCCATAATAGCCATTACAATAAAACCCGATGCTTTTTTTGCCTGTATGCCAAGACCATAAATTCCTAACGCAAATATTGTAGGAAACATGATTGACATAAATAAAAAGCAGAGGAAAACAGCTATAACTGAAATCCAACCCAATTTAAAAATAACTATTAGACATAAAAAAACATTGATGAGAGCGTAAGTACCAACTACTTTATGCGCTTTCAACTTTCTTAGTAATACAGCTCCAGTTGCGCGACCTAAAAGAAATAACGGAAATCCAATTGTTCCTAATAAAAAAGTAGCTCCTTTTTCATTTACAAAATAAAACCCGTTGCGTAATATTGAACGGTCCCTAAAAATCCAGCTATTAGCCAGGGAATGAGAAATCGAAGGTATTTCCTCAATCATATAATTAATGAAAAAGCTGAAAATACCTGCTTGAGCTGCGACATATAAGAACTGGGCTACAACGGCTCCAACAAAATGCGGATGCGACCAGATAGAGCGTTTTATACCTGTTTCTTGCGATTCGCTCAAATGGTACTCATCTTCCGTATTCAAATCAGGAACATCAGAAAAGTAAAAAATAATAGCCATAACTAATACGATTATTGCCACAACCATGTAAGGGATGTAAAGCTGTCCCTGAGCAACTGCAGCTCCCTGTGAAGAATAAAAGAAAGAACCCCCTATAATCGGACCGAGAATCCAACCAATTCCATTAAAGGATTGAGCAAAGTTAATACGAGCTGCTGCATATTTCTTAGGACCAAGAACAGTTGTATATGGATTTGCAACTGTTTCAAGAATAGTAAGTCCCATCGCAATAAAACATACTCCAAGCAGAAAAGCCCAGAATGCTGAAATATGCGTAGCCGGAATAAACCAAAAACCTCCAAGTGAAACTAATAACAATCCGGCAATGATACCTCCTTTATAACCCAATTTGTGAGCAAGCCAGCTGGCGGGCAATGCCATTAAAAGATAACCTAAATAATGTGAAAATTGCACCCATGCAGATTGTCCTTTTGTTAAATGCAAAAAATCCTGAAAATGTTTATCCATTACATCAATCATTCCATTACATGTACCCCATAACAAAAACAAAGTGCTTACCAAAGTAAAAGTGAGGATATAATTTTTACCGTTTTCTTTTCTGAACATTTTTGATAAAACCATAATTCATTCCTTTTTTTATCTGCCTTGGATTAGTGAAATTGTTCATATATACTTTATTAAAATATTCAGCTGTTATAAAGCGGACCAAAATTCTTGCAGGCTTTAAAATCGGCACTTTCCAAATCAGATGTTCCGAAAGCATTCCATGAACTTGGCCTGTAAATTCTTTCTACAGAAACATTATGCATATTGACCGGAATCCGGAGCATGGACGCAAGAGTTATAATTTGATCGCCTATATGTCCATAGCTTATGGCTCCATGATTTGCGCCCCAATTTGCCATTACGGAATAAACATCTTTAAATGCGCCTTCACCTGTAAGAATCGGAGCAAACCAGGTTGTGGGCCAGGTAGGACTTGTTCTTTTTTGCAAAATCCTGTTAATATTTTCGGATAGATTAACAGTAAAACCTTCGGCAATTTGAATTACCGGACCTAATCCTTTTACTAGATTTACACGGCACATTGTTACCGGCATTTCACCTAAGGTTAAAAATTGCGAAGAAAACCCGCCGCCTCTAAAATATTCCAATTCTGCTGGACACCAGGTTGTAGCTTTCAGGCAAGCTTCAACTTCAGCAGGTGAAATTTCATAGAATGGTTTCATTACAGCTTTGCCTTTTCTTTTTTGTCTGCCTGTTCCATCAAGAGTTGTTGAACCGGAATTGATTAAATGAATTATTCCATTAGCAGCTTTTCCTTTCAAATTCTCACCCGTTACACGCTTTACTGATTCGGGACTCCAGTAGGTTCTCACATCTGAAAATATCTGTGAAGTATTTGTTAGTAGATGACCGAACAACATTGCAACACCGTTAAGCGAATCGTTTTCAGTTGCCATTACGAACGGTTCGCGAATTCCGTTCCAATCGAAAGAGGAGTTTAAAATTGCTTCAAGAAAATCGCCATTAGGAAAATGATCTGTCCAATGACGCTGCCCCTGAAAACCTGCCACGAGCGCATTATGTCCGCCGGCTTCTTCAATAAATCCCTTCTCAGCAAGTTTTGGATTTCCAACCATTAAATCACGAGCAATCATTGTCATCTTAACTACCATTTCCCACTCATAATTTTTTCTTTCCCTTGAAGATTTATTTTTATTAATGTCTACACCTTCCTTGCAATACTTTTTAGTCCAATCAATCGCTTTTTGATATTCCTCGTCGCAGTATATATTTTCATCTATTCTTCGTATAAATTCGCTCATATCGACGTATTCATTTCTCATTCCCAGATAATTATTGAAAAAATCAGGGTCAACAATAGAACCTGCAATACCCATTGAAACAGATCCTAAAGAGAGATAAGCCTTCCCTTTCATTTCCGCAACTGCTAATCCCGTTTTTGCAAAGCGTAAAAGTTTTTCTCTAACGTCACCGGGAATTTTTGTATCATCTTTATCCTGAACGTCTTTTCCATAAATTCCAAAAGAAGGCAAGCCAATCTGGGTATATCCGGCAAGCGCCGCTGCAAGATAAACGGCACCGGGTCTTTCAGTTCCGTTAAACCCCCAAACTGCTTTTGGTAAAAGAGTACTTGAGTCCATTACTTCAGTTCCGTAACACCAGCAGGGAGTCACAGTAAGTGATACACCGACACCTTCCTTCTCGAATTTTTCAGAACAAAGTGCTGCTTCGGAAATTCCTCCAATACAGCTATCTGCGATTATGCATTCTACGGGCAGTCCATTTGGATGCCTCAGATTTTCGCTCAGTAAATTAGCAGCAGATTTTGCCATATGCATAGTTTGGTTTTTAAGAGATTCACGAACACCCTTTCTTCTTCCATCAATAACGGGTCGAATTCCTATCTTAGGCAAACTTCCTATTAAACGTTTTGAAGGTTCACTCATCTCAATTTTTGCTTTTGCCATAATAATGCCTCTATATATAAGATTTAAAACGTTATTTGATTTCCTCATTAAAGCTGTAAGGCATATAGAAATGGGAATAAATTTCCGATTTCTTTCCGGTTGAAAGAGTGATACTTATTGTTTTTTTGTAACAATAAGTATCACATTTTCTTAATAATTTCTTTGAATTTAGCTTCGTTCCTGTTAAAATATTCCGTATTAACCGGTTTGTAACTTTTTACTTCAAAAGATTGAGCTATAATATTTCTCCATGAAGCAAGATTTGTAACAGCACCTGATGTGATTGCAAGAATACCTATATTGCCGATTGTAGAACCTTCGATAGGGCCGGCAACAACCGTTCTTTCAATTGCATCTGAAGTAAATTGCATCAGGAGTTTATTTTTTATTCCGCCGCCAACAGCGTGAAGTATATCTATTTTTATACCTGTGACTTCTTCAATCTGTTTTATAGTAAAACGATAAGCATATGCCAAACTTTCCAAAACAACTCTTACAATAAAACCGGGATTTGATTTGACAGTTTGACCCGATTCCTTCAAATATTCTTTTATCTTTTCCGGCATTTTACCCGACTGAAAAAATCTTTGATCATTCAAATCAACCCAAACATTGGCTTCGCCTTCCTCTTCTGCAAGTCCTGTCAGCTGTATATATGAATAATCTTCTCCATTCTCCAGCCAATATCTTCTGCATTCCTGAATTGCCCAAAGACCTATAATATTTTTATGAAATGTTGTTGTTCTTTGAACTCCACCTTCATTTGTAAAATTAAATTTCATCGCATCCGGAGTTAATATCGGATTGAATAATTCAACTCCCATTAACGACCATGTACCTGAACTTAGATATGCCCAGTTTTCTTTTGTTGCAGGAATAGAAATTACAGCCGATGCAGTATCATGACCTGCGCAGGCAAATACAGGAATGTTATTTGACAAACCTGTTTTTTCCGCAATTGAATTCAACAGCGGTCCGAGTTTGTATCCCGGTTCCACCATCAGCGGAAAAATATGCCGTGGTAAACCAAATGCATCAATTATTTCCCAATGCCAATCTCTTGTTTTAGGATCTGCAAGACTTGTAGTTGAAGCAATAGAATACTCTGACCTCTTAATACCGCTTAAGATAAAGTTAAGAAAATCGGGCATGAGCAGCATTTTATCAGCATAATTCAATTGATTGAATGTTCTTTTTTTTTCTGAAAGTAATTGAAATAATGTATTGAACTGTGTAAATGAAATTCCGATATTTTTATACAGATATTCTTTCGTAACAATTTTAAAAGCTTCAACCATAATTGTATCGGTTCTTTCATCGCGATAATGATACGGATTACCCATAATTCTATCTTCAGCGTCAACTAAAACATAGTCAACACCCCATGTATCAATTCCAATTCCGTCAAAGTCCGATCCAAAACATTTTTGAGCATTTCGCAGTCCTTCAACTATCTCCTCATATATGGCAAGAATATCCCAATAAAACCCGGACGAATATTTTGTACTATGCGTAATAAACCGATGAACTTCATTAAGAGTGATTTTTTCATCTTTTATCACAGCAACTACACATCTGCCGTTTTCAGCACCGAGATCAAAAACGATGAATTTTTTCTCAATTTCCATAATACCTCAACGTACCGTCAATTATTTTTTAATCTTAACAATACTTTCTCAACTATATCACTAATAATCTGTTCATTAATTCCACTTCTACCCTGTATTGAAGAATGGATTTGCATTGGAGTTGCATCACACAAAATTACTTTTCCGGTCAGATTATATTTATCCCTCAGTGACATTAGGCGGTCTCTTTCTTCACCTGAGAGCACATTCATATTTCCCAGTTGAATTGCTTTCCATACAATACTTGCCGTATGTTCAAGCGTTTCCATTTTATGATATGCATTTAGAAGATCGTTCCCCATTGTTAATGCTCCATGATTCTCAAGTAAAATTACATCGGAATTTTTCAGGAATGGTCTGATATTGTCAGGTATTTCCATTGTTGAAGGTAATCCATAAGGAGCAATTGGAACCGCACCTATAACAAGTATAGCTTCCGGAAGCACACATTTGTTCAGCGGAATACCTGCTACTGCAAAACTAGTTGCATAAGGAGGATGTGCATGTATTGATGATTTTATATCAGGACGTTCTTTGTAAACTTCAAGATGCATTTTTAACTCACTCGAGGGCTGATATTTGGGATTGCCAGAAAGAACTTTACCGGTTTTATCGCATTTAATAATCATATCTTCTGTCATGAATCCCTTACTTACACCTGTTGGAGTTGTAAGTATATCATTGTCGTTCAACATAACCGTTATATTGCCGTCGTTTGACGCGACATAACCTCTCTGCCAAATTCTTTTTCCTATTTCGACAATTTGTTCCTTTATTTTTAACTCATCATCCATTTGGATCTCCAGAATATATTAATTCTATTCAGTTATTAATTAGCATTGTTTTACTCGCAAACAAACCTTATTATTTAAAATAATTAGTAAATGCATATCCGATACAAAAAATCATAGTTGCATCCTTTTGTTTTCTACTTATTCAATTTCCCCGAATACGATTTGCCACAAGAACTTCAACTCCCATTTTGCGAATTTTTTTTATTTCATTTACAGGAGCCGTACGGTCGGTAATTATCTTTGCAACTTGATTTATTGACGCATAAACAGCTAATCCGGATTGATTGAATTTACTCCCATCTACTAAAACAATTATTTCTTTTACATGACTGATAATATTTTTCTTCAACTCTATTTCAAGAAGATGAGTATCGGTCAAACCATTTTTGGAGGAGACACCCCATGAACCAAGAAATGCTTTTTGGATTATCAGTCCATTGAAAAAATCTCGCGTAGGTAGTCCTGTTATTGAACCGGTTGTATGTCTCAAATATCCTCCGGGAAGAAGTACATTAAAATTATTGTAACCCATCATCTCCATTGCAGTCCATATACCCGTCGGAATTACTGTTACGTCCTTAAGGTCTTCCCTGTTACGTAGTTCGTGGGTCATTGCTAATACCGTAGTGCTCGAATCCAATAGAACAGAATCTTGAGAACTAACCAAACCGGAGGCAAGTATTCCTATTTCTTTTTTACTCTGTGAATGCAAATTTTTTCTTGTTTGGTATGTGTACTCCTGTATAATCCGGTTTTCGATTATTATAGCCCCGCCATGAATTCTAACAACTTTTCCTAACTCCGCCAGAGTATCTAAATCGGTTCTAATGGTTGCCTCAGTAACATAGAGTTTTTTACTCATCTCCTTAACTGAAACAACTCTTCCCTCGGATAATAATTCTAATATTTTCGATTTTCGATCATCTAAAAGCATATTCATAGATACATTGGTCTTTTTAATAATACAATCTAAATAGATTTTCGTTTATTTTCATATTATTTTTGTTTGTTATCGATATTTATTTAACTTTTCGATAGAATATATTACTATATTTTCTCTTATAACCTGTAGAGATAGGGTAGAAATAATTGATTGCATTAACAAGGAACTCCAAACGATATAATATTTTATTGAGAAAGATCCTGCTTTAGCAGGATTTTTCAGATATCAGCCCACAGTTTTAACTGTGGGAATATTGAACACCAATAATTGTTATAACGGTTTCAACCGTTTTTGTAAATACCGGAATGATAAAAGCAATAATTTATTAAAGAAAGAAGAACTTGCGAGTTTTACAGAAACTGTGAATCGGTTCTTTATTTTACAGTGTTAATTCTTTCCCACGATTAAAACCGTGAGCTGATATCTGAAAAATCCCGATGAATCGGGATCCAATGAAGTAATTGATTATTAATTTTGATAACCTAGTTGTTGCTGGAATTGATGCAAACTTTGTTAGATATATTATTCTAACCTGACAGTATTGGCTGATGGCTTTAGCTACAAAGCCTGTTAGTAATTGTAGCCTAGACTATTAGTCTGTGTTTAAAGGAAGTCTTATATTTATGTATAGCAACAACCAACTATAGAATAAAGAAACTCGTCACTATTTAAGCACCACTAATTTTTTAGTCTGTGAAAACGTTCCCGATTCCATTCGATAGAAATAAACTCCGCTGACAAGTTTACTTGCATTAAACTGTATACGATAATTTCCAGCCGGTTTATACTCATTAACTAATGTAGCAACTTCTCTTCCAAGAACGTCAAATACTTTTAGCGACACATGGCTATATGCAGGAAGCTGAAAGCTGATTGCTGTAGTTGGGTTAAATGGATTTGGATAATTCTGTGAAAGACAAAATTCAGAAGGAATTTTATTGCCGTTTTCTATTCCAGTAATGTTTTTTATCTGATGTATATAAGCATAAGGCCATTCAATTAATAACGGATATATATATTTAATCGACTTTATTGAATTCCTATAAATTTCTTTCTGATCAATTGCGGAAAAGACAACAAGTGAGTCATTAATTATGTATGCAAAGTAATGATTGTCACTACTATAACTATATGTGTAATAAGAAGAAGTAAGATTGCGCAAAAGTGATTTCCCCTGAAAACTATTTGAATTATAATCAAACTTTTCTATAAAAAGTTTATTACCCTCAACATAAATTAAATTCTCATCGGCAATGTGCCATTGTCTGAAATTATATTGAGTGGGGTTCGGATTTTGAGGTGTAATAGTTTTGATTATCTTAATTTTATCCCCTGAAAATACTGCCAGGAACAAATAATTTTCAAATTTGTATACAAACATACTATCTCTAAGAGGATATATCTCTGTAGCGATGCTTGGAATTGTTACCCCGGTTGAGTCCTGAACAACTATCTTATTTCTCAATAAAATTCCTGGTGGATTATTAAGATCAGCCGTATAAAGACTCCAATCATTTGTATTACTCTCTAGAACGACCACTAAATATTTATCCATTATCTTCCCGCATAAATGAATTGGAGATAGATTATTTAAAGATACAGTGGTATAAATGGTATCTCCTCTTACAAAAACAGGCGATCTTCTCAGTCCGTAAAAAAACCACATTCCGTTATTTGCGCTTTGAGTTACGGGAGTATAATAAAATAACGTTTGAGGGTCGAATAATGGATAATCTTCAATCATCTCTCTTGTAGATTTTGTTGAACAATTATAAAGATATGTGTAATTTTTGGAATTCCAAGGGTCAGTATTGCTTTTTTGTATTGATAAATATTTTGTATTGTTAATATAGATAGTCTCATCGCAAGACTGGTAAATGCTGCCATTTGGAGTATTGATATCCATCCATTGCCAAAGAGTATCATTTGAATTTATAGGTGTCTTAGTAAGATCAATCCTAAGAAGGTTTCCAGTCGTTGAAGTTTGTTGAGCAGAAATTAATGTTGAGTAAAAAAGTATAATTAAACAAATTAAATTAATTCTCAAAAAATCACCCCATATATAACACTATAAATATTCATAGAACTTTGTAGAATCTGTATTAATTATAAGCTTAATACTCTGTGCTACAATAACACATTTAATAAGTAGCACAGATTATTAATCTGTGCTTGATGAATGAAAAAATATAATTGTTTTATTATTTCTGGAACAAATTAGCGAATAAATTGATATAATTCTAATATAAATTATCAAGTAATTTTAAATAAGACACTTGTTCTGTTAAAAAGAATTTTTTCGAAATAGTGAAGGAATAT
>Ga0182027_10005832_pt1 | contig 18615 bp, 17 predicted proteins | sample 712E1DmetaG_FD_121300 | JGI IMG/M metagenome (GOLD analysis project Ga0182027, IMG submission 121300) | Permafrost microbial communities from Stordalen Mire, Sweden - 712E1D metaG (Illumina Assembly) | ecosystem: Environmental > Terrestrial > Soil > Wetlands > Permafrost | place: Sweden... | reverse complement strand
GCGTCTTGAACGAAATCCAACGTTGAAGGAACAAGTCCGCGATCTTGCAATGGACAGCGTTGTCTATGGCCATCTCGGATATCCGGTACTGCAAGCTGCAGATATTTTGCTTTACAAAGGTGATGTCGTTCCTGTCGGTGAAGACCAATTGCCTCATATTGAAATTACTCGCGAGCTTGCAAGACGCTTTAATGCACAATATGCCCCGGTTTTCCCTGAACCGGAAGGAAAAATTACGAAGTTCGCTCGGTTACCAGGATTAGATGGAAAACGAATGAGCAAATCTGTTGGAAATACAATTCTTCTTTCAGATTCACCTGAAGCCGTTATGAGAAAGCTCAAGACAGCTATCACGGATCCTCAAAAAGTTCGCAAAGGCGATCCTGGTCATCCTGATATCTGTTTGATTTTTGCATATCACAATAAATTTAATCCGACTCAAGTAGCTGAAATTCGTTCTAACTGTGAAAGCGGTAAACTTGGATGTGTTGATTGCAAAATGAATTGTGCAAAAAAAATTATAGACACACTCGCGCCAAGTTATGAAAAGAGATCTTATTATGAAGAACATATAGATGATGTAAAGAATATACTTGCTGATGGTGAACAACGTGCTAAAACTGTTGCAAAGCAAACGATGATAGAAGTCCATGAAGCGATGAAACTTGGGTAATCAAGATGTACACTATTAAACTCAATGATTTCGAAGGTCCGCTGGATCTTTTGCTCTTTTTCATCAAGCGTGATGAATTGGATATCTATGACATCCCCATTGCAAGCATCACGAAGGAATTTTTGGATTATATGCATTTCCTGCAGCAATTTGACCTGGAAATCGCTGGCGAATTTTTAGTCATGGCTGCCGAACTGATGCAGATAAAAGTAAAAATGCTTTTACCGCCGGAACAAGGCGAAGAAGAAGAACTTGATCCGCGTGCTAACTTAATACAGCGGTTAGTGGAATATAAACGCTACAAGGAAATGTCATTGCAGATGAAGAATCGCGAAGAAGAACAAATGAATGTACATTACCGCGGTTATCGTTCTGCCGATGAACATATTGTCGAGGAAGAGACAGGCGAAGATATGATCCGCGATGTGACATTCTTCGACCTGATTGCATCATTCAAATTTGCCATGGATCGAATGCCGAAGAAATTCTTCCATGAAATCGATAAAATCAATGTAACTGTCGAAGAGCAAATTGCCTATATTGAAGAATATTTTTTGCGGCGTTCCGAAGCTACCTTTTACGATTTAGTCAAAGACTTTTCAGAACGAATTCGTATTGTAGTAACATTTCTTGCCTTACTGGAAGTTATTCGGACAAAGAAAATCATCGTCAGGCAACTACGACCATTCGGCGATCTATCTATTATGAGAAATGTGAATTGACCGAAGAGCAGATAATCATAGAAAAACCTGAACTGAAAATTCCAACTACGGTCAAAGCATTGGTAGAGGCATTAATCTTTGCTGCCCAGGAACCGCTTTCTGTTAGCCAGATCCGCTCTATATATCAAGGTGAAAACTTACGGAATGATGAATCAAAGCAAATAGAACCAGAAACTATTCGACAAATTGTAACCGATCTAAACAAGGAATATGCAAAGCAGGATCGACCATATCGTATTATTCAAATTGCCGGTGGATATCAATTCGCAACATCTTCGGAGTATGCTGAATGGCTTGGCAGACTCTACAAGGAACAAGGACGAAGGAAACTTTCCCAATCCGGTGTTGAAACGCTGGCGATCATTGCCTATAAACAACCGATTGCAAAAGCGGAGATTGAAAAAATCCGTGGTGTCAATTGCGATTATGTCCTTAAAACTTTACTGGAGAAGGAATTACTCACAGTAACAGGACGGGCTGAAAGTGTCGGGCGTCCGCTTTTGTACGGAACGACGAGAGAATTTCTAAAACATTTTGGATTGAACGACATCACGGATCTGCCTCGGCCAAGAGAGATCGAAGAAATTCTTGGAGAAAGTCAATTTGAGACAGAACGCAGAATGTTAGAAGCCCAAGCCGGAGCTGAGCAGGCACAAAAAGAACAAGAGGATTTTAAATCACGCTTGCCGCATATTCCCAAAAAGAAACCGGAGCTTGACGAAAAAGGTGTTGAAATAGTTCCACACAAGAAAATACTGGAAATTAAAATAATGCCTATTGAAGATCGAAAGGCGTTAGAAGAAGCCGGACAAGAAAAAATTGAGTTCACTTCTGGAAATTCTCTCCCTGAAGAACAGTTACTCCTTGATAAAGTTGCAAATGAAAAGACGCAAAAAGAACAGTCAATAGTTTCATTGCAAGAAGACATTCCGAACGAAAACATTGAACAAGTATCTATTATTCAAATAGAAGAACAAGAAGTTGAATTACCGACTGAGAAAATAGACAACAGTATTGAATCAGAAAGAATACCAGAATTAGAATTACTAAATGGAGAAATGTCATCAACGACAGAAGAATTAATTCAAGACGACGGTCAAAACACATCGGAAGTAGAAAAGCCACAAACACAAAAGCGTTGGAAGGTGTGGAAAGACAAGATTCAGGGGTTCATCAAGAAACTGTTCGCTTGAACCGGTATCTTGCAATGGCGGGAATTGGCTCACGCCGAAAGAATGATGAATTGATTCTTTCAGGCGCAGTGAAAGTTAATGGTAAATTAGTCAAAGAATTAGGTATTCAAGTACACGTTGGTAAGGACAAGATTTCTGTTCAAGGCGAACTTGTGAATCTTGAAGAGAAGCTCGTCTATATTATCTTTAACAAACCAAAAGATACTATTACAACGATGAGCGACGAAAAAGGACGCACAACAGTAATGAAGTATGTGCATGTGAAACAACGTATTTATCCCGTCGGACGATTAGATAGAAATACAACAGGTGTTCTGCTCTTTACAAATGATGGCGATCTGGCAAATGCGTTGATTCATCCTAAATTTGAAATTGAAAAATTATACCGCGTTACACTTGATCGTCAAGTGAGTGATGAAGATCTGAAGAAACTACGCAAAGGCGTCCGGCTCGAAGACGGTTTAGCAAAGGTGCAGTCTGCTGAAATTATTGATGGCTCTAAACGGAAGAAAGTACTTCTTGCTTTGCGTGAAGGAAGAAACCGTGAGATCCGAAGAATATTCGAAGTCATTGGGTATGATGTACGGCAACTCGATCGCGTCTCCTTTGCTGGTCTTACACCGCTCGGACTTCCTCGCGGAAATTGGAGATTTCTGAACAGAAGCGAAGTCAACTACTTGCAAAAACTTACCGGCTCTACAAGCAGAAAAGAGATTGATGAGATTTATTCGTAGCAGCGGAATTCTTCTGTATCCAACATCATTTTATATTTCTTTATGAAAAGTATTATGCAGATGAAGAATCGTATTTGAATGATTATGCGTTTTTACAACTTCGGTGGTAAGAAAAATATTAAAATTAAACTGAACACTTTTAATTATCGGAATTAACTATGGCTGAAGATAAGAGAATTCAATCAACGGAACGAGAGCATGAAGATATGAACGTCTTGATGCAGCGCCGGCGGGAAGAATTAGAACAACTAACGAAACTTGGTATAAATCCATATCCGTACGAATTTACACGTGACACATTTTCCAAGGAAATTATTCATCAATTTAAAGACGATGCACCGCAGCGCATAGTATCAATAGCCGGCCGGATTATGTCTATTCGCCGAATGGGTAAAGCGTCGTTTTGTCATATTCAAGATTCGCAAGGGCGTATCCAGATATATTTGCGGCGTGATGATATCGGTGCAACGTACGATGCTTTTAGGTTGATGGACATTGGCGACATTATTGGCGTTAAAGGATTTGTTTTTCGCACAAAGATGGGAGAAGTATCTGTCCACGGATCAGAACTAATTCTTCTTTCAAAATCGTTAAGGCCCCTGCCCATTGCAAAAGAAAAAATGGATGAGCAAGGAAACAAGACAATCTATGATCCTTTTTCAGACAAAGAATTGCGCTATCGTCAGCGGTACCTTGATCTGGCCGTAAATCAGGATGTGCGACAAGTTTTTGTAAAGCGATCAAAGATGATTAGCGCCATTCGGAAATTCTTGGATGAGCGTGGATATTTGGAAGTAGAAACACCTGTTCTTCAGCCGATTTATGGTGGTGCATCAGCGAGACCATTTATAACGCACCATAACGCGTTGGATATGAAACTGTATATGCGCATCGCAGATGAACTCTATCTGAAACGATTGATCGTTGGCGGTTACGATGGCGTGTATGAAATCTCTAAAGACTTTCGCAATGAAGGAATGGATAAAACACACAATCCAGAGTTTACGATGATGGAACTCTATGTTGCGTACCACGACTATCGGTGGATGATGAATTTGGTAGAAGAACTTGTCTCGAATATAGCGATTGCACTTAATGGAGTGTCTGTTGCAAAATTAGGAGATCACGAAATTAATTTTACTCCACCATGGAAACGAATTACGATGTTCGATGCCATTAAGGAATACACAGGTAAAGACCTACGAGAAAAGAGCGAGGACGAGCTGCGAGTTATTGCGAAAGAATTTCACATCGAAATAGACCCTAAGATAGGTGCCGGCGGCATTATTGATGAAATATTTGGCGAGAAAGTTGAGCCGCATTTAATTCAACCGACATTCATAACGGATTATCCGCTTGAGATGTCGCCGTTAGCGAAGAAGCACAGGTCAGAACCTGGATTAGTTGAACGTTTTGAAGCAATTGTGAATGGCAAGGAATTGTGCAATGCGTTTTCTGAATTGAATGATCCAATTGACCAACGAGCTCGATTTGAAGAACAGATGAAACTTCGTGCTCGCGGAGACGAGGAGGCACAGGTGCTGGATGAAGATTTTCTTCGCGCACTTGAATACGGTATGCCGCCGACAACTGGCCTGGGCGTTGGTATTGATCGGTTGACTATGTTGTTGACGAATCAGGATTCAATCAGGGATGTTATTTTCTTCCCACAAATGAAACCAGAGTAGTGGTTGTTCGAAAACTATAGGCTAAGAATAACAAGAAAAATTCATATTTCATATTTTATTCACCCTTGTTCAGCTTCTAGTGATCCGCCATTTGAAAGAATTATTGACATTCCGGCAACTCTTTGGGAATGTATTCGTATTTTAGAAAGCATTGTGGTTAAGGTCGTCTTTGATTTTCCGCTGATTTCGCGTACCTTATCATAGTAAGTGATTGAACGTACAAAATATCGAGTCAAAGAAAATATATTTAAGATGCTATGATGTCATTAATAAGGAAGAGAGTAATGAAAAAGAGGTTTTCTTTAATCACAGTTGCGGCGCTAGTTGTCGTGAGCATTTTTGCCGGCATGGAAATCAATAAGCTGATTTCTGCCGACAATATCTACGAACAGATTAAAAAATTTGGTGATGTACTAAGCGCTGCGGATAAGTCGTATGTTGACGATGTCGATACTGGAAAGTTGACAGATGCAGCGATTGTCGGAATGCTTAACACGCTTGACCCACATTCTGTTTATATTCCACCAAAGCAATTTGAAAGGGTAATGGAAGAATTTAAAGGTAAGTTTGAAGGAGTCGGAATTTCATTCCGCGTATTGAATGACACTATTACAGTTGTCGAACCTGTCGCAGGTGGGCCATCTGCACGAATGGGTGTGCTTTCCAATGACCGCATCGTTAAAATTAACGACACGTCTTCTATTAAATGGACAGACCAGCAAGTGATGCATACACTTCGCGGACCTAAAGGAACTAGAGTAAAAATTTCCATAGTTCGTCCGAGTGTGAAAGAAATTCTTGAATTTGTCATCATTCGCGATGAAATTGCCCTTACGAGCGTTGATGCTGCACTGATGATTACCAAAGATATCGGCTACATCCGTGTGAATCAGTTTAAGGAAACGACGCATACGGAAATGGAGAAGGCGCTCCAAACGCTCAAGACGGAAGGTATGAGCAAACTGATCTTGGATTTACGCGATAATGGTGGAGGATATTTAGAAGAAGCAGTTCGTATGGCAGACCAATTTCTCGATGGCGGATCTGTCGACAAGCCACACAGAATCGTTTATACAAAATCACGAAAACCAGAGTTTGAAGAATCATACTCTGCGAAAACTGGAGATGCTTACGAAAAACTTCCGCTCATAGTGCTTATTAATAATGCATCTGCAAGCGCTAGTGAAATAGTGGCGGGTGCTCTACAAGATTGGGACCGTGGTTTGATTGTTGGTGAAACATCGTTTGGGAAAGGGTTAGTACAGCGTCAGTGGCCATTACGGGATGGTTCGGCAATTCGGTTAACTGTTGCAAGGTATTATACACCAAGCGGGCGATTGATTCAACGATCGTATCAAGGAAAAGACAAAGACGAATACCAACTGGAAGCGTTCCAGCGCGATGAACAAGAAGGCGATAATCTTGAGCATACTCTTGATGTAAAAGTAAAACCACACTTCCAGCATGATGGACAACAAGGCGACAGCCTTGAACAAAAGCAAGACGCAAAGCCAGATACAACTATCCCGATTTTTAAAACCGGCGATGGACGCAAAGTGCTTGGCGGGGGCGGCATCACTCCAGACTATGTTGTCAAGTCAGAAAAAGTTACAGGGTTAGTACAGACTGTTTGGCGACGAAATCTTTTTTATGATTTCTGTAAAAATTATATGGAAGGTCCAGGATTTGCTCTTCGTGCAAGGTACGATAAAAATTATGAAGAGTATAAATTGAAATACACTATTTCGAATGAGCTAATGGCAGATTTTCGAAAGTTCATCGAAACCAAAGAAGTCAAAGTTGATGAAAAAGAATACTCAAAGGATCTCGATTTCTTGAAAGCCCGCCTGAAAGCACAAATTGCTCAAATGATATTCGGTTTAGAAGGATATATCGGCGTGATGGTGAGTGTTGATAATCAAATTCAGAAAGCGATGACTCTTTTTCCTGAAGCGGAAAAAGTTGCCAAATTAAAGTAAATGGTAAATTAAGAGAACGAAATAAGTGCGGTTATCTATTTCTACAGTCATTGGGTTTGTCTTTTTACAAATAGTTGCAGTATTCACCATGCAGAATGAAAAACTTTCTGCTCAATCTTCAAATCAGAACTCAGAGTCGGTGGACCAGAGTGAGAGAATGCTGCAAGTTGGTGAAGAGTTGGAATATAGTGTCCACTATTCTTTCTTCAATATTGGAACGATTCATTTTAAAGTAACCGATAAAGAAGAACGAAATGGAAGAGTGATTTATCGCGCTTGTACAATAATAGATTCCAATCCATCACTGAGCTGGTTAGTCGATCTCCATATCCGATTTTACAGTGAGATAGATCAGGATGCATTCACTTACCGATGGCTAAGCGAAGACAGCACAAGTAAGAAGGTTACTTATCGAAAAATGCGTTTCGATTATGAAACGCATAAAATGTACTTCGAATGGGGAGAAAAACTTCGAACGAATGAATATAAAAAAACTGACGGACGCATTATCAATATCACAAATAATTGTCAGGATGGATTATCACTTTTTTATTACGCGCGCGAACACGCAATAGAAAAAATGCAGACAAAAATTTCAACATTCGTTGATACAAATGAAGTAATCGCCAATATCAATTTTGGTGTTGAACATTTAGAGGAAAATATTGATGCAGTTGATTATCCAGTAGATGTCATAAAGTTGGAAGGACGCGCAGACTTTGTTGGTGTTTTTGGCTTGACAGGCGGATTCGAAGGAGTCTTCACTAATGATGCCGCGAGTATTCCAATCACAGCACGAATGAAGGTCATTTTGGGAAGCGTAAAGGTGGAGCTCAAGAGTTGGAAACGGGGTAATTGGATACCTCCCAAAGTAGTAAATTAAAAATAATGGGAATAATTGCTTATAAAGATCGAATACCGAAACTACATACATCGGTATTTGTTGCAGATGGCGCAATGATCATTGGCGATGTGGAAATTGGAGAACACAGCGGCATCTGGTTTAATGCTGTAATCCGTGGTGACGTAAATTTCATTCATATTGGTTCGCGCACAAATGTTCAAGACAATTCAGTTTTACATGTTACATCAAAAACCGCTCCGTTGAGTATAGGTTCGGATATCACTATTGGACATAACGCCGTTCTACATGGCTGTACAATTGATGATTGTTGTTTAATTGGAATGGGTGCTATTGTGTTGGACAGAGCACGTATTCATCGAAATTCCATGGTAGCAGCTGGAGCTATCGTGCTGGAAGGATTTGATGTTCCGGAGGGAATGCTTGTTGCGGGTGTTCCAGCTAAAGTAAAACGTGCATTGACGGAAGATGAAAAGCAATTTATTCGTCAATCAGCAGCCAACTATGTTGGCTATGTTCAGGCATACCACTCATGAACAATCGAAGAGAGATGATATGAAACTCACTTTTTGGGGCGTTCGTGGTTCGATTCCAACTCCTGGAAAACAAACGGTTCGTTATGGCGGTAATACGCCATGCTTGGAACTTCGTCTTGACGATGACCGGCTCATTATTTTTGATGCAGGCACGGGCATCCGGAGTTTCGGCGACTATCTTATAAACAACGGCGAATCCGTTAAAGCGCATCTTTTCATTTCGCATCCGCATTGGGATCATATTCAGGGATTTCCTTTTTTTAAACCGGCATTCATTCCAGGGAATGAATTGACAATTGTTGGAACGGATCGCCCGGAGAAATCACTGAGCGAAATTATTTCAGAACAAATGAACCGTATTTATTTTCCTGTTCAGCTTCATGACCTAAAAGCGAAAATAAAATTCATCCCCATTACAGAAGAAGGGGAGATGAAGGTTTATGATGCGTTAGTGAAAATGATTTATGTGAATCATCCTGGATTTGCACTTGGGTACCGCGTTGATTATAAGGGAAAGTCGTTAATATATATCAGCGACAATGAACCATTCGATAAAGCATTTGCTGGCTCAATGAGCAATTTTGAATCCAAAGTTAAAGAAAAATTTATAACAAGCAGTGGTGATCCGAATCAGAGGATTTTCGATTTTTGTCGCGGTGCTGATGTACTGATTCATGACACGACTTATACACCAGAAGAATATATTGATCGAGTAGGCTGGGGACATTCGGATTATTTGTTTGCACTACGATTAGCGGCTGAAGCGAACGTGCGACGCCTATATCTTTTCCACCATGAACAGAATCACAGCGATGATAAAGTTGATGACATTTTGAAAAAGTGCAAAAAGGAAATTCGAAGCAGGGGATACAAGTTTGAGTGTGAAGCCGCCGTTGAAAACACAACGATTGTCATCTAAACTTGACATTCACTCATGTGGAATGTATATTGGCGTGGGTTGATTTTGAATGAATACGTTTTAAGATGAACAAGAAGTGAGCGGTAGAATAATTTTTTACGCAGGGCAGAAATGAAATTCGAATTCAAAAAGAAAGATATTACAAAGCTGGCACAAGTGCTGGAAATTAAACCGAAGCGCTTGGGTACATGTGTTCGCTTTGAGATTGAAAACAGAGAACAACATCGCAAGTTGGCGGTTGAGATATATTCCAATATCGACATCGGAAATCGGAAAGGAAATCTTATTTCTGTTTATACACGCACTGCGCATCTACAACTGCATTTCTGCACAGGATATGTTGTCAGCAAAATGTTGGGAGAGATTACGTTCGTAGGTGAATCAGATGGCAAGCTTTCCGGATTGACAATTGAACGCGAAGGAGGATGCTCATTGTATGCAAATGTCGATCGAAATATTCTCTCTGGTGATTTTACAACATTAGGTCCTGAAGTAATGCTTTCTGGTATTGCATTGTCATTAACCGAATCGATTCTTCCACCCACCAGTCAAAAGAAAATTACGGCACCGGTGCGGGGAAGGAGTCTGAAGCGTAGATGACAACACGAATGATTCTTCTTTCAACTAACCATCCTCATCTGCGGTTTCCCAGCAAGGAAGTTTTACGCATATTAAAGAATGTTTATAAAGAAGAAGGCAAAGAAATTCCGGCACTTGCAGTAATTTGTACGCACAATCGCTTTATCCGCAAGATTAACAGGGAATTTCTTAATCACGATTACATTACAGATGTCATTGCGTTTCCATTAGGGGAAGATGGTGATGTTGAAGCAGAGATTTATATCAATCTTGATGCGGCAAGAAACCAAGCGAAGAAATTTAATGTTACATACACACAAGAAGCGCAGCGGTTGTTGATTCATGGTATTCTCCATTTACTTGGTTATAGTGATAACACTCAACGCGGAAAAAATAAAATGGCCATGCGAGAAGAATTTTATTTAGCATTGATGAGTCGAAAGGCAAGGTTGTAAAACTCATGCAAGAACGAGTTGTAGAAATAATCCTTTTTTTAGTCAACGAATTGCGTTCTAATAAACGCCTTAATGACGTAGACGTTTCATCTCTGACGCGTGATGGATATACACAAAGTGAAATTTCGTCTGCATTTTCATGGCTGTTTGAAAGGCTTTCTGTTGGGAAATCAATAACGGATGTAGCCAGTGGAGCTAGCACGTCTTACCGTATGCTCAATGATGCCGAGAAGATGGTTGTGGGGTCTCAGGCCTTTGGATATTTGATTCAATGTCAACAGCTTGGACTTCTCAACAATATGGATGTTGAGACTATCATCGAACGGATTATGATGGCAGGATTCGCTGCTGTCGGTTTACCGGAAATGAAGTCCTTTGTTGCCGGATATCTCTTTGATTTGGAAAACAGCAACGGACAGATTTCACTTGGTACTAATGATACAATTCACTGAAGAATAGGTCGCATGGAAAAATCTCTTATTATAGTTGAATCACCTGCAAAAGCAAAAACGATTAACAAATATTTGGGGAAGGAATATATTGTTGAAGCATCGGTTGGACACATCAAGAATCTTCCTAAAAGCAAATTGAGCGTTGACATCGACAATGATTTTTCTGTTGTGTATGAAACTATCGCAGGGAAAGAAGATGTTGTTGGGCGCATTAAAGAAAAGGCCGCAAAAGCAAAAGCTGTCTTCATCGCAACCGATCCTGACCGCGAAGGCGAGGCGATTGCTGCGCATATCGCTGAAGAAGTGAAAGATGACAATAAACATATTAAGCGCGTACTCTTTCACGAAATTACGGAGGCTGGTGTCAAAGAAGGTATGGCACATCCCAAAAAGGTCGATATGCACATGGTGATGTCGCAGCAAGCGCGGCGTGCGATGGACAGAATTGTGGGGTATAAAGTAACGCCCTTCATTTGGAAGACCATGTACTACGGGCTCTCGGCAGGGCGTGTCCAGTCGGTGGCATTACGGCTGATTTGCGAACGCGAAGCCGTTATTCAGAAATTTTTGCCTCAAGAATATTGGTCGCTGACAGCTGAATTTACGACACAACATGAAGATAAATTTCTTGCCAAACTTGTAAAAGTGGCAGGTGATGATCCGCGTATACCAGATGAAACAACATCTAACGGCTACATGGCTGATGTTCGGAAACAGAAGTATGAAATCAGCAATGTTGCACGAAAACCAGTAAAACGGAATCCGCCTGCACCATTCATTACAAGTACGTTACAGCAAGAAGTTGCAAAGCGCCTTCGCATGTCTGCTAAACGGACGATGATGCTGGCGCAGAAATTGTACGAAGGTCAGGAAATAGGTGAAGAAGGATTGACAGGTCTCATTACTTATATGCGTACTGACTCGACGCGATTAAGCGAGGAAGCCGTCGTGCATGTTCGCGAGTACATCTATAACAATTATGGCAAGGAGTACTTGCCGAAAGAGCCGCGTCTTTTTAAAAAAGGTAAGGCATCACAGGACGCACATGAAGCTATCAGGCCGACCTCTATTAAACTGACACCTAAGGTTGTGAAGAAATATCTAGATAAAGATATGTTTGCACTGTACGAACTTATATGGAATCGCTTCATCGCATGCCAGATGGCGGTTGCAGAATTCGAACAAATTACGGTCGAGGTCACGGGTGGAGATTACCTGTTTAGAGCAAGCGATCAACTTCCAACATTTCGGGGCTTTCTACAAGTGTATGACGACATCGAAGAAGAAAACACGGGGGAACAAGGAGATACCGATCCTACGTCTAAGCTTCCAGTGAATTTGGCAAAAGGACAAGCTGCACAGCTTACTGATCTCCTTCCATTGCAGCATTTTACAAAACCGCCAGGTCGATATTCGGAAGCGACTTTGGTAAAAGAATTAGAGTCGCTGGGTATTGGCCGTCCGAGTACGTATGCTATGATCGTGAGCACAGTTATTGATCGAAAGTATGTCGAACAAAAAGAACGAAAACTCTATGCATCAGATCTTGGCATGCAAGTGAATAAGCTATTGGTCAGTCATTTTCCTGAAATCTTTAATGTGAAGTTCACTGCTAAGATGGAAGAGGAATTAGACACGATCGCTTCGGGCAAGCAAGAATATCTTGATGTTATGAAAGATTTTTATGGACCATTTCACCAAGCTGTAGAAAAAGCTTCTGGGTTAGCAACAACGATCAAGAAGTCTTTGCAGGAAAAAACTGAAGATGTATGTGAGTTATGCGGCAAACCAATGGTGATCAAGTGGGGCCGTAATGGAAGATTTATGGCTTGCACAGGGTACCCCGGATGTAAGAATACCAAGCCACTTCCGGGAGATGCAGAGAAAACGCAACACGTTGTTGGAGGCAAGTGTGAATTGTGTGGTGGAGATATGCTAGTGAAGGGCGGACGGTTTGGGACATTTTTAGGATGTTCAAACTATCCGACATGCAAGAATACAAAACCGATTTCGATGGGCATCAAATGTCCGAAGTGCAAAGAGGGTGAACTCATTGAACGAAAGACGAAGAAAGGGAAACGGACTTTTTACGGATGTTCAAAGTATCCGAATTGTGATTTTGCGTCGTGGGATAAACCGGTAGCACAAGCATGTACCTATTGTGGAAATGAATATGTTGTTGCAAAATATTCACAGGCAAAAGGTGAATATATAATTTGTCCATCATGTAAGCAGGAAGTCAATCAAGCAGAAGTTGTCGCTTCTGCTTGAAGAAAGCATTTGCAAGGGAACGAAAAGGGCTATGGAAAAAATAGTCAGAAGTTACCTTGAATATTTGGAAATCGAACGGAATTATTCCGCCCATACAATTCTTTCATACGAGACAGATTTGTTGAGCTTAGTTCAGTTTCTTCGCCGAGAAGGAATTGATTCATTTGCTAATGTAGATAAGGAATCACTCAGGGCGTTTATTGGTTCATTGCTTGATGAAGGATTCAGTCAGCGAAGCATTGCAAGAAAAATTGCATCGATGCGTTCGTTTTTCAAATATCTTCGTCGGCAAAAAATAATAAATGGGAATCCCGCCTTAGTGCTGATCACGCCAAAAGTCGGGAAGCGGCTGCCATCCTTTTTAGATGAAGAATCAGTTCAGCGGCTTCTTTCGTTGCCCGATCGATCTACTCCAGATGGGAAAAGAGATGCGGCAATTCTAGAATTGTTCTACAGCACCGGCATCAGATTGGGCGAATTAATAGATCTGAATATCGGCGACCTGAAGCGAGAGGAAGGTCTCATCAAGGTAAGAGGGAAAGGGCGTAAAGAACGCATTGTTCCTGTGGGAAGAAAAGCATTGGTGGCAATTAACGATTATCTTAAAGAAATGAAAGAACCGTCAGTGGAGACCAATGTCAAGGTGGACGAACGTCCATTATTTATAATTAAAGAAGGACGCCGGATGTACCCTCAGGCGGTTGGAAGAATGGTGCGGAAATTTATCGGGGTGATTTCGGAGATCGAAAAAAAAAGCCCTCATGTCTTACGGCATTCGTTTGCTACACATTTATTAAATCATGGCGCGGATTTACGAGCTGTCAAGGAATTACTTGGTCATGAGAGTTTATCCACAACACAAGTCTATACACATGTGTCGTCAGCGCGGATGAAAAAGGTTTATGAAGATGCACATCCCAAAGCATAGATTCATAAACAATGTTTTAAATTGAATTATACTCAGATGAAAGGAGAATATATCATGAATATAAAAATTACATCACGTCACTTCAAACCTCACGCCACACTAACAGAATACGCCGAGAAAGCGATTGAAGATCTGTCGCATTTCTATGACGGTATAATCAAAGCCGAAGTAATATTCTCTTATGAAAAATCGCATGACAGTGTGAAAAACGCAGAAATATCGTTGACGGTGTACGGTACTATATTGACAGGTATTGGTTCAAGTGAAGAGTATGAAAAGTCTATTGATATAGCAATTGCCAAAATTAAAACGCGCTTGAAAAAGTATAAAGAGAAACTTCACGAAAAAGATCGCAAGGGTGTAAGAAAGATATGTGAGAAAGAATAAACAACCCGGGAGACGGGCAATGGCACTAAGGCATATTAAAGAAACGAAAAAAAATAGTATAACAGTAGGTTTCTTGTTTGATGTCAATAAGAAGCGTTTAAACTTAGTGAGCGTCAATGGCGACATTGGATTTGAGCGAGAAATTACGGACAAGAATATCCACCGGCCTGGCTTGGCACTTGCAGGTTATGTCGAGTTGTTCACATACGATCGTGTACAGATTTTTGGTAATACAGAAATTCGATATCTCAACCACTTGACATTTGATGAACGTATAAATGCATTTAATACAATTTTTAAATTTGATTTACCCTGCATTTTTGTTACAAGCGAGAATAAACTTGACGATGAACTTGTCGCAATTGCCACTGAACACCATGTGTCTGTGATTCTTACACCATTAGAGACAACGAAATTTGTTTATTTCATCAGCGATTTTCTCGATGATCATTTCGCCCCACAAACCGTTTTACATGGTTCTTTCGTGGACGTTGATGGCATCGGTGTCTTAATAACAGGACGTTCAGGTATAGGTAAAAGTGAAATTGCATTAGATCTTGTCGAGCGCGGGCATCGTCTTGTTGCTGATGATGTTGTGATGGTCACGCGCAAAGGCGAAGGAATATTAATGGGCGCTGGTTCGGATGTCGTAAAACATTATATGGAAATTCGAGGTCTCGGTCTTATCGATGTTCGTTCTATATTTGGTATTAGATCTATTCGGTTTCAGAAAAGAATTGAAATTATTGTTGAACTACAGGAATGGCGGACTGACATAGAATATACACGGACAGGATTGGATCATGAGGACATTTCCATTTTAGGCGTCAGTTTGCCACACATTAAGCTGCCCATAGTCCCTGGAAAAAATATTACTGTTATAGTTGAGGTGATTGCAATGGATTATCAACTTAAACACTATGGCTACGATTCTGCGAAAGAGTTTGCAAAACGACTTGATGCCGCAATTGCCGAAAAAACAAAGGGAAAACGGGTTATTAATTATTTTGACCATGACTTTGAATAACGTGACGGCGATTCTTGACAAAGAATCGATAATTCCCTATTTTCAGCCAGTAGTTTTCTTGATGCAAACTCATTAACAATTTGAATGAGAATATGAGAAAAACAAAACTTTATCGCTTTTCACTTGGGTCACTTACTTTTCAAGAGGCGCGGTGGACACGAACCCGTCTTTTGATATCCGGGTTTCTTCTTGGCATCGTTATTTTCTTTTCTCTCTTTGCCATCAATCATTATTATTATAATGATGTTTTTGGACTTGGATTCATTCAAAATAATTCTTTAGTGAATGAAAATAGGGTGCTGCAAAATCAATTGCAATATCTTACACAGCGGATTGATGTTATTCAGAAGCAATTAAATTTTCTTGGCAATAAAGGGAATGAATTACGCCTGCTTACTGATTTACCAAAGCTTGATGAAGATCTGCAAAAGGCAGGAATTGGCGGAACAGACGAACGTGTTGATTTTACTTCGTCATCCAATGTGAACACAATGCTGAACAATTTACTTGCAACTGCAAATCAGGCTGAGCGAGAATTGCGTCTTCAAACGAAAAGCTATGAAGCTGTGGGAACTGCGTACGACCAGAATAAAGTTCGTTTTGCTCATTTTCCCGCCATCAAGCCGATGGATGGATTTTACAATCAAAATGGTTTTGGTATGCGTATGCATCCAATTTTAGGTTACGTTCGTAAACATGAAGGTATTGACATTGACAATGAGATTGGCACGCCAATCTATGCTTCAGCAGAAGGGACGATAGAATTCACGGGACATAAAGGAGGTTATGGATTGACTCTTGAAATTAATCATGGATTTTCTTTCAGGACGCTTTATGGACATCTTTCAAAAATCCTGGTGCACGAAGGACAGAAAGTGAAACGCGGTGAACTGATTGCCCATTGCGGTAATACCGGACTTTCCAATGCACCCCATCTTCACTATGAAGTGCGGATAAATGGTGTTGCGCAGAATCCTACAGATTATTTTTTCGATGATGTAAGTGCGAAAGATTTTCAAAATTAACTAAATGACAGATACTTTTTCTTTTAAGGAATGCAACAACAATGATTTGGACCATCGAGCTAGCAACATACTTAGATGATGCTCCTTGGCCTGCGACAAAAGAAGAGCTGATTGATTACGCTGTCAGAACTGGTGCCCCGACACAAGTTATCCAAAACTTGGAAGAACTTGATGATTCCGACGAACCGTACGAAAGTATAGAGGAAATCTGGCCGGATTATCCCACCGATGAAGACTTCTTCTTCGAGGACGAGAAAGAGTATTAGAAACCTAACATTCGAATAAAACATTAGGGTACTTCGGGATTGTTTGTATTGAATGGAGCCCAGCACTTACCTGCTGGGTTTTTTATTTTTAATTTTCTATGTCCAAATTAATTCCAATCATATTACTTGTTTCTTTCTGTGCTTCTTTATCCCAGGCACAGGTCACTGAACATGGATATGAGGTGGGTACAATTCGTTTCGAAGGAAATAAAGAGCTCAATCATGATCAACTTCTGAATGTGATTCATACGCGTGAAACTCCGGCAGCAGTGTGGAAATGGATATATAACATATTTAATAAAGAAATTCTTTTGGGACAGAAACCAGAATACTTCGACCCTATTACCTTTGCTTCAGACTATCAACATCTAAAAAGTTTTTACGAGGACAATGGATTTTGCCATGTGCAAGTGGATACAAGCATTATTATCAATCCGGACAAAGATGAAGTTCTTCTTACCTTTTCCATTGCAGAGGGTCGGCAGTCGCTTATTGACACTATCTTGTATAATGGTTTAGAAAATCTTCCACCGGAAATACAAGAAGAACTTTTATCGAATAGGCAGATAAAATTGGGAATGCCATTTATTCAGACGAAGGTAGAAGCAGAATATAAACGCATCGTTGGTTTGTGTGCAAATAACGGATACGTCAATGTGAAGTTAATTACAGTTAATGCTCAGCGTTACGCATCTACAGACAATGTTTCACTGGTCTTTGTATTCAATCTGGGGAAACGTTATAGTTTTGGAAATATCTCTGTCGAACATGATACTACATCCCAGCAGTATATTGATTCCACTGTTGTGCTCGAACATCTCGATTTTTCTTCAGGGGAATACTATGGCGAAGAGAAGAAAATAGAAAGCGAAAGAAATCTTAATAGGTTAGGTGTTTTTGAAGCAACAAAAATTGAGAATGCCATTCCTAGCGGTTCGTCAGAGATTACCCAAATTCCAGTTCGAGTCCTTGTTCGGACACGGCCGTTTCAAGAGTTAACACCGGAAGTCGGCGTTAACGATGAAAACAATGCTTTAAATGTCCTTTTCGGTATTGGATATAGTCATCGCAATTTTTTGGGCGGTGCGAGAAATCTTTCTACGAATCTTCGGCTTAATATCCAGTCGCTTCAATTCGGAACAGTCTTTAACGGCACCGCCTTAAGAGATAGTTCCCTAATATCAAAAATAGAATGGACAACACAGGTCGTTCAGCCATATTTCATAAACAACAAAACGAGTATCAGCGGGGCGTTTTCAGCCATGCTCGATAAACAGTCAACGTACTATATTCCAAGTTTAAGTTTTCGTCTCGGTACTCAATCACAGACAGCGACTTACACAAGACTATTTATTGATTGGAATCTTCAGTTGAGCGATCCGCAGACTGTTGCAACTCGGCATGATACAATCATTGGTACTGAGTGGACAAAGCAATTTAACTCATTTGTTATGGTCACGTTGCAGTATGACAAACGCAATGATATCTTCTATCCCTCGTCAGGGATATATCAATCTATCTCAATTGAAGAAGGCGGATTATTTCCGAGGGCATTTGATGGACCACTTGGGTTGAACCTTCCGTACTCCCAATATGTTAAATTGACCTTGGATGGGCAATGGTACTGGGATCCAAATAATTCACGAGATCTCATTTGGGCTACGCGTTTTCGCACGGGAGGTGCACTTCTTTATGGTAATTCACCATTGAAGGATATTCCATTAACCCAACGTTATTATTCGGGAGGGAGTGGAAGTGTGCGTGGTTGGAGAGCAAGAGATCTTGGTGCAGTGCCCCCTGACCTGAGGAATCAAGGAGGGGATGCAATGCTTGAAGGAACAATTGAAGCTCGATTGAATCCATTTAAAAGAGGTTCTCTAGGATTTCTTGATTTAGAAAAGCTTTCTTTTGTTTTATTT
>Ga0182027_10005831_pt1 | contig 18616 bp, 19 predicted proteins | sample 712E1DmetaG_FD_121300 | JGI IMG/M metagenome (GOLD analysis project Ga0182027, IMG submission 121300) | Permafrost microbial communities from Stordalen Mire, Sweden - 712E1D metaG (Illumina Assembly) | ecosystem: Environmental > Terrestrial > Soil > Wetlands > Permafrost | place: Sweden... | reverse complement strand
CACAGCATCTTTTTTAACGACTTCAGTATCTTTTGCAAGCTCGGTGTACCGCGCGGTGTGGACATTCCGGAGCCGGGACTGCAGACGGTGGATCTCGTATTCCTTCCCCTTGACCTCTTCCTGCAGCTCGCCAACAATTGTGCGGAGGCGCTTCACCATCCCGCCGAGCATCCGAACGCGTTGGACATGACTGCTGCTGTCGATCAGCACTGGTGCGGTTTCGGCTGTTTCCGGTTTCCGTACCGGAACCTTCATCTCTCCGAGAACCGAATCGAGGGACTGGCCCCGGATGACCCGGGCGCGGACCTCGTCGAGGTCATGCCCTGGCGGTATGCGTTTTAAAAGGTTCTGAAACTTGTGCCTGTACTGGCGGTACGCATCCAGAGCCGCCGAGAGGGCGTCCCGTTCATGGTCGTTGGCGTACGGAAACGGGGCGGTCAGCTCCACTTTCGTGTCCACGCTGACATCCTGTTTTGGCACGAACGCGATGGCGGAAAATGCCCGGCGGATCTTCTCTACCGAGTACGGCATCTCCTGCACGTCGGTCGCAACGATAAGGGGCTTTCCCACCTTGTAAAGCGATTCGATCACGTCCGACATGGTCATCTGCCGGGAACTTGCAAGGTGGAGCAGGTTGCCGTCAAGGTCAAGTGCGGCTGCTGCCGTTGTCGTGCCGGGATCAATACCAACGATCAGGTACCGGGGTTTAATCGAGAGCGGCCGAAACCGGATGCGTTCGAGCCGTTTCCCGTGTATCCGTACCTGCACGTCGGCCCCCCGGTAGGTCGGTACCGGTACCTGGTCGCGGGTCGCGAACACCCGGAATGCCACCCGGCTGCACCCGCCAAACGCCTTGGTCTCCTTCTTCTCGTACCGGAGACCCGCTGCCACGAGGGCCATCTCGATTTCGCGGCCCTTCAGCTGCACGGCGCCATGCATCTTGCGCACGTACCGGTTCTGGCTCCACCCGCCCTTTCCCGGAGAGCGGTGGCGGCTCACCACCACCTCGCTTTCGTTTTCAAAAGCGATCACCTCGGCTCCGGCCCCGAGCGACGCCACCTGAGCCGTAGTTCGGGCTTCGGCAAACGGGTCAAAACGGTTGAAACTGATATTGAACCGGGCTGCAACCTTCCCGAGGGTCTCCTTACGCTCCCCGCCGGTTACCTGAACGAGGCGGGTCTGCGGAGGCAACCCCTGCAGGAAGAAATAGAGTTCGCGCTGGTCCGCTGCGATCTCCTGTAGGCTGTCCACGGCAAGGATATCCGGCCGCTCGTCCGTCAGCATCCGGAACAGGCGGAACATCGAGACCTCGCTCTCGCTCTCGATGATCCCGCCGTCCATCCGGACAAGGGCATACATCGGGCGGCGGGAACGGGACCGTACCGAACCTTTGATGATGTCGATACCAAAGACCTTCAGCCGGTCACGCATCGGATCGCATCCTTTCGGTCATAGGCTACCCGGTATTTTCTCTCGAAATAGGTAAGGATGTTGTCGATGTCCCGTTCAAGGATAACCTGCGCGTTCTGGTGGCCGGTCTCCATCCATTGGGGCCAGTCGATGATGACGCATTTCCCATCTTCCATGAGGATATTGTACTCGGAGAGATCGGCGTGGATGATGCCGGCATGGTAGGCTTTCTGAACATTTTCCAGGATCTCTTCGAACACTTCGCCCGGCGCATCGAGCCGGCACCGGTTCAGGTTCTGCCCGTCAACAAGCGACATCACGACGGTATGCCGGTTCTGGTCGATCGGCAGGGGCACACTGACGACGGGGTGCAGGGTTGTAAGGGCAAGATACTCCCGTTCCGCGGACTTCTTTGAGGCAATCAGCCATGGGCAGTGCCCTTGTTCGGGCATGTACTCGCGGTTGAGCCGTGCTGACGAAAACGAGCGCCCGCCAACCCGGTGGAACTTGATCGCAACCGGCCCAAGCCCGAGGGCATCGTAGACCACGGACTCCTTCCCCTCGCCAATCTGGGTCCCAAGGGCCGAAATGGTGCCCTTCCGGGTCAGGGTGGCAAGCGCGAGGGTATCGTAGCCTCCGAATACCAGAGCGTACCCGTCATAGGGCACCGGGTTGAACCGGATCATACCCCACTCCATCAGGCGGGAGATCCGGTAGTTGATCTCGGACTCCGAAAGTTTTGTTGTCGTCTTCAGCATTTCCATAGGTACCCATGAGTATCGCTTCATCCCGCGTTCAAGCGCAAGGAGGATGGTTTTCTCATATTTGTTCAGGGAGCGGATCCGGTCCGCGGCGACGACCATATCACCAGAGTGGTTATGTGCCAGACTATAAAATCACATCTTCGGGTGCAACCCTGACCGGGCCATCACAACCTTAAACATCTCTTATCTGCCAGAATAAAAAAGGAAAAAATTCATGCAGTGCGATAAGTGCAGAGATGATGCTGTCCTCTTCCAATCATACTCGGGACGGCACCTGTGCGGGCGACACCTCATGGCGGACATTGAGATCCGGGCAAAACGTTCCATCCGTGCGCACCGCTGGATGAGCTCCGGGGACCATATTGCCGTAGTGATTTCCGGGGACAAAAAGAGCGGTGCGCTCCTCTCCTTCATGAAAAAACTGACTGCCGACCGCCGGGACATCCGGCTGAGCGCAATGCCATCCGGTGGAGCGGTTACCGGAAAGAGCGCCCGGTCAGCTGCCCTGAAGGTTGCTGCATTGCTCCGGATACCCTGCCTGGGAGCGCTGTCGCCAGACGGGTCCTTGGCAACTGCACAGGAGAGTATCACAAAGATTGCGCAGGGATTGTCGCTTGACGACATCGCGCAGGGTGTGCTGGCGCAGTTTCTTTTTGGCGATGCCGGTCGTCTCGTACATCCCTGGCCGACTGGAAGCAGCCCGTTCCCCGTTATCTGTCCTTTCATTGCCGTCCCGTCGGAAGAACTCGACCTCTACTGGGACTGCCAGGGTACAGGGATCGATCTGGTACCAGGAACTCCCTCCCGCGAGGGTCTGCAAAAAGACATAAATGCATTTCTCGAGGAGTACTCCCCTCGCCACCCGGCAACAAAATTTGCACTCCTGCATATTTGGGAACAGCTCAGCAAGGGGAATGCAGCTACACTACCCTTCACGGATACTGACGGGCGTGACAGCGGAGACGGGATGCACGGCATGAACCGTTTTTGCTGTGGGGTGACGGGCCGTGGTTCATAAACGACGCGGACGGGTCTGGCGGGCAGTCCGTAATTCGCCCGGTATCCAGATCACCCTCTATTTCGTGGCCTTTGCACTGCTCATTGCTCTTTATACCTATATCTTCCACCTGTTTTATCCGGTTCTTGAGAACAAGCCGCTCTCGTGGGCCAGTGCCCTGCTGTTTGTCGTCGATTCCATGACAACGGTTGGGTCTGGGCTCCCGCTTACAAACGACATGACGATGCTGCTTGCCATCCTGACTATGATCTCCGGGGTTATCATGATCTTCATGGTGGTACCGCTCCTCCTCGCCCCGTTCCTGACTACCCTTCTCGCACCCACCCCGCCGAAAAAGACGCCCCACGTGCTGACCGGGCATATGGTCGTATTCGGGTACGATGAGCTCACCCGTTCAATCGTTGACAGCCTGATGATCTCGGACCATGACATCGTTATCATCGAGCAGGACAAAGCAACAGCCTTCGAGATCGCAACCCGGTACAGGAAACAGGCATATGTTATCTGGGGAGGTTATACCGACCCGAATACGTGGTCGGCAGCCCACATTGCAAACGCTCACTATATTGTGATCTGCAAGGATGAGCGACAGACTGCGAGCATCGTACTCGGTATCCGGCCGGTAACAAAAGGAAAGATCATCTCAGTCGTGGATAAACTGGTCTTTGACCGGTATCTCCGTTATGCAGGTGCAGATTATGTTCTTTCTCCCAAACATAGCACCGGAAAAATACTGGCACGCAACGCGATCCTCAATTCAAGCAGCGGTGAAGAACAGGACATCCCTGGACTGGACAGGATAAAAATAAATGTGAATCATACGGCAGAACAGGAGCTCAGGCTGATCAATATTCCGGTTGTTTCCGGGTGCAGCGCCACCACCAAATCCCTTGGAGATCTCGACCTCTATGGACGGTTCGGCATCACCGTTCCCTTTCTCTGGAAAGACGGGAAATTCATTCCGGATCCTGCCCGGGATATGGTCATCGATACCACAACATCGCTGTTCCTCTTTGGCAGAGCTGAATCCATCGTTACCGCAATACGGGAGGCGTTCAATAATGATGGCTGTAGAGATGCTCTTGCTGTGATCGCAGGGTTCGGAGATGTTGGTGCAGGTGCCTACCAGGAACTCCGTGCATCCGGCATTTCCTGCATTGTTGTCGATTCGAAACTGCAGGGTATGGAACAGGTAATCGGGAATGCCGAAGATGAGGAGGTACTCAAAAAGGCGCACATAGAAAGGGCGCAATTCTGTATCGTTGCACTGAACGATGACGATGTCAACATTTTCACCACGCTCATGGCCCGTAACCTCAACCCGGTTATTCGCATCCTCTCCCGTGCCAACGAGCCGGCTTCCGTTAAAAAGCTCTACCGGGCAGGGGCAGATTATGTTGCCCTCCTTCCCATGATCGGGGGGCAGACCATTGCCCGGATCGTGCTCGAAGGGCAGGTGACTGTCCTCCTTGACCTGCCGGATGGCGACATCGTCGTGATGAAGCGGGTGGGAAAAAACCGCCCGGGGTCTGTCGGGAGTTATTGTCGGAAAACCGGTGTCCGTATTCTCGGTATTGAGAGCGCCGGCCGATCCGTTGTCGCACCCGGCCCGGATGAAATGCTCCTTACCGGGGATGATGTCATTGCTGTAGGGGATACCGAACAGTTGAAAAAGTTCATTCATCAATTATAACCTTATGCAATGTTCAGCCGGGGACATCGGATGCAGGATGGGGCAGGTGGAGCAGATGATCCGGTACGCGTACTGGAACAGCGGATGCAAAGGAATTCTCATCGGTATGAGCGGGGGCCTGGACTCGGCAGTGGCCGCCACGTTCTGCTGCCGGGCGGTCGGGCCGGGCAAGGTACTTGGCCTCTCCCTCCCCTCTGCCGTGAGTACCAAAAAGGACTGCGAGGACGCAACCGCACTCTGCACCATGCTCGGCATGGAGCACCTTATTATCAGCATTGAGCCGATGCTCTCAGGGTTCCGGCAGATCCCCGGGTTTACCGAATCGCCCTACCTGCTGGGCAACCTGATGGCACGGATCCGGATGACCGTCCTGTATTACTATGCCAACCGGGATAACCGGCTTGTCTGCGGAACCTCGAACAGGAGCGAGTATCTGCTCGGTTACTGCACCAAGTTCGGTGACAATGCTGCGGATATCCAGCCCATCCTCCACCTGTACAAGTCAGATGTGTATGTCATGGCAAGGGAACTCGGGATCCCGGATTCTATCCTGAAAAAGACACCATCCGCCGGCTTATGGGAAGGCCAGAGCGACGAAGGTGAGATCGGGCTCTCGTATGACCAGATCGATACTTCACTCCGGGCACTGGATGACCAGAGCTGGCAACCGAAGAATGCGATCGAGGAGAAGGTGCTTACACTGGTGAAAAAGAGCGGGCACAAACGAATGGGCGCACCTAACCTTTTAGCAGTGCCTCAAAAACCGGACGGTACCGCTCCGGGAAATTGAGAAACGCAAGGGCATCCCCGTTCCCGACGAGGTCATAGAGAGGCCCTTTGCAAAACCGCTGAATATCCTGCCGACAGCTTGCCCCCAGCCTGCGGACAGGGATGACATGCCCGTAGGCCGGGTTCCTGACCAGGGTGCCGTCCGACAACTCATACCAGGCAGCACCATGCTTGGCCTCGTACTCCCCGTACTCGCTCTCGAACACGGTGGAAACAATATTAGCCATGGAAAGTGTCTGGTCCGGGGACGGATTGATAGTAATATGCCCGTAATCCGGGGGGATGATGACCAGGTCTCCGGCATCGGCCGCGATCAGCATGATATCGTCACGTATGCAGGACTGGAGCAGGTAATGTGCGGTACCCTCGAGGACCTCGTAAATTTCCGGAAAACCCACGCCGGCATCATTCTTCGGGTGGTAATGCCCCTTGGTCTTGACCCGTTCACCGCAGAGGTCGCGGGGCGGGATCACGGTGAGGTCGTAGCGGAGCCGGTGCTCACGCAGCCACCGCCAGTCCGCATCAGACCTCGAAAGGTCACGGTACATGAAATAAAGGGGATCCCTGCACCGGCATTGCGGGTTAAAAAGGACGGGGCGCATCTCATCCACCGTCCTTTTTGTCGGTTGTGGAAGCTCCCCTTCCCACCCAAACATCACTTCTTCTTTCGCATTACAAGTAAATAATACCCGGCGCTAATGACGACTGCGGCAAGGAGGAGGACCGGCAGGAATGCGATAATCCCGGTCGCCTGCGAGGAGGGAACGACGTGGATATCAACCTTGAAGGTATCCGAGACCTGGCTGTTGTCCAGCGCATCCCGGTACCTGACCTCAGTGTCGAGGGCATGGTCCTGAGCGGTTGCGGCACTGTCCGTACTTACCCTGAATTGTGCAATAGCAGTATCCCCGGGTTTCAGATCACCGAGATAGGCATTGTTGTCCGAACTGGTGAACGGGTCCACTGCGGAAAGGCTGGCCTGTGCATGGTATGCCGTCTGGGTCCCGGTATTCCGGTACTGGATGGCGATCACATTCTCGGATCCGGGTGTGACATTGACCGGGTCGGAAATGACCGCAAAGGTGAGCTTCCCGAGTACCGAAACGCCGATTGTGTCGGATGCAGACGTGACCATGTCTCCATCGTTGTTCTCATAAGAGACCGCAACATCAACCGGGTAGGTCTGGTTCTCAGCATCGCTGGAGATCGCGACCTTGTACCGGCAGGTCACCGTCCCGTTCCTGGGGAAATCGCCGATATAGACATTGCTGTCAGTCGGGATGACGGGGCTGTTGCCATTGCGTATAAGCCTGACCGTTGCTTTTTTCCCGTCATCAAACCCTGCATTTTTTATCTTCAGGTTGAGGTACCCCTCGGCCCCGACACTGATGTTCTCCGGTACCGCTTCGAGGACCTCGATCTTCACAGACGGCTTGATTTTTATGGTGAGCGGGATCGTCTCATTCTTCCACTGGTAATCGGACTGAAGGATATCAGCCGCCTCCTGGCTGGAGGCAGCAAGGTACATATACCGGATAGTCAGTGGGAGCGTGTATTCACCTTCCGTTGCATCGGAAGTGATTTTAGTCGCAATTCTGACAGTTGCTGTCTTCTGGCTGGACAGATCGCCGATATTCTGCGGATCGGATTTTACGATAATAGGTGCATTCCCCTGTAAGAGACCGACCGTGACCATCTTTGCGGTCGTGGGGACATCCTCACGATCAATGGTCCCCTCCATGACAAATTTGTCGACATTCAGCCCGCGGTTCTGCACAATCACGGAAATGGCCGCGTCCTGGCCCGGGGAGAACTCGTTTGTCCCCGTGATTGCCGCCGACATCTGGGGCCCATCGCTTAAGTAGGTGGTCACTCCCATCACCGGCATGCTGCAGCACAATACGAGGGCAAAGGAGATGAGAGCAAATCTGGAATAGTTCATCTGGGATCACCTGTTGTTATTACACCATTTGAAGGGATGTCCCCATAAAGACGCCGCCAGGTGACCCGGCCCGGCTTCCTGACATTCTAAAATCCACTCTATTGATAAAATATAAGGCCCCCGCGCGCATCGCAACCGGGGTTCGAAGGTTTTGTCCGGTTCTTTCTCTGGTATTATGGCCTCATCATCAAATAGGCAAAAAAGAGCGGGTAAACATGGGCGGATCAAAAGGAACGGATCTCTTCCATCTGGGTAATATCCATGAGACCTTTCATAGCCTGTGTCTGTACCCAGCGCCCGCTCTCGCGGATTGCCGCCATCGGATTGGTGCCACCGACTGCAGCGATCGCAACATACTGCGGACTTACGGGGACACCCAGGAGGGGCAGGTTCGGCATCCCGACCTCGAGGATGCCGGAGTAGCTGCTGCTTGAGAGTTCGTCAAGCACGATACCGACCAGCGGTTCGGCCTCCATGTGGAACTCGCGGATATTGGCAAGCATGTTCCCGCTGCCCTTGCGCATCACATCGGTCACGGAGGTGGTCTTCTGGGAGATGAGCACCTGCAGCGGGTCGATGGTCGTATATTCATAGAGGATGATGTGGGTGAATCGGATCGGCGTGCGGTTCTCAATCTGGACGACGCCCCCGCCGATAGGGTTGACCGGGATCCCGCGACGGACCAGGAGACCGTCAAAGGTGATGCTGCACATTGTGCAAATCCCGGCGCATCCCTTCGGGATACGATACTCTGCCACATCCTCGCCGGAAGAGAAAAATTTTACAAGACCGCTGACACTGACACCGGTTTTATAGGCAGCCTTGAGAATGCTTATGGCAAAATCGAGATCTTCATTTTTTATCAGGGAGAGGTTATAGACGATATTACCTTCTCCCGCAACCGGATCGAAGGTGACCTGCATGGCATAATCTTCGATATTATTGTTCACGAACTTGAGCGGGAAGGTCATTATTCTAAACTTCTGACAGCGCAATAGAAAAATTGTTCTATAAGCGTAAGGCAATTTATGTATAATGGAACCTGAAATGCGGGAAAAAGCCAAGAATGCAATGCGTCTCATTCTTGAAGCGGCACGGTTCGACGTGGAGGAGGTAGATGATCCCCTCGACCTTTCAGCAGTCCGTGAAGGGGTCTGTCTTCTGGTGCTCTGTTCTAACGATAAGAATCTGATCAGCCAGTTCGACAAGACGAATTACAGCCTCATGATCGATGACCATGAGATGAACTGCAAGAAACTTCTTTTCTCGATCGATAAGGATATCTCAACTGAGAACTGCATCCAGTGGGGTGTCGACGAGTTTGTCCGGTATACCGGTGAAGCGGTCCTCGCGGATATCCTGAACCGCGAACTCGCACTCGATCTTACACCGTCAAAAAGCAGAAGACCGCAGGTCTCATCCTCTGCCGGATCGGCCGCAGCCTCACAAGAACCCACCGGCATTTCTATCCCCCATTTCCCGATAAAACTGACGGAGCAGGCGGCGATCCGGACTGCCGGTGTACAGGGAACAGCAAAGCTCCGTTTCATACCCTACTACCTGTTCCATTACACCAGCACGGGCGAGCAGGTATACAAGGACCGCCGCATCCCTTTCGATGCCGACGGCTGGAGCGCTTTAAACGCCATCAACGGGATCAAGGTCGATCTCGACGGAAAACAGATCGAGGACACGGATATCCCCGGCGGTGCCGAAGTCTGCAACCCGCATATCAGGAAAGAAGAGGCATCCGAGCGGATGATAACCGAACTCATCGAACACCTGACCCAGAAAGTCCGCATCAAGCAGGAGAAGGGCGATGCGATCTTCTATGAGGAGAAGATCCTTAAACCCGACAGGAAGAATATTACTGTGGACACAAAACAGGTCTACATCCCGGTCTGGCAGATCCGTGGCAAGAAAATTGTCGAAGTGAACGCGTTCACGGGCGAGCTGCTTTCGGAGCCGATGGATGAGGGTGTCGAAGTCTTCTGATCCCCGTCCCCCGCCCCGCTCAATTCTTTCGGCACCGGATGGTGTCATCCCGCAGCCTTTTCTCATCCTCCTGAAGGTGTCCTCATGAATGCCCCGGCACTGCTCCTGCCGCTTTTACAGGTCAGGCCATGATCGTCATCCTCGGCGGGGGCCCGGCAGGGAGGCTTGCGTCCATCCGTCTTGCCTCGGCAGGGAAGCAGGTCACCCTTATCGAGCACGGGGGCATCGGGGGACAGTGTCTCCACTCGGGCTGCATGCCGGTCTGTGCCCTGAACGATGTTGCGCGGCTCATCCATTCAGCCCGGGAGCTCCACGACCTCGGCGTTGTCGATACGGTTCCCGCCCCGGATTTTCCAGTGCTTCTCAAAAAGATGGGGGAGATCCAGCAGAAAATCACCTCCATCCTTGACGAGGAAACCCGGTCTGCCGGCGTAGAAATCATCTACGGGAAGACCGGCAGATTTGAGGGGGGAACTGTGTTTGCCGGTGACGAACAGCTGAAGGCCGATGCGGTCATCGCGGCAACCGGTTCCCGACCCCATATACCGGCAGTCCCGGGTGTCTATCTGCCCGGTGTCTTCACGTCCCGTACCCTCCCCGGGATGAAAAACCTCCCAAAGAAGATGGCCATTATCGGGGGCAGCGTGGTGGCGGCGGAGTTTGCCTATATTTTCTCCGCGTTCGGCTGCGATGTAACCATCCTCTCCCGGAGCACGTTTTTAAAGGACGCTGACAAGCATATCAGGCCTCTCGCAATCAAGGAGCTGGCCGGGGTAACGATCCGGGAGAATACCCCGGTGATCTCGATTGGGGGTAAAGACAGCGTCAGCTCGGTCCTTACCCCGGCCGGGAAGCTGGAGGCAGACGCTGTCTTTCTTGCCGCCGGGCTCGTGCCGAACTCCGAAGCTCTGGACGGCTTGAAGAAGGGGCCGCTTGGAGAAGTTATTGTGGATAACCACATGCAGACAAGTGTTCCGGACGTTTATGCCTGCGGCGACGTGGCCGGTCCACCCTATCTCACACCGGTTGCCCGGCACCAGGGGATCGTTGCCGCTGACAATATCCTCGGGATCCCCCGGACCATGGATTATCAGAATATTCCCCGCTCCATCAACCTTACACACGAACTCGCATATTGTATCAACGAAAGCAAGGGAATGGGATCGCTTGCCATCCTGGGACCGGCCGGCCCGGGCTCGTTCTGGTCCGTCCCGACCGGGCAGACCGGCCTTGCCAAGGTGATCTTCGATCCGGAGACCGGGGACCTCGGCGGGTTCTGTGCCGCGGGTCCGGGCGGCGGCCTCATCGCCGGCTACATGGCGTTTCTCATGAAGAGGCATTTCTCTGTCCATGATTTCGAGGATTTCATTGAGGTCCACCCGTCAACGGACGGGGTGTACGGGCTGGCGAAGTATGCTTCCTCCCTGATCAGGAAACGTAAAAATTCCTGACCCCCCGAAAGCCCATTAATTTTTTCCGATACCGTCGCTGAAGGTATTATTACATCTCAAATCGCATTATTACGATACATATCATCCCATTCCCCGGGTGTTTTTACGATGAGCAGTCCCACCGAGAATACTACATTCGACCAGACACGGCTCGACAAGATCCGTGTACTCCAGGAAAAAGGCCACATAATCTTTCCCACGTCGTTCGACCGACAGCACACGGTCGGCGAGATCAAGACGAAGTATGCGGATATCGCCCACGACAAGAGCGATTCGTCCGTGACCACAGCCGGCAGGATCTACATTGTCCGCAACCACGGCAAGACCCTCTTTGCCGACCTCGGGGACGAGACCGGGAAGATCCAGCTCTATATCCGGAAGAACGATATCGGAGAGGACCAGTTCGATCTCTTCAACCAGTTCATCGAGCGGGGGGATATCATAGGGGTGACCGGCCACGTCTTCCGGACAAAACTCGGGGAGATCACCATCTGGGTGGACACCTTCACCCTTCTCTGCAAGGCGGTCTGTTCACTGCCTGAGAAGTTTCACGGGCTCACTGATATCGAGAAGCGCTACCGCCAGCGGTACGTGGACCTGATCGTGAACGAGGAGAGTCGGCAGACCTTCCGGAACCGGAGCCGGATTGTCTCCCTCATCCGCAGGTACCTCGACGACCACGGGTTCCTTGAGTTCGAGACCCCCATCCTCCAGCCGATCTACGGCGGTGCCAACGCCCGACCGTTCACCTCGTACCATAACTTCCTCGATCAGAAACTCTTCCTCCGTATCGCCCCCGAACTCTACCTCAAGCGCCTCGTAGTCGGGGGCTTCGAGAAGGTCTTCGAGATCGCCCGCAATTTCCGGAACGAGGCTGTGGACACCGACCACAACCCGGAATTCTCGATGGTGGAGATCTACTGGGCGTACCGCGACTTTACGCACATGATGACCCTGACCGAGGATATTGTTTCATCCATTGTATATGAGGTACACGGAAAATACGAGATCCCGTATGGAGATATCACGCTGAACTTCAAAGCCCCGTGGAAGAAGCTCTCAATGTCGGATGCGGTAAAAGAGTATGCAGGTATCGACATCTTCACCCATAGCGTGGAAGAACTCCGCATGCTCGCCCGCAAGCACCAGATCGAGGAGCCGGACAAACCGCAGAGCCAGCGGGAGTTCCTCATCGCCTTCTTCGAAGGTCTTGTCGAGGAGAAACTGGTCCAGCCAACCTTTATCCACGATTACCCGGTCGAGAACTCCCCGCTCGCAAAGCGCCACCGCTCAAAGGAGGGTTTCACCGAGCGGTTCGAGCTCTTCATTGCCGGCATGGAGGTGGGCAACGGATTCTCGGAGCTGAACGACCCGGTCGACCAGAAGGAGCGGTTCGAAGCACAGGACGAGAAGCGCCGGCTCGGGGACGTCGAGGCACAGATGATCGATTACGACTTCATCAACGCCATCGGGTACGGCATGCCCCCCACCGGCGGTGTCGGGATCGGTATCGACCGGCTCGTGATGCTGCTCACCAATAACGATTCCATCAAGGAGGTCATCCTCTTCCCCTCGATGAAGAAGCTCAAAGAGAGTGAAGAGGACAACGCTGCCGAAACGCCCATGGAGCTTGCGGCGGACAAGAGATAGACCTTTTTTTCATCAGGTATTGTTAATGCCAGCCGGAGATATTCATCTTCCGGCAGTTCTGACAATGCATTCCTTTATATTCCCCCCGGTATATTGCCACGGTCAATACCTATTTAGGGTGGTTCGCGTGACACTTACCGTACAATTACGGAGGGAAACAGATGCCAAACACAAAAGACGGAAAACTGGACCTACTCACCGACAAAAACAGCGCACTGGTGCTCGTGGACTACCAGCCCACGATGTTTTCCGGCGTTGCATCCGGTGACAAGACGATCATCCGGAACGCAGCCTACTGCGCAGCAAAGGCTGCAGCCATCCTTGACGTACCGGTCGTGCTCTCGACCATCAACCCGCAGAGCAACGGGAATTTTCTTGCTGAGGTCACTGCACTGTTCCCGGGCCAGCAGGTATTTGCCCGGGCGGTTCCCAGTTTTGATGCCTTCGAGGATGAGAAGACGTATAGTGCGTTCAAAAAAACCGGCCGGAAGAAAGTGGTGGTTTCCGGGCTGTGGACCAGCATGTGCTTCTGTTATACCGCACTGCATGCCCTTGATGACGGGTACGAGGTGTATGGGCTGATAGATGCTGCGGGTGATTCAACGCCCGATGCCCACCGGTACGGGGTTGAGCGGATGCTGCAGGCCGGGGTCGTCCCCATCACGGTTGAGTCGCTCGTTTCGGAATGGATGCATGCCTGGACCAACCCGAAGGCCGGGGATCTGGTAAAGGAAGTGTACTCCCGGTACGGTTATATGATCGGCATGGGGAGATCCTGATCCGGAGACTATGATGGTACAGGAAAAAACTGATGGGATAGGGATACGGATCGTTGTCAGTAAAAACGGCCCTTATATCGTGACCGGGAGCGTCCCCCTCATACAGGAAGAGATCTGCAACGATGACGAGGGGTATTGCCGGACGTGGCGGGAGACCAAAAAGTATCCCGTGCAGGAGCAGTACGCCCTTTGCCGGTGCGGCCACTCACAGAATAAGCCGTTCTGTGACGGGTCGCATCCGAAAGTCAGCTTCAACGGTACGGAGACCGCAGGCAACGAGCCGTACCTCCGGCACCCACGAATCATCCGGGGCCCGGAACTGGAACTGCTTGATTACGAGAACCTCTGCGTCCATGCCCGGTTCTGCATGCGGGCCGGCGGGATCTGGAACCTCACGCAGCAGTCCGATATCCAGGAGGCGAGGGAGACGGCAATCGAAGAGGCTTCCAACTGTCCATCAGGCAGGCTTGTTATCAAGGATCAGGAGACCGGCAAGACCATCGAGCCGAAACTGGAGAAATCTATTGTCGTCATCGAGTATCCCGCAAAGGGGGAACACGGGCCGCTGTGGGTACGTGGTGGCATCCCGGTATTTTCTGCCGACGGCAAACTGTACACGGTCAGGAACCGGCTCACCCTCTGCCGGTGCGGAAAGTCCGGGAACAAGCCGTTCTGCGATGGGAGTCATATACAGCATTAACTGAGATCAAGCTTGAGAGGTAGTGGACCGGCCGGAAAATCAGGGAATCCTGCTTTCGACATCCCCTATTAAATCCATTCAGAGGAGTGATGTCATTTCCCATACCTTTATTCCCACTCTCTTCATATCTCACAACCGATGTCCCAGACAAAAACGATGATAAAGAGAATTTTACTAGTGGGTGTTCTCATGATCTGTCTCCTGCTTACAGCAGGCTGTTCAACCCAGCAGGCTCCCCAGCTGGCACCTGCCCCGACAGTTACACCCATGGTGACAGAAAATCAGACGAGCGATCTCAGCCGGCTCCCGTCGTACGCCTTCACCTCTGATGACATTACGGAGGCTTATCTCTTTGCGACCGAACACCCGGATGTCCTTAATGGGGTAGAATGCCATTGCAGTTGCATGGAAAGTCCCCATAACGGAAGGTTTCATACGCGCGGACTCATCGACTGCTACTTCAAGGAGGACGGCACATATGACACCCATGCATCGGTGTGCGCACGATGTATCGCGGATACACTGGAAGTGAAGTCCCTCTTCGAGAAAGGTATGAGCAAAGACGCGATAAATCGGACACTTGAGGCAAAGTATGAATCGGGTACGGTATCAGCCCCCTCAATGGGAGAGAATTGCTCACTTCTGGTCACCGTGAATACAAGTCCAAAATCTCCCTGATTTTCATGTCAATGAACGATGCACAGCAACGGTTCGGATTTATTTTTGCTATCTATTTCTATAGGATCACCGGTCGGTCCCATGCAATGTGCCAGTCATGGGATACCTTACCTGCCTGGAGAGGAAAATCCATTAAGGTGCAGCTGCCAGCGAACTGATTATTATCGACGGATTCGCGCCGGGATAATTATGGTTGTATAATCGTTCCTGAAAAAATAGGTGGTTCTCTGTCTCCATTTTTTGTTTCAAGGCAGAACTGTTATCCCAGCAGTAATCTTACCTTTCTTTATGAGCCAGAACGAAAACCCAAAGAAACATCACCACCATGAAGTTTTCTCCGCCTCCCGTGCCGGCCATCTCGACACCCGCATGCGCCGCTTCCTCTACCGCCCCGACCGGCTCGCGGAGCGGTACGTGAATCCTGGCGACCGCGTGCTTGACTTCGGCTGCGGACCGGGATTCTTCACCCGCGAGTTTGCGAAGCGGGTTGGCGATGGCGGGCAGGTCTTCTCCGTCGACCTGCAGAAGGAGATGCTCGCTATCCTGCAAAAGAAGCTGGAGCCCGAAGGACTGATGCCGCGGATCAGGACGCACCAGTGTGGGCCGGACACGATCAACCTCCCCCCCGATCTGAACGGGACTTTCGATGTCGCATTCACCATCTTTGTCGTCCACGAAGTGCCGGACCCGGCGAAGCTTTTCCGTGAGATCGCCCTGCTCCTCAAACCGGGCGGCATGCTCTTTTATACCGAGCCCCCGTTCATCGTATCCGGGAAGGAGTTCCGGGAGAAGCTTGCGCTCGCGGAGGAGGCGGGATTCCGGCAGGCTGAGAGGTCGTTGTTCTTCGTGAACCGGGCTGTAGGGTTGAGGAAGGGGTAGAGTCCTGCTTTTTCAAATTAATGTCTGATTGATTCGGATCGGTTTTTCGATCAGGATCATGATCGAGAAGAAAATTTGAAAATCTAATTCAATTGAAATCCCGCTATCCAATACCTCCCAAAAGCAACCTGAAGAAGAGGATATCCCTATAGGAATTACCTACTCTCTTACAGGAATCCGATGTCTTTGAGCAGGTTCCCGGCGTACAAGCGGATGCCCGGCTCCTCGTCCTCATCCAGAATAAACTCTCTGAGTCCCCGGAGAGCGCCGGTGCTCCGGATAGCGGTGATCGCAACTGCTGCCTGCTCGCGTATGACCATCAGCTCGCTCCGGTCCCGCAGCCGCCCGACCAGCTCATCTACCGGGCGGCCGCTCTTCAGGCTGCCAAGAGCTATTGTCGCAGATAACCGGATCTCCCCATCTTCATCACCGAGCAGGTCCACAAGGGGCCGGACCGCACGCGGGTCCCCGCTCTTTCCCAGTGCAACAACTGCTTGCAGCCGGTCTGTCGTACCAGTGCCGGATATTGCGGTATAAATCAGGTCGTAGATTTCTCCTCTGGAGGGGAAGGAATTATACCATTCGCCATCCTGCTGCTCAAGACTTATTTCCATGTCTTCACCATTTTTTTAAAAATTCAAACAACGATGCCAGTTCTCTTTCGGATTGCCGTATAAACGGGTCCTACAGAATGAAAAAAAGCGTCCGCTTACCAAGACAGGCCCGTACCCGGGTCACGCCGGCTTTTCCGAGTGATGCGGACGGATACATCGCAGTAGTGTAATGTAATCCTGTTATAAATAATTTTTCGATAATACTGGTTTAGTCATTTACAGAAAACGAGGAGGTTTGCCGTTAGTATCAGATCATCCAGCTGAGTTCTACACCGGTCGTCATCAGGATCATCGCTGCACCACCGGCCACGATTGACAGGAGGAAAAAAGAAAGGAGAGCAAATATGAGGGGGAGAATCACATCTTCTTTGCCGTTTTCTCGTTGTTATGGTTGAGGTGGCACTTGTTCACGCACTCCCAGTTCTCAGGGAGGAACTTCCCGTCCTTGTCGGGTTTCATTGTTGTGTGATACTTCTAGCTACAGACGAGACATTCCATCAGGCCCGATTTCTCATCGACAAGTTTTGTTGTGTACTCTTTTTTGGTCATCGTTCAGTATGTCGCCGGGGATCAGATATAAATAGGGATCCGGAACTCCGGTACCGGGGGTACTGGTGGGGGTTACAAAGGATCCCTTACGTATCATTTATGGTACGGCTCGCCCCGGATGATCCGGAACGCACGGTATACCTGTTCCAGCAGCAGGAGCCGGGCCATCGGGTGGGTAAAGGTCATCTTGGAGAGCGAGAGCCGCAGGTCGCTCCGTGCAAGAACTGCCGGAGAAAGCCCGACGTCCCCCCCTATTACAAAAGCCATCTGGTTTTGCACAAATAGTTCCCGTTCGCTCAATGAGGCAGCCAGCTCCTCGCTCGAACAGCTTTGCCCCTTCACATCAAGGGAGATGACATAGGAGCCTTTGGGAATAGCAGCAAGGATCCGCACCCCTTCCTTCTCCTTCGCCGCCGAATCAGTTGCCGGTGAGGTTGGAGAAGGCCGTTTCTCATCGGAGATCTCGACAACCTGTAGCTTCACGTACGGCCGGAGCCGTTTCTCGTACTCGGCAATCCCCTCCTGCAGGAACTTCTCCTTGATCTTCCCGACCGCAACAATCCGGATCCGCATGGTATACCGGCATAAATTCGACTATTTATCAATATCGCATGCTACAGGGAGGCGAAAAGAAGATGTGGAAGTATGTTACCTATGAATTACCCTTGGCATCTTTTTGATCAATTTTCTGGTGCGATAACACATCCAGCAGGACTTCTTTCATCATGTTTTTCATGAGCTCCCGGCCCTCATCCGATGACATGTAGTCCTTGAACAGCTCTTTGAACTGTCCCATATCGTGGTGATTATCGACGAAGGCTAATAAAGCTTGTGTAATACAGTCAGAAACCGTGGAGAACTTCTTTTCCTCGTACACGAGTTTATTGACCTTATTATAGATATTGGGGGGCATTTTGTACGAGATTGCAACCCGTTCCCCGCGGTTCAGCGGTACTTTCTCTGCCATTCCCTATAAAATAAGGTAAATTACTATAAATAGGCTGTTAATTGCCAGTAATAATCCATAAGTATTCCAAAATTTCGTTTAGTATTTCTTATAGCATCCATATGGGTTACTTTTTATAGCGCGGGAGTCAACAGGAGATTGTTGTGAGGTGAACCATGAACGAAATAATGCTGTTACTCCTTGGATTTCTAGGCATCTTTGCTGTCGGCTGCAGCATTGCCCTTCTTGCACTTGGAAAAATGATCGACCAGTTTCCCATGGGTGACGAATCGAAACGCACCCGGAGCATCGCAAGCCCGGTCGAAACCACGAAGCTCTCGATAGCCCTATTCTGGCTCCTTTTTGTCATTGGCGGATGGGCTGTCCTGCAGGAAAGCCGTATCGTGATGATCGCAGGCATTACCACGCTCTTTGCTATCTCCCTTTTTCTGTTCACAGCGCTGGTCTTCTCCTTTGCAGTGCTCAATATCATGCGGGGACGCAAAAAGGGAATCAAGATGCCGGCCGGGGGGGGGATGCCGATGTTCCAGTTTTCCCCTTCGGATCCAGTACCGGTGGCTGCCCCGCAAGTAGAACCGGCACAGCCAACGCCAGTACTTATGAAGCGGTACAACAATCCCTTTACCGATTTTATGCTCAATGCACTTCTGAAAAAGGAATAATTTTTTTTATTTTCTTGATCTATTAAAAATAGAGAGAACTTTCTCTCGATCGATAATATTTTTCTCTGCAGGAAAT
>Ga0182027_10005830_pt1 | contig 18619 bp, 13 predicted proteins | sample 712E1DmetaG_FD_121300 | JGI IMG/M metagenome (GOLD analysis project Ga0182027, IMG submission 121300) | Permafrost microbial communities from Stordalen Mire, Sweden - 712E1D metaG (Illumina Assembly) | ecosystem: Environmental > Terrestrial > Soil > Wetlands > Permafrost | place: Sweden... | reverse complement strand
TGCAGGCGAATATATCAAATATTCTGAAAGTAATCACCGTTCTTATAAAACCAATGTTGCTAAAGCTAAAAAATTTAAAGAACTTTGGGGCAATAGACAACTAAAAGACATATCCCCTATGGATATTGAAAAATATAAAATCAATAGAAAAAAAGAAGTCAGGGCAAAAGAAAAAGAAATTGACGGCAAGACAATTGAAGCTAAATATATTTCAGCTACAACTATAAACAGGGATATTGAAGTTTTAAGAAAAATGTTTAATATCGCCATTGATAACGGTTGGTTGACTAAAAACCCCTGCACCGCTGTAAAAAAGTTAAGACAAGAAAATATACTTGAACGTTACTTATCCCCCGATGAAGAAATAAGAATGTTTCAGGTTTGCGAAGGCGATTTTAGTTTTTTGAAGGAAGACGATAGAAAAAAAGCTGAAAAAACCTATAAAAACAGGTTTAAATATATGATACCGATAATCACTTGTGCGCTGAATACTGGCATGAGAAAAGAAGAAATTTTAAGCCTTACTTGGAAGTGTGTAAATTTTGAGGATAATAAAATTACCTTACTTGATACTAAAAACGGCAAAAAACGACATATTCCGATTAACTCAATATTAAAAGGTGAATTAAAAACATTACACAAATCAAAATGTTGTGATTATGTTTTTGCTAATCCTATAACTAAAAATAAGTATTGCGATTTAAAAACTTCTTTCCCTTCTATTTGTAGGCTTGCCAAAATAGAGAATTTTCGATTTCACGATTTAAGACATACTTCCGCTACAAGAATGGTCGGGGCGGGTGTTCCTATTACAATGGTTAAAGATATTTTAGGGCATAGCGATATTCATACAACTATGAGGTATGCTCACGCTATTACCGAGCAGAGTTTGGATGCAGTCGAAGCATTATCAAATTATGCAGAGAGAAATCGAAAAGTTGTTGCACTTAACCCTCATTGTAAAAAAGGATAAATTCAAACTTCAATGTGTATATTTTATTTTATAGTGTCTTCAAGTTTTTTTTCGATTTTACTTAATTCCAATTTTATGTAATCAGTAATTTGTTTAACTAAATAAAATTCTTTACCGTTTATATCTTTCCATAGAGTTGCTATTGCAGTTCCTCCTCTTGGACTTGTCATTGTAAGCGGTTCTTCTATTATTTCAAATTCTACAGATTTTTCTTTAAAATTAAATACAAACCAATCAAGTATTTTACTTTTTCTTTGATTGTTATCACAAACAATTGCATCTCGAGCATAAGATTGGTTTATTTCTTTTATCTCTTTTGTTCTACTATCTAAATAGCCAACTTTTGAAAGAATTAAAAATTCTTCTTCTTGTAAAATTGTTTTTATAATATAGTCATTCAAATTAAGCTGTTCTTTAAGCCTTGAGAAGGCATTATAAATTTTATCCAATTCTTGCAAATCATCTTCACTAAAAATATTGTCGCCACAATAAAACGTGGTTAAATGATAAAAATAATTATTGGTTAAAAGTTTCAATATATCCTTCAATTTTAAAATTGCGTTTGTTTGTCTTTTCAAATAAGCGTCTTTTAACCAGCGTTCTTTATTTCGCTCATCAATAAATAACATAGCCCCAAATGTTATTCCCCCAGAAATTAAACCTGCAATTATTGTTCCTAAGAAAGCATAATACCCTTGATATTTTTGAATAAAATCCCATTTCAAACAGCAAAAAAATATCATAATAACAATTAATGCAACAAAAAGAGACAGAATATATTTTTTATTTATTTGTTTTTTCCTTGCATACTTTTCAGCACTCATCTTAACTTGCCCCTATTGTAGTTGAAATTTTGTCAATAAATAATAGAATTATCTTAACTACATAAAGGATTATATCATAAAGGTATATGTTGTTTTTTTAATCAATGTTTATTGAGTTTTATCGTTATTAAAAATCAACCGATTACACAAATATTACACAAATGATAAAAAATAGGGGTTTTAGCATTTTGCTAAAACCCCTATTGGTAATGGTTGCGGGAGCTGGATTTGAACCAACGACCTTCGGGTTATGAGTAGCAGTAGTGGCGTGCCTTTTGAGCTTATCATATACCGTTTAGTACTGTTTAGTTTGGCTTTTCAGGATTCAACTTCTCGTTTGATTCCATTTGATTCCGTTTAAACCCATTCTATTATTGGGTACGATATTGGGTAAAATTTAAATCAGTACTCCTTATTGTGCAACATTTTTGCAAAAGGTCTTTTTAATTTCTTGGTATAACTACCGCCCATTAATAAATCTCGAAATAAGCTGCTAAGGCTCTATATGATTGTTCTCCATGCCTCAACATGGATTGCAGAATGTTAAACAAAATGTTATAATAAGAATAAGTGCGAGAAGTGCTTACGTAAAATCATCCTCGACAGTTGGTCGATATGTCAAATCTAGACTGAGGAGCAAGAAAAAGAGAAAGAGAAATAATATGGCTATTAATAAAAAACAGAGCAGTGATAAATTATCAACACTTGCTAGTGAAGTTTTGAAACAAAGTTCAGCAACAAAAGCTGCAAAAAGCTTAGCTGGTTCAGTTTTATCACAATCTTCAAAAGGAAAAGACAAAAAATAAATACTCAGTATTTACGGCACTGAGTATTTTATAGTAGATAAATATCTACGGAACTATAATGAGGGGCATTGTTGTCCCTCATTTCCTATTTGAATTATAGCATGTTAAGTCCGAATTAGGCAATATCTTTAAAATGTAGCTTAATTTTGATTATTGTGAATATCATCTCTACTCTTAATTACTTCTTGTGTTCCCTCTTTAGGTTCACTAGCATTAAAATTCCAGCTTCGTTCTTCTATTTTAGGGCCTTCGACTTTTATAATTTCTTGATTTTGATTTCGGGTTTTATCCTCAGCCATAGTTTAATTCTCCTCATTTTTTATATAAATTACTTTGTATCATTGTGTCTAATCGTTTCTTTTGTACCGTCTTTTGGCTCACTGCTTTTGGACAGTGCTGAACCTGAGATTTTTTTTGTGCTTTTGCCAGCATCTTTTTTATTTTGAGCACTTTCTCTTTTATGATTTTCTTTTGCCATCTTAAACCCTATCCAAAAATTATGCCTAGTAAACTTACTGTTATAATTATAACATATTTTATTAACTTATCGTGTTGTCCAACTAATTTTGCTGCTTGTTCGTCTAACAAAGTATTATTCTCTTTTACAGTAATGTATGTATTATAAATAATTTGAGTTAAAAATTCTTTTTCCCTATCTTTTTTAAATAACCTATCCTCATAGGCTTTTAATACGGGGAATGTTGCATCCATTCTTCTATAGCCTGTTTTGAATTGTTGCATTTTAAAAATTTTACAAGTAAAAATAAATAAAAGAATTAGGCCAATACTAAGAATGCATGTAAATATGATTTTCAGGCAACTTGTACATAAAAAGTAAAATTGTTCTTGTAGAAAGATAATAACAGTTATAAAATATCCCAAAAATATAGCAGACATATTAAAAAGGCTAGATATTTTTTGATTGTTATTATTGAAATCGGAGATAAAATTACCATATTCGCACTCATAGAATTGTTTTATGTCTCTTAGTATTGAAATATCTTTTATCTTTTCAATTTCTTTAAAGAACTCTGTATTGCTTAGAGTTTGTTCTTCCAATTGTTCTCTCCTTAAATCCCAAGTTGTTTCTATTATAAAGCTAAAACAATAAATATGTTATTAGTCAGTTAAAAAACATTTACATTTTATACCTGTACAACATGAAGCCAAATTCCTGAATAGATGAAGCTCGATAATTTTAAATGCTTTAATTCAAAATAATTTCGAGCCCGAGTAATGACTTTTAACAATCTCGATAACTACTTATATTGAAAAGGTAATAATCTTCCACTAGCAGGCATCCTTGCTTGGCTAACAACGATTCTATATATATTCAAGACTTCAATAATATGCGAGCAGATTATTTTAACCTTTTACAATTTCCCTGTTAATAAATTTAACATTGTAGTTGCGATGTTTCGTTAAATATTTATGAGTTTGATATATGGAATAAAGTGACATAAAAGGAAGATTCATTAAATCAATCGCCTTTTCACTCAAAATACACAAAATTATCGTATATTCATTTTCATTTGGGCGTTTGTTGGGAATTAGTTTTAAAAATTCTTCTTTGTTTTTATTGTAATTTACGCTACCTATTTTTATACATTCTTCTGTGATAAATTGTTTCATATGAGTTCTAAGTTCATCTTCTAAAATAAAAGCATCCGCATAAAACTTTGCCTGAACAAATAAATGACTAATTGAAGAAGCTCCACTTTCATACTTTTTCACTTGAATTAATTCTTTATTTAGTGAAAAAATATCGCATATTTCATATTTTGCTTCATTTGCAATTCTTAATTTTGCTTTATCAAATAAAAATAAATCTTCATTTAGCTTTGCACATTCAGTGTTAAAAACAGCTTCTTTATTATACCCAGAGACGGCATCATATATGTTAAGGTCTTGAGGAATATTTGAAAGAATTGTTTTATCAAAACCAATTTCTGATTGACTTATATAATTAACGACATTTTGTTTAAATACTTGGGATATTTCTCTCCATTTTCCATTGAATAAAATATAAGTCTTATCTTCTAAATCAACTTCTGCAACAATACATTGGTAAGCACTCCAACCTCTATATGAAGTCTTTGTTGCTTTATCATTTTTTATTATAGGCCATCTTTTTAATGTTCTTTCGCTGTTTAATTCATTGTGAGTTTCAAGCAAATCCATTAAGATTAAATCATCGACTTCATTATCATCATCTTTTTTATATGAAAAAGTATACCTGTCCATATCCAAAAATTCAGGTATTGTGAGAGATATTTTTTCAAATTCTTGATTGTTTAATTTTTCAATCAGGATTGAGTTCAATTTATCTATAATTGAAGACTTTGTTTCATACTTCCAATTATCAAAACTTCTAAATTCTGTATTTTTATATTCATCGGACAAATATAAGTCTTCCAATGTTTTAGTTCTATCATTCAATAATTCCCAGGTTAATTTATTTTTTTTGTCAAACTTAAGTTGGATTCTTTCTGTTCCAGTTACAGATGAAACAAAAGTATAACCTTTTTTTGCTTTCCCCGCTATTTTTTTAAAAAATTCTTCGTCATATTCTATGTTAAATATTGATAATCCGGCTCCTGTATGGATTTGTTTTTCTGATTGGATTGATATTGCTTCGTGCTGGGATGTTTGAATTGATTTTATTGCCTCAGGGTCACAAATATTCATTGCAATTTTTATCCCGAAATCAGAAATTACTTTGTCTTTATCTATAAAACTATCAGCTCCAACACCAAAAGTCATTGCAAAAAACAAATCTTTTTCGTCGACCTTTATACTGTATATAAATAATCCTCTTGGAAGAACATTTGCAGAATTAAATTGTTCTTTTTGTTCTAATTTTTCATTCATAAAATTCAGCCAAGGAATGTCTTTAGCTGTTTTAGATTTACTTTGACTAATATCAAAATAAAAATTTCCATTGATGTCCTTTGTTGTAATTGTTTTAAATTTAATCGTTGGTATGAAAGGTTCATTTTTATCATTCTTTTTAAGACAATCTTCATAAGATTTAACAGTCTTATTCATCTTATAAATTACAACTTGTTCAATATCACTCATTTTGCAATCCTTTTTACACGTACTTCTATTTAAAGGCTATTCTAATCCAGAAATTACATGAAGCATATCATCCTCAAGATGCAAATAAAGCAATATTGAATTTTTGTTGCAAAAATACTAGCCAGTTGGGTAGTAAATAGAAAATCTACCTTTTCCCATCCGCCATAATCTAAAATGGTTTCGAGCCCGAATACTGCCTTTTACCAATCTTGATAGCTATTTGTATTGAGAAAGTGATAATCTTCCACTAGCAGGCATTCTTGCTTCTGAAAAAGGTTTAAGCATGGGAAATTCATGTTTGTATTAAAATGAAGGAATATCCCTCAAGTATTAAGGACTATGCTGTATGAAAAAAGATGATAACAAAAGAGAGATTTATTTTAAAAATATATTTGGAAATGATTTTGATTTTGAAGCCCATAAACAGACTAAAAATTTTCCAAACAGAGACCGAGTTAAAAATGCCCTTGATAAAGCATGGGAAGTTAGAGATTTTGAAATAGATTTATACTGGAAAAGAGCTACTTATTTTTGGCTTTTTATAGCTTCCATTTTCGCAGGATTTTTCTTAGTTTTAGGGGATACTGATTTAGAACAAAATCTTAATTTTATCAAATTATCTACAGATAATATAGTACTTTTAATCGCTGCTTTAGGTGTTATTTTTTCTTTAGCATGGGTCTGTGTTAATAAAGGTTCAAAGTTTTGGCAAGAGAATTGGGAAGAACATATTTATAATTTAGAAATTGAATACTATGGTTATCTGTATTCAACTCCTTCGCCTAAACTTTTTAATAAAACTACTTTCTCAGTATCTAAAGTAAATTTAATTATTAGTTATTTTGTTCTTGCAGTTTGGGGATTAATTTTTTTATCGTGTCTATATATGACAAATATTTTTAAATTAGTAAAAGTCATAAATTTTTCTACGATATTCTCTCTCAGCATTTTAGTATTGGTTTTATTATTCATTATTCTTTTATTTACATATGCTAGAACAGTACACAAATAGGTTTTAGTGCTACAATTAGTTTGGGTTTAAGAAATAGAAATAGGTTATTGAGTAAAAGGTGGACGACATGACAATAAAACTGGAAGTACAAATTGAAGGTAACAAAATCTATTCACCACTACGTAATAAGTGGTTAGTTTTGAATCCTGAGGAAGTAGTAAGACAGAATTTTATTTGCAAGTTGGTTAATCATTATGGATACACTCTTGAGCAAATGGATGAAGAAATCAAAGTTAATAATTCTCATCGCGGACAAGGTAAAGCTAGAGCCGATATTGTTGTTTGGGAAAGCAAGGAACATAAGAAGAATAAAAAAAATGCATTTGTTGTTGTTGAGTGTAAGGCCGAATGTATCAAGATTAGACAAGAAGATTATTTTCAGGGTGCAAATTATGCTGCTTGGGCAGGTTCTAATTTCTTTGTTACAACTAATGAAAAAGAAATTAAATTTTTCAGGGTTGATAAAAATTCTCTTCCCAAAGAACTTGATGAAATTATTGACATCCCAAGTGCTTCAATGATTGGGAACAATAAAAAGATTGAGGCTTTATTAAAACAGACCAAGGCTTTTTCAAGAGATGAATTTGCTAGACTATTGTTTAAATGCCATTGTATTATAAGAAATAATGACAAATTATCCCCAGAAGCAGCATTTGATGAAATAAGTAAAATCCTATTTATGAAAATTAGGTATGAAAGAAATCCCGATGAAGATACCCTATTTTCACTTGCGAAATTTCAAAAGGATGAACAGCATTTTGAAAAAATTATTAAAAAGCATTTACCAATCGAAGCTCAACTACCTTATATGCAATATTTATTCAAAGCAACCAAAGATGAGTTTTCAGAGGATAAATTATTTGAACAACATGAAACAATCAGAATTAAACAATATAGTTTTGAACAAATAGTTAAAGAGCTTGAAAAATATAATCTTTCAGCGACTTCTGATGACATAAAAGGAATAGCTTTTGAAAAGTTTTTAGGAACCACATTTAGAGGCGAACTGGGGCAATTCTTCACCCCTCGTACGATAGTAGATTTTATGGTCGATGTTTTAGATCCCCAAGAAGGTGAAACTATTTGTGACCCTACTTGCGGCTCCGGAGGCTTCTTGATTAAAACGTTTGAACATATAAGAGAAAAAATTGAACAAGACGTTGAAAATTATAAAAAACAAATTAAAGAACAATTCTTTGATGAAAAATTCGAGAAATTATCTGAAATTGAACAAGAAAAAATTACAGAAAAGGTAAATTCTATATTGAAAAAAATAAATAAAGATATAGATGTACCAAATAAATCTTTTTCAAAACAAACTCCAGCTGAAAAACAACGAAGAATTGCTCAATTATCTTCTAGTTGCATCTATGGAACGGATGCAAATCCACGAATGGCAAGAACTTCAAAAATGAATATGATAATGCACGGCGATGGACATGGCGGAGTGCATCACCACGATGGACTAGTTAATGTCAATGGGATTTTCGAAGAACGTTTCGATGTAATTCTAACAAACCCCCCATTCGGAGCAAGAGTTGATAAAGATTATAAATTAAGTTCCGCAGACAAATTTTGTGATGAAGCTAAAATTGAAGAATATAAACAACGTTATGGGGACGCCTATACAAAACAGCTTAAAGAACTCAATAAAGCAATAGAAGATGGGCAAACTGTTATTAGTAGGTTTGACACAGGTAAATTTAGTGGCTTAACTGAAGTTTTATTTATGGAAAGATGCTTGAATTTACTTAAAAAAGGCGGCAGGATGGGAATAGTTTTGCCAGAAGGCGTTTTAAATGGTAGTGGTTTGCAAAAAGTAAGGGATTACTTCGAGGCAAGAGCCAAAATACTTCTTATTACATCAATTCCCTCCGATGTTTTTGTCGCTGCAGGAGCTTCAATAAAGCCAAGTCTTTTATTTTTTAAAAGATTTACAGAAGAGGAAGAAATGAAGTATGCGGAAATTGAAAAATTAGTTAAAAAAGAAATTGATAATAAATATAAAAAAGAGGCTCTTGAAATAAAACTTGGATTGCCTAAAAAAGATCAATTGAAGGCTCAAAAAGATTTAGAAAAAAGAAAACAATTAGAATTTGAAACAATAGGAAAAGCCAAAATAAAAGAATTATTTCATTATGAAATACCAATTGTTCATGTTGAAAAAGCTGGTATAAATACAATTGGCGGTAAATGTGAAAATGAACTTGTCGATGTTGCAAAAGAATTCAATTCGTATAAAAGCCTAAATAACTTATGGGAAAATAATAGCAAAAAAACTGAATACAGATTAAACAAGGGGCTCTTAATCAGGGTAGTTAATGGTGAGGAACAAATTATTGATGAATAGTGGCCTAGATTACAAATACATTAAAACCATAAAATATAAAAATTTATTTAATTGGAGCTTTAAATATACTATTAACGATTCTTTTAAATATAATCAATCTTATGAATTAGTTAATATTGGAGAATTTTTAAAAAGAAATAAAACAATTGTTGAAATTAAAGATGATAATATTTATAAAAGAATTACTATAAAACTTTATGGAAAAGGCGTTCTAGTAAGAGATAAAGAACAAGGAAAAAATATTGGAACAAAAAAACAATTTATAACTAGGCAAGGACAATTTATATTATCTAGAATTGATGCAAGAAATGGTGCTTTCGGATTGGTCACTAATGAGTGTGATAATGGAGTAATTACAAATGATTTTTGGACTTTTGATATTGATACAAAAATTATTAATCCTGAATTTTTTGTGCTTTTAACCTCTACTAAAGAATTTGCGGAATATTGTCAAAACGCTAGTAGTGGCACCACTAATAGGCAGAGGATATCAGAAGAAACTTTTTTGCAAATTAAAGTTCCTCTTCCGTCTTTAGACACACAAAAAGCAATAGTCGAGAACTACAATAAAAAAAATATTATAGCTAACCAACAAGAAACAAAAGCTCAACTTCTTGATTTACAGGCTGAAAAATATATATTTAATGAACTTGGTCTAAATATTATAAAATTTAAAAAAGGGAATTCATTCATTAATTTTATTAAATTTTCAGATATTAGTCTATGGGGTGTTGATAAAATGCTAGGAGGAGACAGATTTAAATCTTCCAAGTTCAAATTACATTCCATAAATACAAATCCTCAGTTATATTCTGAATTATTCAGAGGCAAAAGTCCAAAATATGAAGATAAATCTAATACATATATTCTTAACCAAAAATGCATTAGGTGGAATTATATCGAACGAAAGCATGTAAAGTCTGTTTCAAAGCTTTGGCTTAATACTATTGATGAAAAATATTTTACTAAAGAAGGTGACATTTTAATCAACTCGACTGGGGAAGGTACAATTGGAAGAGCTTCATACATTGAAAAAAATAATGAAGGATTATTATATGATAGCCATATTTTACTTATAAGGTTAAATCAACGGCTAATAAATCCAATATATTTTACCATTTTATTTAATGGGACTTTTGGACAAGAGCAAATTAATTTTATCAAGTCAGCACAGTCTACAAAACAAACAGAACTTGGAATTGATAATTTAAAAAAAATAAAATTCCCTATCCCGGAACTGGATCTGCAAAATAAGATTGTAGAAAAATATATCAAAATGGAAACAAACATTAAAACCTTAAAAACAAAGTCAGAATTTAACAAAGGACTTGCAAGGAAAGAATTTGAAAAGGAGTTATTTGAATAATGGATATACAAACTTTAAAACCTATATTTCTTGACTACTTTTGGGAACAAATGAGAAAAGGCGAAGAAATTGAAATTGACAATTTAGTCTCAATGGCACAAAATGTTGAAATTACCGCAAAGACTATGGATGAATTGTTAGATGAAAAATTAATAGAAGGGATAAAAATTATTTGGAGGGATGAAAAACCCTTGTTTCAATCCAGTCATGATGCCAAATTAACGGAAAAAGGGATAAAGCAAGTTGCCAGAAAAAATGCACTTGAAGATATTATTCCTGAGCAAGTAAACCTTCAAGAAGAAAAGAAACAACCCAAAAAACTTTCGGCAGAAGATCTGATAAATCAAGCAGAAAAAAACAGAAAAAAAAGAATTAGTTCTTTATCTATAGAAGAAAAATATGATGCTATAAAAAAAGAAATATTGATTTTCTTCTGCGGATTAACACATGAAGCCCTAGATGATAATGATAAACCTTATACGTTATACAAAATTCGTGGCAAAATAAGAGAGATTGAAGCCAGTTATTTCCCAAGTTCCGGTTATCATCTTGAATATATCATTAATCAGATTTTATATAAAAATGCACTTATTAGGTATAGACATGGAAGAGAATTTATATCAGAAAATGAAAAAATTGGGTTTGAAAATTTTATTACTAAAAAAGGAGTAAAAGAATTAGAAGAAAAATATTCTTATTGTTTCAATAAGCCTCTTGGACAAATGACAGATAAAGAATTTCAAGAAACTTTTGGTAATGTTGTACCCAACTTGAGTAAATCACTCGGTCATATAGTAGCAGGGGGTGCTCTATCACAAGTTGCAAAGTTAAATTTAACTTCTCCACTCATTGAAGCTTCAAAAGCTATATCCGCATCAAGTGGAATCCTTAAAAGTGCTCAAAACATGCTTCCCTTAAAAGATCTTACAAGTGCCGCGATAAAAACTCAAAATTTATATGGTAATGAATTATCTAACAATAGCAAAAATATCGCTAACAAGAAAGATAAAAACAATTTTACTTTTGAAGGAATATTAGGGCAAAATTGTGGAACTGTAGTTGAACCTACAGGCGAGGATGAAAAGAGAATTCAGGAAAAAGGTTTTAAGGTTAAGGAAGGGATTAGAGTTTTGAGAGGTTTTGCCAAATCATCAGATTTAGCAGCTTTCTCACAACCTGACCAAAATTATCAAAGAGATAAAAAAACTGAGCATTTAGAACATTTAAAAGAGTTTATAAAATTAATGAAAACATCTGCCAAATATATTCCAGAAGTAACGTTAGTTGCAAGAGGATATGAAAAACTTGAACCTATCAAATTCTCAGGGACATTAACTACAACACAACAAGGGGAATTGGACAATCTAGAATATTGTAAACTTACTGTTAATCGTAATCAGGTATATAGAATTGATGGAAATCATCGTTTGTTAGCAACTGAAGAGGATAATTATTATATCCCATTTTCAATTATTGTATGGGATAAATCTAAGGTAAATCAAGATGACGAAGCTTTTTTATTTTATTTTTTAAACAGTAAAGCAAGAAAATTAACAACAGAAGAGAATCTTAAAGGGTTAGTTAATGCAACAACTTGGACAAATGAAGAATTAAAACAAGCTAATATACTTTTGCCATATATTAAAAGCTTTTATGATGAATTTGAAAACAATATTCTTTTTGATAAATCTTTTTATAAAGATGGAATAGGCAGAGAAAATTCAAAGTGCCAGTATTTGAATATTTTAGAAAAGATTTTGCTTGAAGAAAGTAAAGATAACCTCGAACAAGTAACAACAGAAATAAGTTTTAAAATAGAACAATTTAGAGAAATGGTTAAATTGACTCAGTCGATTTTACAAAGAAAAGATATATTAAAATATTTAAGAAAAGAATTTCGCTGTTTGCCTCAATTTATATTTTATACAATTTATAAATTGAAAGACATTAAGGATATTGAAGAATTTCTATATACCACAAATAATTGGGCTAAATACTACAAGCACAATGCTAATTCAATTGATTGTCCTATAAAAATGTTTAACAATGCTCTCAAGCAAACAAGTAAAAAAATTAAAATATTTGTTGCTATGCCATATTATAATGACGAGACTGTTGAGCAATTTAATGTTTCAATTTCTGCACTTGTTAATGAATTAAAAAAAGAACATACTTTACTGAGTAGTAAATTAGAACTTTCACCGATAATGAAGTATAAAGCTGAAAGCACTGACATACTATCTAATATGGACAAAGAAATTAATGGCTGCGATATTTTTATTGCTGATATTTCTAAACACAATAAAAGCAACACAAATCCAAATGTTATGTTTGAATTAGGAAGAGTTCTAGGTAAAACACCTTTTATTTTGCTTAAAAATTCTAAAGATAAACAAAATGAAAAATCTTTCGATATTGAACATTGGAGCCATGAAAAAATTAATTTTTCAACATTAGATATTTCGCTGAAAAAAACATTAAAACCAAAAATTATTGAAATATTAAAAAATCAATTAGGTATTGAATTACAAAGTTAAATCTTTTAAAACTCTATAGTATAAACGGAGTTTGGCTTCATCAACATTATTTAATGTTGTGGACATTTCATCTAATAGGGTTTTTGGGGAGTCCAAGTGATTAAAGACAAACAACTCTTTTAATTCCACATCTAATTTATCTGCCATTTTAACTAAAGCAACCATGGAAGGATAATTAACCCCCGATTCAATTCTGCTTAAATGTTTTGGGTCGACTTCAATGTACTCCGCTAACTCTGATTGCGTGTACCCTTTTAGTTTTCTAAGTTCTTTTATTCTAAGACCTAATAATTTTTTTGTATTTGTCATAAAACCTCTTTATTTAAGCCTACTAAAGATTACAATGTCATCAAACCAAAAATAACATCTACTTTATTGACTTATGTGATGTTTAAAGTAGAATATAAACATAAAGTATCACTTTATCCAAAAATAGTGATTATTTACATCGTCAAAGAGGTAATGTGAAGATATTGTTTTTAATACTCAAAATTTGGCTAATTGGATTTGTAATTATATTTCCTGTAGTAATGGCTTTATGTAAAGCTGCTAAGTTAGGTGATAGGGCGAATAAATTCTAAGTATGGGAATAGATTACAGCGATATTATAAATAGGATAATTATTTTCTTGTTGTCTGGATTATGTACAACATTCTTCGCTGCAATTCTGTATTTGTGGGGTAGAAATAAATGGTTAGAAAACAAGATTGAAAAATTAAGTAGCATGCTGAGGCAATATTTGACCAATTAACAATAATTCTTCTTGGATTAAACTTTAAATTAATCCTTCGCCAATTTGCAGGCTGGATAATGCCTTTTTGTACTTTTGAGGTACATTTGTAATGGCAAAATAGTAATCTTTCATTTGCAGGCATTTTTGCTTTTTAAAACAAGTTTAAAAAATATTTATGTTTGCAATACAATATAAAAGAGGTATGAAATCAATTAGAAATTAAGGATATGGGGGATTCGTTTATGCATATATCAAAAATCATAATTGAAAATTTTAGAAACTTAAATAATTTTGAAATTGAACTAAATGAAGGTTTAAATGTTATTTTAGGAAAAAATAATGTAGGTAAAAGTAATTTAATTGCTGCGATTAGAATTGCTCTAAATTCTTTTTATGATTCTATTGAACCAATAACATTGTCAAAAGAAGATGTTTATAAAAATGAAAAAGGAGAGCAAAATTTTTCTAAGCCGATTAAAATAACAATCGAGTTCCAGAATATAAATACAATTGGCTTACAAGCTGAATTCCAAAGTATTTTAAATGCTAATACTAATTTAGAAAATCAAACTGCTAAAATCATATTCTCTTGGTTATGGAATGAAAAAACGAAAAGATATACACGAGGATGGTCGGGCGGAATTGGTGATACCGTTATTGATTTAGATATATTTCAGGCATTGCCTGTAACTTTTTTAGGAGCATTAAGAGATGCTTTAAGGCATGTATCTCCAGGTAGAAAAAATTACTTTAGTGAATTATTTGCAGAATCGCTTGAAAATGAAGATGAAAAATTAGCTTTAGAAATAAAAATACAAGAGGCTAATACAAATATAGCTACATCTGATTTAGTAAGTAGAGTAAAAACATCTTTAAATGGTAGCTTGGAAAGAATTTGTGGAACTAAATCTTTCAAGCAAGAAGCTGATATTGAAACTTCAGAAGCTAACTTTGACCAAATAATTAAAAATCTTAAAATAACTTTAAAAGGTCGTGTGAAAGATTTATCTTCGAATGGTTTAGGCTATAATAATCTTATTTGTATCGCCGTTATATTATCAAAACTTTGTCAGCTTATTCAAAATAAAGTAAACCCACAGCTACCTTTTCTATTAATAGAAGAGCCTGAGGCACATTTACATCCTCAATTACAAACACTATTAGCCGAAAATTTAGGAATTAATTGTACAAGTGAACAAAAAACCTCCATACAAGTTATTGTAACGTCTCATTCGGCGGTCATTGCATCTCAAGTTAAACCTGAACTTCTACACATAATGCACAAAAATTCTACTGATGAAATAAAATGTTTTAGCTTGCATAAATCGAAGCCATCAATGGAAAAATATCCTAATAGGCAAAACTTTAAAAAGGCAAATATTGAGTGGAATAAATTAAAAAGAATTATTGATGTAACTAAAGCAACTATGTTTTTTGCTGATGGAATAATTTTAGTCGAAGGAATAACGGAAGCAATGTTAATACCTGTATTAGCAAAAAAAATGAATATTGATTTAAAGCAACATGGAATATCGGTTATTCCTTGTGGAGTTGCATTTAACCAAATTGCATCATTATTCAAAGAAGGTCAACTTGAAATCCCTATTTCAATAATTACTGATGCAGATCCTCAAAAAGTAGATGTTAATGGAGAAAAAATAACTAAGGATACACAAGTAAATGGGATTTTCCCTAAAGGCTATCCTGCGGGAATAGAAAAATGCGATAGGCTCAAATTTTTAGAAGATAACTATAACAATGGGATTATTAATGTTTTTGCATCAACTGTGACGTTTGAATATGATTTAATAGACGCAAATAAGTCGAATAAAAAGACCCTAATGCTTATTTATAAAGTCTGGGAACGTCTACATTCTCAAAAAGCACCAGCATTAAAAAACATTATAAAAAATGACGGGAGCAAGGATAATATAGCAATCCATGCCTGGCGTGATATTTGTTTAGGCTGTGAAAACTCAAAAGCCGAATTTAGTCATGGAATTACGGATTCATTGGATGAATATAATTTATTAAAATTTACAATGCCTTCTTATATTGAAGAAGCAATAATGCATGTTAAAAAAGAAGGCTAGCAAGTTGAGAATTAAGACAAGAACCATTACCTATCCAAACGAAGAACAAGATGCAATTATAAATGCCGTTTTGAACCAAAATGATAAAATTGTTTTAGTTGATGCTTGTCCAGGTAGTGGTAAAACAACTCTTTTAGTTGACATTTTTCAAAAATGCGTAGATACTTGGACTTATCCAGGTGGCATTGCATGTATATCCTTCACAAATGTTGCCCAAAAAAATATAAAAGAAAAACTTGGAGGAATTATTCCAAGTAGACATTTTGTTGGAACATTTGATTCTTTTATCTACAATTTTATAGTAAAACCTTATGGGCACTTGTTGGGGTATGTAAATAAAAATGGATTACAAATTATTGAACATAAATATGAATTTTCAAATTACAAATATAAATATCAAATTTATTGCAATAAAACTGATTCTGATGAAAAACAATACGTCCAAAGTGCTTTAGAAATAGAATTTATCAGTGAAATTAATAGGCAGCCGTTATGTATATACAAAGCTCCTGACAAATATATATCAAATTGGGCTTGGAATCATGTTATAAAAGAAAGAAAAGAAGACTTATGGCAAAAGGGTATTGCTAATTACTCAGACATAAAGTTTCTTGCGTTAGAATTATTAAGACATCCTTCATATGGGAATCATATTATACAAGTTTTAAATAGAAAATTCCCATACCTTTTTGTTGATGAATTACAAGATACTGGCTATTATTTGGAAGAAATACTACAGCTCTTATTGAGTGGAATCGAAAAAGCCTTTTTAATAGGAGATTCTGACCAAGCAATATATAATTTCGCAGGTGCAAATGCAAGAATATTTGATGTTATTAATAGTAAATGTAAAAAAATGCCATTAACGAATAGCTTTAGATGCCAATCCAATATAACAGATGTAATTAACGTTTTTTCAGTTAAAGGTTCAACCATACAATCAGATAATAATATTAGTCAAAATAATTATTTGATTATACATGATTATAAAGTTAATTTTAATGAACCTTGTGCTAATTTAAAACAAATAATCAGTGATTTTTCGCAAAATTGTGATTCATTAGCTATATTGGCAAGAAGAGGTACAATAGCTAATAAATTTAGAAACAATGCTAACACCAAATGTGAATTATCAAAAAGTAAAATGTTTGGGCAAAGAATAAATTCTGTTTTAAATGCTTACTATACTGAGGATAGGGTAAAAAATTGGAGAAGTTTTGAGAAAATATTGGGAGAATTATTCTTTCAAACATCTAACCCTACGGAAATCAGAGATGCGGTTTTGAATAACAATATTTGTATGTTCAAATGGAAAAGGACTATTTTTATTTTAATTAATGAATTGCATAAAACAATATTAGATGAATCTTGGAACGATTGGCTTGATAGAGTTAAACGAAGTATAAGTGAATTAGGGCTATCTTTAGGATTATCTAATGTTAACCTAAGCGGTAAATTCAATAAAGACAAGGTTAAAGGGGGTAAACTGAGAACACTCCCAGATAAAAACATCGAAGAATGGACTCGAAAAATAACAAAAATTGATTCTATACATGGAGTAAAAGGTGAAGAGTTTGATGGTGTAATTGTTTTTTGGGGTAAACCAGAGAATAAAGATTATGGGAAATGTCCTTCTGAGCTTTGGTGGGATGATTTAGAAGAAAAAAGAATTATTTTTGTTGCAACGTCAAGGGCAAGGAAAAAATTAGCTGTATGTATTCATAAAGATACCTATGAAAAGATTAAACAAAACGAAAAGCAAAAAGCTATTTTAAAGTATTTTAAAGAAATAATTATTCATAACAATTAAGCAACCAAGAAATTATCCGCAAGCCTATGCATTGCTTCTTGTTGTAACCCTGGAGAAACATGGCTGTATGTGTCAAGAGTAATTTGAATGCTGGCATGTCCTAGTATTTCAGATACGACCTTGATATTTGAATTTATTTCCAGTGAACGAGTGGCGAAGGTATGTCTTAATGCGTGAAATGTTTTATGTCCAATTTCTGATTTTTTAAGAATCCTATTATAATGGTCTTTGAAAGTTCTTGGGTCAATAAAATTTCCATCTTCCATGCAAAACACCATATCCAAATTCTTGTAATCACTACCCCATCTCTTATGTAGCCTATCTTGAACTTCTTTATGTTTTTTCAGTTTATCCATTACTACAGGTGCTATTGCGATAACACGCTCGGAACATTTTGTTTTGGTCTCATTTCGCAAGCATAATTTAGTTTTTAAAGGTGCGTCTACATCATAATCTTTTAGTCGATTAAGTTGTTTGTTAATGGTTACGCAATTTCTTTCGAAATTAATACATTGCCACGTCAAGCCTAAAAGTTCGCCGAGTCTTAGGCCTGAATATAAAGTAAGAAGAATTGCCATATTCCAAGGGTTATCCTCTGTACAAGCTAATTGAAGCTTTTTTTGTTCCTCAGCCGAAAGAATTTCGATTTCGTGTTTCTCTCTTCTCGGTAAAGTAACGCTTTTAAGAGGGTTTTTTATAAGCAAATCATCTCTTACAGCTTGTTCCATAGCTCGATGTAGAACTAAATGAATATTTTTAATTGTTTTGGCGTTAAGACCGCCTTTGTTATCAAGCCTTCCGTCTATCAACATTTGATTATAAACTATTTGTGCTTGAATACCTTTGAATTCCTGTAGCCTAATACGTCCGAAATGGGGCTTTAAATGGCGATTGATTATCGATTCATCATTGCATCTGCACGAAGTCTTTGTCTTGCCTATAACGTGGTTTTCGTACCAATAATCAAGCCATTCGCTAATAGTTGAACGGTTAAAATCTACGTTAATTCCTCTGCCCACTTGTTCTTTGTAATT
>Ga0182027_10005829_pt1 | contig 18620 bp, 14 predicted proteins | sample 712E1DmetaG_FD_121300 | JGI IMG/M metagenome (GOLD analysis project Ga0182027, IMG submission 121300) | Permafrost microbial communities from Stordalen Mire, Sweden - 712E1D metaG (Illumina Assembly) | ecosystem: Environmental > Terrestrial > Soil > Wetlands > Permafrost | place: Sweden... | reverse complement strand
GCAGCGGGACTCGTCGTTTTCACGCTGTTTTCACTTTTATGCGGAGTATCGTGGAATGAGAAGTCCCTCATCATAATGCGTATCGGCCAGGGCCTGGGCGGAGGACTGCTCCAACCCATCGGCATGGCCATTATCTTCCGGGAATTTCCCCTTGAAAAACGCGGCACGGCCATGGGCTTCTGGTCGATTGCCGCCGCAGCCTCGGTGTCGCTCGGGCCGATGGTCGGCGGCTTTATAGCCGACAATTTCGACTGGCACCTCATTTTCACCATTAACGTGCCGGTGGGCATAATCTGTTTTTTCGCGACCTGGGTAATCCAGCGTGAATACAAGACCCATCAGGACCATCCTTTCGATTTCATGGGCTTTATTTCTTTGGCGGTTTTCCTGGGTTTTCTGTTGTATGCCCTTGCAAGCGGCAATGCCGCGTGGAACACCGGCGGGTGGACATCAGACTTCATAATAATGTGCTTCGGAATAGCATTGATCGGATTCATGATCTTCATGGTAACGGAACTCAACGTAAAATATCCCTTGGTGCGACTCAGGCTTCTGGGCACTCGCAACTTTGGCCTCACCAATTTCGTTCTTTTTATTTTCGGCATAGGGATGTTCGGCAGCGTTTTTCTGATACCCCTTTATTTGCAGAATATTCTGGGGTATACGGCTTTGCAATCGGGTTTGGTGCTTCTACCCGTGGGTATTCTTCAGGCGATGACAGGACCCATTGCCGGATATTTTTCCGACAAAACCAATCCTAAAATTTTAATCCTTGCGGGTATTGCCCTTTTTTCGACCAGTTTCTTTTTAAATACCCGGTTGTCAATTTTTTCTGAAAACGCCCAGATAATGTTTCCCATGTATCTTCGAGGGGTCGCCATGGGCATGCTTTTCTCGCCTCTTTCCGCCCTTGCAATGACCGAAATTTCACGGAACGAAATGGCCCAGGCATCGGGCCTGACTAATGTTATACGGCAGGTGGGCGGCAGCTTCGGCGTGGCCATTCTTCAAACCATTCTGACGCAGCGGATATTGTTTCACACCGCCGTTTCCGGCGCAGGACTCGACAGCGCCTCCCCGGTTTTCACGCAAAGCCGCCAATTGCTGCAGATGCATGCCATTCATGACGCGGGATCCACGGTTGCGAACGCGGCCGCGCAAAGCACCGGGCTTTTACTTTCGCATTTTTCGCAGCAAATGTTCGTATACGCCATTAACGATGATTTTTTTATTGCATGCATGTGTACACTTGCATGCGCCGTACCCATTTTAATCCTCAAAAGAAACAAAAACAGGAAAATGATATGAGACTTTGTTTATTAGCTTTCCTTATCGCCGCCGGGGTTTTTGCGCAGGAACAGGATTCCCTGACCATTGACAGGGCCGTGGAAATCGTGCTCAAGCGCCATCCGTCAATTACGCAGGCAAAGGAGGAGCTGGAAGCCGCTCGAGCCCACACGCATGGCCTGACAAGCGCCAATTATCCTTCTGTATCAGCGGATATTACGGATACTTACCTTGGCCCCGAGTATCCGTTTAATCTTGAAGGTTTAAAATTCGCCATGTTCCCCGACAACAATTTTGACGCGCATATCGGCGCGATGTACACGGTCTACGACTTCGGCAAGCGTTCAATGGCCATTGAAGCAAGCAAAACCGGCGAAGAATCGGCAACCGATCAATTGCAAAACGCCACAACAGGGCTTTGTTATCAGGTGCTCCAATTGTTTACGACAATTATTTTGCAGGAAAAAAGTCTTCGAGTCACGGACGAAGGAATCGAGGAACTCGACCGTCATTTGGTTGAAGTTCGGAAAAAAATCGAGGCCGGCAGCGCGACGGAGTACGATGAACTCAAGACGGAGGTCCAGCGCTCAGTCGCGCAGAGCCAACGCATCGACATCGCGTCCGACTTGACCAAAAAGAAGGCCGTACTGCGTCAGCTTCTCGGGTGGACGCAAGAAGCGCCAATTGTCTTAAAAGGGGATTTTGATACGCTTTCATCGCGATTAAACACGGATTCCCTGATTTCGTACGCTTTCAATAATCGAAGCGAACGCGCGCTCGCGCTCCATGCAAAACAATCGGCAAAGATCCAGCGTCAAATTGCGGAGGTTGAAAATCTGCCGGTTTTGAATATCCATGCTTCCGGAGGTTTTAAAAATGGTTTCCCCGACACCGTAGCTCCGCCAAAAACCGATATTTCGACCCCAAGGATCAATTGGTCGGCTGGCGCCGAAGTTTCCATACCGCTGTATGACGGCAAACGGGCGAAATTCCATGAAAAAGAGGCCGCCCGAAACGAGCTGGCGTCAAACGCGGCGTTAAACACCCTTGACGAACGAATAAAAACCGAAGTGCTGCAGGCCATTGAAGATGTCATGGCCTCGTTTTCAAAACTTGACATTTCACGAGGCCAGATACGGTTCGCCCAGAAGTCATTGGAACTTGCGCGGCTCAAATACGACGCGGGGGTCGTCACCAATCTCGACGTTTTGGACGCGGAAAACGATTTTTCCCAGGCCCAGCTCGGACATTTACGGAACCAATACCAGTACACGCAAAGCATCTATGAGCTTGACAAGGCAATAGGCGTGATGCCGTTCGGGAAATAATAGTTAATGAAATGACGCTCCACGAGCGTAAATATCACACTTCCGTGGTGAACGGCAGTTTCTCCAGAAAATCGCCCAGTATCCGCTTGTTGAGGGTCTTGAGCCATTTCGAAACTTCTTCGGTGGAATCCAGCGGGTCAATGTGCAGCACGCTCTCCGCAGCCTCCGCAAAACTTATTTTGGAAATTATTTCTTTGAGAATTGGAATGGTCCTGGGAATAACGCTGAAGCGCTGCAGGCCAAGCCCGACAAGCAGGGCTGTATGCAGGGCGTTTCCGGCCATTTCGCCGCAAATAGATAAAGGTTTTCCATTGTCCCGTGAAATGGTAATAGCGTTTTTTATGATCCGCAGAAACGCCGGTTCAATCGGGTTATACAAATAATTGACTTTGGAATTGTTACGGTCGGCGGCGCTTAAATATTGGATGAGATCATTGGTGCCTATTGCCGCGAAATCAATTTCCTTCATGAACGTGTTCATTTCAAGGATGGCAAGCGGCACTTCAAAAAGCACTCCGCAATGCGGCACCTTGAGGCCCAGTTTATCGGCCACATGCACGATAAACGCCTTCGCGTCCTGCCATTCCTGCAAGGTTGTAACCATGGGGAGCATGATCGAGTAACTCCGTTTTTTTGCGGCCTTCATGATCGCCGCCACCTGGGCCTCAAAAAGGTCTTTCCGCTCCAGGAGTATCCTTATTGCCCTCCATCCCATGAAGGGATTATATTCGGGCGGCATATCAAAAAATTCGGGGACCTTATCGCCGCCTATGTCCATTAATCGCATAACGCAGTGCTTGTTGTCGAGTTTTTCAAATATTTTTTCATAATACTGATACTGGATTTCCTCGGACGGAAATTTCTTCATGTTTGACAGAAGATATTCCGTACGCACGAGGCCGATGCCATCGGCGCCACATTCATTGGCTTCATCGACGTCCTCGGGGAGCGAAACATTGGCAAGCACTTCGATTTGTATCCCATCTCTCGTATACACCGGCCGGCGCCATTTGACCTTGAGTTTTTCAAGTTCATTATGGAAAGTTTTCTGTTTTGCAAATTTGCTGACTATTGCCGGGTTGGGCCTGACATAGACCGTGGCCTTGTCGGCGTCCACGAAAATCTGTTCTCCCGGATAAATATGCTTTTGAAGGTCGCGTATATCGGAAACAACCGGGATCGAATAAGCGCGCGCGAGAATGGCCGCATGCGACGTCCGGCCGCCGCTGGCGCTGACCACCGCCTGTATTTTCGACTTATCGTACGACAAAATGTCCGATGGTGTGAACATTCGTAAAACGATGAGGACGACCGGCTCCAAAAAGGTCTTTTTCCTTCCATCGTCCTGGTGCAGATACGATATAAGTTTTTCACAGACTTCAACGATATCGCCGCTGCGTTCCTTCAGATAAGGCGTCCCGGAGGCGTTGAAACGAGAAACAAAATCATTGAGCACAAGCCTGATGGAGGTTTCCAGGTCAAAAAGCTTGGTGGAAATGGTCTCAACGACCTGGCCGATAAATGACGGATCATCGAGGATTTGTTCGTAAATCCCCGTAATGGCGGTTTGCAGCGCGGGAGCGGGCGTCGACGGTCCCGGTGCGCTGAGAGCCTTATATTCCCGCTTAGCCTGTTCGCGTACGGCGTTAAACAGCATGATCTGGTCGCCGACATCCTGCCGCGATATCGACACCTTTGACGGCAACTCAACCCCTTTTCCAATAAAATAGGCGCTGCCGATCCCTTTTCCCGGCACGATGGTGATACCGACCAATTTATCTTCTTTTTTCATGAAATTCCGCGATTGATACGATCAATCATTGATAATAATATAAATGCTCGGCGTTGACAAGGGCAAAAATAAATAAAATGGGGATTACTTCGGAATAACATTCCAGATATCGCGGGCGTATTCGGCGACAGTCCTGTCGATGGAAAACCAGCCGCTCCGCGCGATCGTAACCACGCTCCTTCGCAGCCATTGGGACCTGTCGGAAAAGAGCGCGTCCACGTTGTCCTGCTTTTGAATGTAATCGTCGAAGTCAAGCAGAACATAGTATCGGTCGGAATCTTTGAGGGTTGAAAGGAGCGGATTAATCGAAAGCCCGTTTTGGGACCAGTTTTTCAGCCGATCTTCAAGCACTGAAAACGCCGCGGAAAGACGTTTGTTGGCGTTTAGCACTTCGTAGGGCTGGTACCGGTTAAGGGCCGGCAGTTCCTCAACGCTCTTGCCGAATATGACCATATTTTGCGGGCCAAGGCGCTCAATCAGCTCCAGGTTTGAACCGCCTTTACTTGCGACAATAAGCGCGCCGTTGATGGCGAACTTGATATTTCCGGTTCCGCACGCTTCCTGCCCCGGTGTGGCTATCTGTTCCGAAATGTCCGCCGCAGGTACGATTTTTTCCGCCATTGAAACGTTGTAGTCGGGGAGAAAGACGACCTTTATTTTGTCCGCCACCGCGTCATCATTATTGACGATGGATGCCGTAATATTGATGAGCTTGATAATTTGCTTGGCAAGCTGGTCGGAGGGGGCGGCCTTGCCGGCAAAAATATGGACTCGTGGGACCGTGATTGACTCGCCGTTTTTTATGCGTACGTACCTGGAAAGTATATTGAGCACATGCAAGACCTGGCGTTTATATTGATGGATCTTCTTGCAATGGACATCAAAAAGCGCTTCCGGCTGGACATCAACGCCGCATTGTTTTTTAATGAAAAGCGCAAGACTTTTTTTCGCGGAATATTTGATAACGGCAAGGCGGTCAAGGAAATCTTCCTGTTCGGCAAAAGGTTCCAGTTTTGAAAGGCCCAAGGGCTTTCGCATCCAGCTATCGCCGATCGTTTTATTTATGAGCTCGGCCAAAGGCCTGTTTGCGGAAAGCACCCACCGGCGATGGGATATGCCGTTTGTTTTATTCTGGAACTTATCAGGACTTATCAAGGTGAATTCCGGAAAAATATTTTTTTTCAACAGTTCCGTCTGCGAATTTGAAACGCCATTGGCCGCAAACGAACCCAGCAGCGCGAGATTGGCCAGCCTGACCCTTTTGACCTCGCCTTCCTGTATGACGGAAATTTCCCGCACCAGGTCCTCCCTGTTGCCCCAGCGTGTGCGCACTTCATCGAGATGGTTCTGGTTTATTTCATAAATAATTTCCATGTGCCGTGGAAGAACTTGGGTCATCAGGTAAACAGGCCAGGTTTCAAGCCCCTCTTTGGAAACCGCCGCGCTTGTATAGGCAAACACGCTTTTCGTGATGTTCCATGCCGTTTTCCATGGGATATTTTCTTTGTCAACCAACAGTCTCATCAGTTCGGGAACAGCCAGGGCGCAATTGGTTCCCGTCAATTGAATAACGACCTTTTTGTCAAAGTCCGTCATGTTCCCGTTATCCCGCTTAAAACGCCTGACAATATCGAATAAGGAAGCCGCAACAAGAAAATAGTGCTGCTTTAAGCGCAACTCGGTGGCCCGCAGAACGTCCTCCTCGGGAAAAAGGACCTTGGCAACGGTGCCGCTGCGCGACAGGTCTTCGCAGGCCCGGAGATAGTCGCCATGATTGATATAATCGGAAAGAAATTCCTCCGACGCCCTCGATGCCCATAAACGCAGGGTATTGACCGTGCGGTTTTTGTATCCCGCCACCGGAAAGTCATAGGGTATCGCGATGATTTTCTCGTTTGCGTTCCACACCCCGGCCAGCGGGTTATCCGGCCTGTTGGCCCGCTCGCACTTGCCGTAAAAGCTGATCTCGCAGCGATATTCGGGCCGTATGATTTCCCACGGGTGGCCCTTATGCAGCCAATCGCAGGGTTTTTCGACCTGTGCGTTGTTTTTTATTTCCTGTCGAAAGGCCGCGAAATCATACCGAAGACCATAGGAGGTGCCGGCAATCCCCAGTGACGCGATTGCGTCCTGCATGCAAGCAACCAACCTGCCCTTACCCCCATTTCCTAAATCGAAGGAATCTTCCTGCTCATAAAGGTCTTCAAGCAGAAAACCGAGTTTTGACGTGTGCTCGAGGACATGTTTTTCCATGTCGAGGTTAATGATGTTCTGCTTCAAGTTACGGCCAAACATGTGTTCCATGGACAAAAGATAGACCCGCTTTACGTTTTCATTATGATAACCGTTCTGGGTCTCGATCCAGCGGTCGATCATTTCGCTGCGCACCGCATACGACAATGCCATGAATTTATCATAGCTCGTGGCCGTGAGATTATCTTTCGCGAGGATAAACCTGAGGTAGCGGTTGTATGATTCTTTTATTGGTTCCATTGTTTTATACGGACATTATCGCCCCGTTCCTCTTTTAATGAAGAAGTCGCGGTTAAAAAATATCAAAAGCCAATAAACGACCCGTTTAACGGTCTTTTTTTTCAAAGGCTTATCAACTATATGGTATACCATAGGAGATCAAAATGCAAGGATTAAATAGTGCTTTGGGAAAAATTATATATGCTTTTTTCGCAGATATTCTCCCCTCAATTGAGAAATCCTTCAAATTTCAAGGGGTAAAGACCGGATGTCGTCAGGAAAAGACTTGAACGCCGCCCTTGTGCGCATCGATAAACTTATTGAGGCAAAACATGGTACAAAGGAATATGCAAAAACAGGGCCTCTGAAATTTTATCGAAAAAGCGTCCTCTTAAAAAAATATTGTGTTCATAGAGGAATTGTATAACGGCTATTTTCCCTTCCTATACTTTTCTCCTTAATGTATTTTTTTACATTATTCTAAAGTTTTTTCAATTCCAAGTTCTTTGAAGTCCATAAATTAGCGTAATTTTAGTAGGTTATATACTCTTAGGAGGGGTGGCCGAGCGGCTTAAGGCAACGGTTTGCTAAACCGTCGTATGGGCTTATACCTGTACCGAAGGTTCAAATCCTTTCCCCTCCGTTTTATTTATTTTAAGGGCCCGCGCTGCTTCTGGCAAGTTCAAGCTGCTTTTTGTGAAATGCCATCGCTCCCCTCAGGTACGAAGAACTATCCGGAGTTTTTGTTTTATCGAATTCAAATGAAGTCACAACTATTCGAGGCACAACGGCCCTACCGTCACAGTTGAACGTGGCCCCATTGAATGCATTTTGCAGCCTCCTGATGACGGCCTGAGCGCCCGCCTCGTCCGTCATGGGCAGGATGACAAAAGGAATGTCGTTGGTAATCTTTCCCATGACGCCGATAAGGTCGAGGTCCCGAAGCATTTTCTTTGATATTTTTAAAATACCGGGAATGATCTGCGCCGTCTCTTCCGGGGTAATCACGCGCAGCTCCCCATCATCATTCTTTACATACACACATGATACCATGAGCGTGGAAAAAGGGGCGTTATAACGCAGATATAATTTAATTTCATGCTCCAGGAAAAATATCGTCGCCCGTATATCGAAAATTCCCTTGGGAAGTTCATATCCCCGGTATTTCTGCATCAAACGTCGCCTGACCTCCTTCATTACCGGCTCCTGCAAACCTTGACTTTTAAGCTTATTGAGGAGTTCATCTTCAAAGCGTCTGATGGCGGTTTTGTTCCCCAATCCGGTTTCGGCGCCCGGTGTATGAATTTGGCCGGCAAGTTTTTGACTGACCCGTTCCACATAATCAGTTAGAAGCGTCGAAAGCTGTTCGGTATCGGCGTTCGAGCCTTTCCGGATTTCAGAAGCAAGTATTATCAATCGCGCGGCGTCCTCAGGATCTGATTTGATGCCGCTGATGACCTCATCCACCGAAACTCCCATTTCTTCGGATGCCGAAGCCAGCACATTCACCAGGTCGTCATTTTCAAGATCATGGACTATGGATTTTACAAGTTGCAAATAATCGGTGAGCGACATGCCTTCGCTCATAAGACACGCCTTAAGGTGCGGCAGGAGTTCTTTTAATTCCTTTGTGTCCGGCATGATTCGACGGATGATCTGGGCAAGTCGTTTAATGGATACGGCACCGCTCCTGTACTCCTCCCGAATGAGACGCAGTACCGTTTCCCTGCTGAGCCGGTTCAGCTCTTCCGTGATGGAATCCGGAACGGCAAGCAGCTTACCCGCGGTCTTGAGCACATCAAGCCCCTGGACAAGCTCCTGCCGAAGTTTATAGACCGCTTCCATCATATCATTTGTCGACGGGAATTTCTTTTCGGCGTCACCGCTGTGCACCTGGGCGTTAAGCGCCTTTATCTGTCCGGTAACATATTCAAGGCCCCGGTCGGTTTCATGTGCCGGTAAATTGACCAGATTGCCAACCGTTCCTTTGGGATCATCAAATAGTTGTTTCAAGGAAAACAGGGGCGCTAATTCCCTGAGCAATGGAGATTTATCAAGATTTTGAGGATCGGCCCCAATTCCAGAAGTTGACAACCGACCATCCTCATCGATGAAAACGGCCTCATTCGCAGGAAGACCTTTTTCAAGGTCAGCCATGCGAAGGCCGACAAGGGACGAAGGGCGGGTGTTGGGCTGAAGCGGCAGGGATGAAGATAATCTTTGTTTGTCTACAACTGCTTCATCACCCGTGACCTTGCGATACGTCACGTAGTTAAGCCGGATTTTTTTTACCTTGTTGGCCGCCAGGCTTTTTATCATGACCTCTACCGATGGGGACTCTTGAAGGTCGCCAATCATTCGCATGAAGATGATTACTTCATCCTTAAGCACGCCCTTTTCAAAAGTCACTGACTGCAAATCCGCCTTTTTAAAATAGCTCGCGATACGCCGCTGGTTTACCGCTTTATCAATAGACCAATTTTCAAAAAACACCGATTCGTGTTCGACGGAAAGCGTGAGCATTTCGTTTCCTTCAAGCATGCCGGACAAGTGTGTAAAAAAGGGAACCGCATTATCAATGGTCGTCTGATGACCGCCGCCATATAGCAAAGCGCAATTGAACGCCAGATTGAAAGAACGTGCCAGCTGATCGGCCTGTTTCTGGTTAAAGGGCGTTGAGCGCAAAAAGGGGTCTTGGTTCATAGGATCGGACCTGATGCCTGTCCGGAACTGCGGAACATATTGAAACGACGGTATCTTTTTAAATCGTCACTGAAATCATGGCACGTTGCATAGCGGTTTTCGGGATCGGGTTCAACGGACTTAAGCACTATTTTTTCAAGTTCCACGTCCATTTCCGGCGAGACCTGTCCGGGTTTTTTTGTAAAAAAACTTTCGGGAAGGTATTTCTTGCGTTCGATCATTGCTTCGGCGCTTTCGTCTTTTACCGGAAGGGTCCCGACAAGCATTTGGAAAAGGATGATGCCCACCGAATAAATGTCCGTTCGCGCATCGGTCATTGCGCCCGACGCCTGCTCCGGCGACATATAGAGCGGCGTTCCGACGATCTTGCCCTGAGACAGGTATTCCGCGGCAAATATGCGAGCTATCCCGAAGTCGGCGATAAGGGGCCTTTTCGTGCGGGTTTCAACGAGTATATTTGCCGGCTTGACGTCCTGGTGGACAACGCCACCTTCGTGGGCAAAACTAAGGCCGTCGAGGACCTGGGCGACAATGTCAAGGGTTTCCGCAAGCGGGACCAACCGCTTTGAAGGTAAAGGATGGTTGAGATTACGCTTGATCATGCCCCGTAAATCCCCGCCCTCCACCAGTTGCATTACCTGGAAGTAACAATCGTCCGATTCCCCCATTTCGTAAATGGGAATGATGTTGGGGTGGTTGAGGACCGCCAAGGCTTCGCCCTCGTCCCTGAATAGCTGCCATGCCTCCCCCGTGCTGGCGCGCGATTTGAGGAGCACTTTGACCGCAACCTGGCGTTTGAGCGATTTTTGAAACCCCGCGAAAACCACGCCCATCACCCCGCGACCGAGTTCCTTGACAAGAGTAACGTTGTCCAGTTCCCTCCCGACAAAAGCGTTCCAGTCAAAATCGGTAAGTTCTTGCATACAAGATGTTGCTCGGTTTGACTCTGCTGTCAAGCTCGGCGCTGCGCGCCGCTCAACAAACTTTTGAAAATCCCGCGCAAGGAAAGGCGCGCAAAAAATACTTCTCTTTTAAATATAATTCAGCCAGAGCAACTAACCCACAAGGTGGATAAGTCTCTGTACGCAGGAATTATATACGCCTACCGCCTGCCTGCCGAAGCGGCAGCGCAGGCAGGCGTACATAATTCAGCTGCAGAGACTAATTGCGTCAACGGGACAGTTGGTCCTGGCTTCATTGCATTTTTCTTTCAGTTCCGCCGGCACCCGGTCAACGAGCGTGCTTGCGCTATTGTCGTCGATCAGTTCAAATACCTCCGGGCAATAATCCACGCACAATCCGCAACCGATGCATGTTTCCTGATTTACCTTAGCCTTCATAAGATTTCTCCTTAGAAAGACTGTCCGCTCGATGGCGGTTTGCCACTCTGCAACAGGTTGTCCAATAATTTATTCATGGTCGCATTCATCTTAATTACATGGTCCATGTTTAAACGTATGAAACCGACTTTCTGCGTATATGGACCTTCCCGGATTTCATTACCGCAATTGTCAATCAACCCGCCGATGCCATCGGCCGTCGATTCACAATGAAATTGGAGCCCTATCACATGGCCGTCGTAAACGAAGGCCTGGTTTGCGCATGCTTCGCTCATGGCAATATGCAATGCGCCACGCGGCATGTCAAATGTATCGCCATGCCAATGGAACGCGATAAAACGGTCGGAAATTCCACGGAATATCCCAGTTTTATGAGCGTCACCGGTTAATGTCACCGGGAACCACCCTATTTCCATGGTTCGGTTCGCATACACCTTTGCGCCTAGAACATCGGCGATAAGCTGCGCGCCAAGACATATTCCCAGAATTTTTTTATTCGCACGTATCGCCCGTTCAATGCATTTTTTTTCATCGATAATCCATGGAAACACCCGTTCATCATGCACGCCCATTGGCCCGCCCATTATAATCAACCAGTCGAAATCATCGGGTCCGGGAAAGGGATCTTTCTCATATATTCGCGTGCCGGAAATCAAAAACCCCTTGTTCCGGGCATATGTATTAAAATATCCAATACCTTCAAAAATGACATGCTGAAGGTAATGCAAACGCATCATGAAATCAACTTCTCATGACGCTGCGCGATGGCGTCGGCCAGTGTATCGAGCGATACGTAGTCATTCTCCCGTGGAAGCCCCTTGCACAAGACCGGAGAAATCACTTCCACCTTCAAATTGGGGATGAGGGCCGCGACCTGCTCGATGGCTTTGCTACTCCAGCCGTATGAACCGATGATCGAGGCGAATTTAAGCTTAGGACGCAAGGCATTGACAAGATGCGCCGCATAGGAAACCAGCGGGTGCGGTCCGACGTGAACGGTTGGAGTTCCGATGACGATGGTCGCCGCATCAACCAGGGAAATGGCAACTTTGCCGATATCAGTGACCGACAAATCGAACTGAGCGACCGAAACGCCCCGCTGCGACAGCCCGACCGCCAGATGTTCGACCATGGCGCGGGTGCTGCCATGCATCGATATAAACGGAATTATGGCTTCGTTTTTCGGTTCTTCCGATGTCCAGTCTTTGTAGGCATCGATAATAAACGAGGGTTTATCATAGACCGGTCCATGGCTCGGGGCAATCAGGTCCAACGGAAGGGCCTGGACCTTTTCAATGTTTTTACGGACTGTGGGGCGGAACGGCATCATGATTTCGGCATAATACCGCTTTGCGGCCTCATAGACCCGTCCGGCATCGGTCACATATAAATCGCTTGTCGCCAGGTGAGAACCGAAAAAATCACATGAAAAAAGGATACGGTCTTCCACAAGATACGACACCATTGTTTCCGGCCAGTGCACCCACGGCGTATACAGGAATTTAAGCGTCTTGTCGCCAAGCGTGAGCGTTTCGCCGTCGTTAACGACATCGACCCTTTCCGCCTGAATATGCAGGTGGTCAACAAGCATGTCTTTACATTTAGGACTTACGACGGCACGGGCGTTTGCATATTTCTCCAGAACAAACCCGATGCTTCCCGAATGGTCCTGCTCGGCATGGTGCGCAATAACGTAATCAATCCGCGGAACATCCTTCAACTGGCGCTTAAGAACATGAAGCATCGCCGGATCGACGGTGTCAAGCAGGGCCACCTTTTCGCTTCCTTCAATAAGATAACAATTATAGCTTGTCCCATCAGGCAAAGGAATGAGTGAGTCAAAAAGCCTTCTGTCCCAGTCTGTTGCCCCTATTTTATAAACATTTTCTCGCAATTTTCTTTGATACATTGAACGCTCCCTTTCTTTAAAGGTAAAAATATTTCTATATTTGAGAATTCCTATTCGGCTTTTTCGCATTCTTTAGCGAATGCACACCATTGATAACATGATTGTGACCGGCAATCTTCGGTATGACCGCATACGCCGCAACGCGCTGATTTGTCATTGGAAAATATTTCCAATTCGTTTCCACAGACTTTGCATTTTTTAATGGCCAGAGTTGGCGTTCTCCGTGAATCAGCTCCGGGGCATTGTTGTACCATATAATTACCTTGTTCCTTGGAAAATATAAAACATTGCGTCTACTCCTGTTCTCCGGGAGTTAATAAATCGAACATTAAAGAAAGCAACTTTTATACCCATTTCTCGCTTAGAATATTCCCCTCAATACCCACAACAACCGATTTTATGGGGATTTTGCGCGATGCTTTTCCCGCGGCTTCCTGCGCAAGCTGCAGAAGTCCGATGCAGCAAGGCACTTGCATGGTCATTACCGTAAGCGTGTTGATCAGCGCTTTATCAACGAGATCCGCCACCTTTTCGAGGTAAATTTCCTTGCCCTGGTCAAGTTTAGGGCAGGCTATTGCGATCGACTTCCCCTTGAGCCATGTCCCATGAAAATCTCCCAGAGCATAGGCAACGCAATCGGCAACCAGTAATACATCGCTTTTTTGAAAATATGCAGCCATCGGCGAAATTAAATGCATCTGCACGGGCCACTGCCTGAGCTCTGAAGGTCGCGCGCTTGTTATGCCATTTTCCTGCGCATCCGGCTTGGAGAAGGACCGTGCTCTGCTTCCCGGACACCCTTCGCCATGCTCGTGCATTACGGAGTGGGTTTCCTTTGGAACATTAATATTGTTTTCCTTTAAATATGCCTCCGCTTGCGCAAAATAGTCTTCCTTGTTATGGAACTTTAAATGATCAAGGTGCGCCTTGATCACGTTAGGACCTTGCCTAACCATGTTGCTCATGACCTTGCTTTCATCATAATCCTCCGCCTCGCGGTCTTCGATGGTAATAGCGCCTTCAGGGCAGTGTCCGATACAGGCGCCCAGGCCATCGCAGAAAAGGTCACTCAGGAGGCAGGCCTTGTTATCGATTATTTGAAGCGCTCCTTCCGGACAATTAGGGATGCATTCGCCACAGCCAGTGCATTTTTCTCTGTCGATGGTAATTATGCTTCTTTTCATGATTTTGCCCTTTTGCTAAAGAGTTATTTTCATTCTCTATAATAAATATGCATCATTTTTGATTTTAATTCCTTGACCTGGGTCAAGAAACATGTTTTTTTTATAGTCACGCTAAAAAGGGCCGACTACATGGATATTGAATTTTTGCTCGAACAATCCGAATTTTTCAAAGGCGTTTCGTCCAAGAGCAAACAGGCTATCGCGGCGATATGTATCAGGAAAACGCTTCATAAAAACGATATGATCTTCAGCGAAGGCGAGAACGGGCATTCCCTCTATCTGCTTGCAAGCGGTAATGTACGTGTATTTAAATCCACGCTCAATGGGAAAGAAACGGTCATCAAGGTCATCGGGCCGGGGGAGTTGTTCGCCGAGGTAGTCCTCTTTGAGCGCGATGTTTATCCCGCAAGCGCCGAGGCGCTTGCAAACGGAGTCGTTTACCTGCTTCCTAAACGTCAATTTTACGAATTGTTAAGTGACCGGGACTTCCGCAACGATTTCATACGCATGCTGATGAAAAAGCAGCGCTATCTCGCGGACCAGCTCCACTCGCTTACGTCGTGCGACGTTGAAGAACGGTTCGTCCGCTTTCTGGCGGAGCACTACGGCACGAAAGACGAATACCGGATCCTTTTGACAAAAAAGGACGTCGCCTCGGCGATCGGGACCATTCCCGAAACCCTGTCGAGACTGCTGAATCGCATGCAGCGCGAAGGGAAAATATCGCTGGAAGGGAAAATTATAAAATTTAAAAACGGGTTCTGGAAGAATCGAGGTTTGTCATGAACGGTAAATCTGATCTCAGGATAATAAAATATGCCGCCTTTTTACGTGGCATTAATGTTGGCGGGCATAAAACGGTCGTGATGGAAGACCTGAAAAAGGCCTTCGAATCCCTTGGATTTCAAAACGTTAAAACAGTGCTTGCAAGCGGGAACGTTCTTTTTGAAGCGCGCAAGGCAAATCTAACGGATCTCGCACGAAAAATCGGCGCATATTTAGAAAAAACATTCGGTTTTGAAATCGGGATTGTGGTTCGAACAATCGATGATATTCAAAAATTGGTTGATTCTTCGCCATTCAAAAATATTCATGTTACTTCTCAAACAAGACTTTATGTTACATTCATTACCGAAAAACTAAGAGGATCGCTTAAAATTCCTTATGAAACTCCAGGAAAAGAAATTAATATTTTGCATGCTTCCAATAACACGGTATTGAGCCTTGTCAATCTTTCCGCAAGCATCGGGACAATTGATTTAATGGGAATTCTTGAAAAAGAATTCGGTAAAAACATTACGACAAGAAACTGGAATACGATTGTGAAGATGGTGGAAAATTCATACGGCGGGAGGGCAAATGAAATCAAATATCCCGAAAAAAATGAGTTCGCCTCATAAAATCACCGGAACAATGCCCGTGCTGTTTTTGGGGCATGGCAGTCCGATGAACGCCATTGAAGAAAACCAATTTGTTAGGGGGTTCAGAAACATCGGTAAGGATATTCCAAGGCCGAATGCCGTTATATGCGTTTCCGCGCATTGGGAAACAAGCGGGACATTTGTAACAGCGATGGAAAAACCAAGAACCATTCATGACTTCAGCGGTTTTCCGGAGGAATTGTTTGCGGTGCAATATCCCGCGCCAGGCAGACCTGAATTGGCAAAAGAAATAAAAAATACCATTAAAAAAACCAACGTCGGACTTGACGAAAAATGGGGGCTTGATCACGGTTGCTGGAGCGTGCTTAAACATCTCTATCCCGATGCCGATGTTCCAATACTACAAATAAGTTTGGATTATAATCAAACGGCCAAATACCATTACGAATTGGCAAAAGAACTCTCATCATTCCGCACTAAAGGGGTGTTGATAATCGGAAGCGGCAATATGGTCCATAATCTGGGAATGGTTGCATGGGACAAGCTAAGCTCCACCGAATACGGCTATGATTGGGCGATTGAGGCAAACGAAAGAATGAAAAGATTTATTCTGAATGGAGACCATCAATCGCTGATTAATTATCAGTCGCAGGGAAGATCGATAGATCTGGCTGTTCCGACCCCTGAGCATTTTCTGCCCTTGCTCTATGCTTTGGCTCTAAAAGAGGAAAATGAAAACGTGAGTTTGTTTAACGACAAATGCGTGGCGGGGTCTTTGTCAATGACGAGCTTGAAAATCGGATAAATAGACGTCCTTATTTTTGCTTTACTGCGTCTTTCAATTTTTGTAATATGTGCCTGGCGCCTGCAAGGCCCAGATTTTCTTCAAGAACCGCCGTGAGCGCGGAAATAGGCTGAAGCAGGTCTTCCTTTGATTGAGCACAAGAAATGATTTTTTCATATTCGATCGCGGCCTGGTCGATGGCGTCGCCCCAAAGACTCATTGCGTTGAATACTAAACCGAGGTCGTCCCACAATTCCGGTTTTTCGGGATCAAGCGCCGGCATCAAATAAAATTGATAGTTTTCCTTAGGAATTCCCATAACGTATATTACCAAAGTAATAAAAAATATTATACTTTATTTGGAGGTGTTTTTATGAAAACAAATTCCGTTTATGCGTTATTGTTTGTCGCCGTCATTTTTTCGGCCTGCGGCTCGCGCCAAACCGTGAAGGTCAGCGAAACCCCCGACGATAAAAAAGGTGCGATTATTTTTTCAGGCGGCGCGGGCGATTCCTACGAAACGGCTATCGTCCTTAAAAGTGCGAACAGGGCCGTCAAGAAACAGGAAGATGCCGTTGCCGGGGAGTACGACTATATAAGCAGTCTCTACGGGAAAAAAGACAAAGAATGGGTTGTTGAAGAGCAAAGCATGGTAAAAGAAAATAATAGGGTCTACGATATGGTCCGGGTGAAAATCGTGCAAAACGATAAAATGCACTTCTTTTATTTCGATATAACCGAGTTTTCGAAAAAGATGCCCACCCCATCCCAATAGGAAAAACGTTCGTAATATTTTTTCCGTCGCATCGGTTTGATTGGCGATTCGAACCATTTATTTTCCGAACATCTTCATTACGCACGTGGCGAGAGGTTTTGCTTCGATAATGTCCTTATTGTAAAGGGCAATTACGTAAAATCCCGGCGACAAAGCGCCTACTCCCAACGCGGCGGGGACCGCGTTTACCCGGTGGACTCCCGGCCCCATTTCCGCATCAAGGGCAACTCCCGCCAATGCGCCTTGGCCGTTAAAAAGCGCCAGCTTTACCCTGGATTGCATGGGAATTGAGAACTCCACCATTGACGTTTTCGACACGGCCCGCAGAGAATAGGCTGACGATGCAAACGTTGGGCGATTTAGTGACCGTATGGCGCTTGCAGCATCGTCGATAAAAACTAGTTCGATGCCGTTTCCCGTGGACAGGTTTCTTGAATATTTTCTGTCAATCGAATCGTTCCAGTGCTCGAACACGCCAGGGCTGGGCAGCCGCTGGGTGGCGACCGCGTGGTTCGGGTCGTAGAACGTGCCCGAAGGCGGATTGTTTGCCTGGGCGGCTTCGACCAAATAATCTTCCGCGCCGGGAATTTTCGGGTACTGAAAGGTGTCGTTGTCAAATTGGAACAGGTCGAAGAGAACGCTTTCAATGGCCACGGGGTCCTGCGAGGCAAACAGGCTGGACGTCCAACCTCCGTTAAACGGAGCCGCGGACCATGTATGCGGCACGGTATCATTGTTATGGTCTCCCTCGTACAGTCCGTCAACGAGATAGACAAGGGTTTTGCCTCCAAGATGCGCGTGCCCCATGAGGTCTACCAATGCGCGGTAGCTTCCCGTCTGGAGCGACTCAAACGCAAGGCTCTGGTGTAAATCATAATAGCCGCTGTCGGTCGGCAAGCGGATAAGCGACCCATAATGGTTTTTTGCGCATGCGGTAATGCCTTCGCCCTTATGGGACTTCATGTTGGCGAGACTGATAACGTAGGTCGCCTGAACATAGTGCTGCGCCACGTAATCCTGCTTTACCCCCGTAGGCCTGCAACTCCAATAAACCGGCGTCGTGGAAAACGCGACTTTTGTGCGGCCGAATTTGCCCGCATGGTCCACATAGTGGACATCGGGAAATTCGGCATGGCAGGAATCATAATATTCGTTTGGATAGTAGGCCGTCGGGTCCCCGACGGAGATGTCAGCCTGGCGCGCTCCAGCGACGTTTATAAGCTGCCTCAGCAGGGCGCGGACAACCTGGGGAGAAGTATTCATGAAATCGAGTTTTCTATTAAGTGAATAAGTCATGCTGTCAACGCAGCAGAATGCGGGGAAATAATTGCAACCGGAGAGGTTTATTTTGATCGCAATTTTTTCCCCGGCGGAATACCCTACATTGCCTCGCCCATGCGTGAGATTAAAGTATCGGAACAATGTGTCCCACGCGGCCGTATCGTCCGTTTTTCCGCTCAGCGCACGGATACTCCGCGACATCATCTGGTCCACAACCACCTGATTGGTATGGTTGCTTTCCCACCAGTGGCCGTCACCCAAGCCCTTCCAATTCGAAACTGCGGAGTCATGCACCCATACAACGCGGCCCGGGTTCGCCCCTCTGGCGTCGCCGACAGGAGCATTGGCCTTTGTCGCGGCGCGGGCCGAAGAATGGGGCATGG
>Ga0182027_10005828_pt1 | contig 18621 bp, 16 predicted proteins | sample 712E1DmetaG_FD_121300 | JGI IMG/M metagenome (GOLD analysis project Ga0182027, IMG submission 121300) | Permafrost microbial communities from Stordalen Mire, Sweden - 712E1D metaG (Illumina Assembly) | ecosystem: Environmental > Terrestrial > Soil > Wetlands > Permafrost | place: Sweden... | reverse complement strand
TTCGGAGGAGCGCTGCAGGCCGTGGCTGCTGGTGATGATCCGGACGTCGTGGCCGCGCAGGCGGAGGTTCTCGTAGAGGAAGCGGACGTGCTCGTTGACTCCGCCGGGGATCGGGTAGACGTAGGGAGTCACGAGCCCGATCTTCATGCGGGCGGCTCCTCGACCTCGTGGCGGTGTGCGGCGGCCATTGATCGGGCCCGGGCTCCCCGGCGCACGTTGAGCAGGCGTCGGGCCAGGCCGGGCTCGGTCTCGCGGTCGGTCGTGCCGGCGGTCGAGCCTTCGGCGAGGCGGCGCGCCTCGCGTTCCAGGAGATAACGGCGCTCGGCCTCGCGCTGCAACTCGAGCTGATGGGTCGGAACGCCCAGGTCGCGCGGAGAGTCGTCGCGGAGGAGGTTCCGCCGGCCCCAGCGCGAGACGTCGCGGGCCTGCTTTCGAACCTGCTGGCCGTAGATCAGGACCTCGCGGACCGCGCCCCAGGTGACGCAGCTGCCGTCTGTCGTCCCGGCCAGGACGGCCTGGCGGTAGTCCTCGGCCACGGCGCCGGGGAAGAGCGTGTAGCCGTCGCCGATCGTGTCGACGGTGTGGGCGTCGCTATTGCCTACGAGCGGCAGCCCCAGCTCCGCGGCGATGCGGGCGGTGGCGGCACGTCCGTATCGCCCCGCGGTGGAGGGGTTGTAGCCCTCCAGGGCGTCCCAGTAGACGAGCGGATCCTTGGAAAGATGGACGCGTAGGATGGCGTGCTTGCGCATTCCCAGAGTGAACGCGGAGAAGGGATGGGGCACGATCGCCAGGCCGCCCTGTTCGTGGATCTCCGCGACCGTCGTCTCGAGGCGCTGGCTGCGCTTCAGGCGCGCCTGCAGGAAGACGCCCAGGAGATGCCCGCTGCGGGTCGTCACTTCCTCGGCTACGACGACCTGGATCCGGCTGCCGCGCTCCCGAGCCAGGCGCTGGCACTCGATCGCCGCTTCGATTCGCTCGTGGTCGGCGATCGCTATCAGGTCCAGGTCCGTGTGGTTCTCGGCGAAGTCGAGGATCTCGGCGGCCGAGGCGGTGCCGTCGGAGGCGATCGAATGGATGTGCACGTCGGCCTTGCCCGGGCGTGAACCCGCGCAGGATCCATCGAGCGAGCTCTGGGGTGATCCGTCGGCCAGCTTCACCGGGCTTCTCCAGTGTTGGTCTCTTGCGCCCGCTGCAGATCGGGCCAGATCGGGTGGAAGACTGCCAGCCACTGCTCCGGCGCGTCGGCTATGACGCGCTCGAACAGCAGCGCCTCTTCCCGAGCCATCGACCGGCTCCGCTCCCGCCTGCTCAACCCCCCGGGCGTCGGAACCGGCCAGAGAACGCCACGATAGCGGCCCGGGCCCACCCGCCGCACGCCCGCAACGTACGCCGGCGCTCCGGTCTCGGTGGCCAGCAGGGCCGGCCCGGCCGGAATCTTCGTCTTCGCGCCGAAGAGCTCGACCGCGAGCCCGCTGCCGGTCAGATCGCGGTCGGCGATGATGCCGATCGGCTCGTTGCGGCGCAGGACCGCCAGCAGCTCGGGGCCCGCCTCTTCGATGGTCAGGATGCGGACGCCGATGACGCCTCGCGTCCTCTTCATGTAGGCCTGGATGCGCTCGTTGCGAAGCGACTCCATCGGGGCGACGACCTGGCCGAGGCGCTGGAGGGCGAGGAACCCGGGCAGCTCGATCGTGCCGAAATGGAGACCTACGAGAATCAGTGCCCTGCGCTCGGCAAGGGCTGCGTCGACCTCGTCCGGCGTCTCGATTACGAGCCGGTTCTCCAGGTAGTGGAAGTCGAAGCGGGGCGCCCGGGCCAGCTCGATGTAGTAGTGGGCGTGATGGCGGAAGGCCGATCGGACGATCGCCTCCAGGGCGCGTGGGTCGGTGGCCGCGCGGTGGTATCTCTCGTCCCCCACGCCGTGCGCGGCCATCCACTCCGCCACGCGGCGGAGGTTGCGGCGGGCTTCGTCGCGGCGGCTCCGGGCTGCCCGGTACTCGATGTTGCCGGCGGTGTTGCCGAGCCACCAGAGCGGGGCGTCCGGCATGCGCCGGATCAGCTCCATCGCGCCGATGACGACGGCGGCCACCGCCCGGTCGGCCACTCGCCGGCGCAGGCCCCGGCGGGCACCTGGGCCTGCCCTGAGGCCGGCCTTGGAGCCGGTTGCGGCGGGCTCGGCCGGGTGGGCGGGCTCGGCCGCCGCCGAGGGGGACGCCTCGGGGCTCATCGACCCTTGCGGCTCCGCGGATTGCTTACGCCGCCCTCTGGAGAGTCGGCGGCACCGGCCGAGCCGCCGGCCCCCGCGGCAGTGGCAGCCCCGGCCGCCTCGGTGGCCATGGCCGCGGCATGCCGCGCCTCGAGGGCGGCCGCCTCCTCGCTTGTCTCCGGCCAAATCGGCTTGAAGATGTACCACTGCTCCGGGGCAGGGGCGATGTGGCCCTCCAGCGCGGTCGCGATCTCCTGCGTGGCGCGGGCGAGATCGGCCGGCGAGCTGGAGGCGACGTGGATCGGATCGTCCGCGGCCGCCCGGAACGTGCCGTCGGGCAGCCGATTGATCGAGAACGGCACTATCGTCGAGCCGTGCTTGGCCGCCAGGATCGCCGGACCGGCCGGGAGCGTCGTCCAGGCGCCGAACATCTTGACCGGGATCCCGTCCTCTCGATAGCCCCAGTCGACCAGCAGGACGAGGCCTTCGTGGCGCCGCAGGGCGCCGTAGACGCCGCGCAGGTTGCGCCAGGAGATCATCTTGACGCCCCAGCTTTCCCGCTGGCTCTCGAACAGCTCATAGAGCTCGCGGTAGGAGCTGTCGTCGCCGACGACGTTGATCTCCAGGCCGTGCTTGGCGAAGCCGGCCGCGGCCGCCTCATTGTTGCCCAGGTGGGCGGCCACGAGGACCACGCCCCTGGACGCCCGGTAGATCTCCAGGAACTTGTCCAGGCTCTTGACCTCGAGCAGCTGATCGACCTTGTCGGGCTTCAGCCACGGCAGGCGCATCAGCTCCATGACGTAGCGGGCGTAGTTGCGATAGGCGGCGCGGGCGAGGCGGCCCGCGGCCTTGTCCTTGGGCGAGACGCCGAGCACGTGCCCGAAGTTGGCTCGCAGCCAGCGCCGTCGCAAGGGGCTCGCGGCATAGCCGATCATCGCCAGCCAGCCGCCGACGCGGTATGTCGGGCCGGCCGGGAGGTGGCCCATGATCCACGACGACGTCCGCCAGAAGCTGAGCAGCGTCACACCCGCGACGTGGGTGAGGAAGGTCTCCTTCTGCAGGCGGTGAGGCGCCTCGAACTTCCTGGTCGCGCCACCGTTCTCCGGTCTCGCCTCGGCCTTCTTGGGTTGTCCGGAGCGAGACCGCGCCGACCCTGCCCCGGGAAGATCGGAGGCATCGCCCGCCAGCGTGGATGAGGCGGCGCCGTCGGAACCGGCGCCGTCGCCAACCTCGGCACCGACGGCCAGACGTTCCTGCGTCACTTGGCCTCGGCCCTCGCGGTCGCGACGCCGCCGCTGGTCTTGTCGCTCACTGTGCTCTCTGCTCCTCATTGCGAAGCTGCGTATGGACGTGCCAGGTTCGTTGGATCGCGGTGATGCTGGCCGTGACGGCGATGATGCCGAGGCCGAGCGCCAGCCAGAGCTGGCCTCGGGCGCCCGCGGCGACGCCGCCGTCCAGGCCGGCCGCGACGAGGCCGATGGTCAGGAGGACAAGCCGCTCGGCGCGTGGCGCGATGCCCACCTCGCCGTGGAGCTTGAGGCTCTCCGCCTTGGCCCGGGTGTAGCTGACCTGGAAGCTGCAGACGGCCGCGGCGGCGGCCAGGACCGCCCCCGCGACGAAGCCGGCGGCCGAAGCCCCGGCGACGATCCCGATGTAGACGGCCCCTTCGCCCCAGCGATCCAGGGTCGAATCGAGGAAGGCTCCGAAACGAGTCACGCGGTTCTGAGCGCGGGCGAGTCCGCCGTCCAGCATGTCGAACGAGCCGCCGAGGATGACCAGGGCCGCGGCCGGGATCCACAGCTGGGCTGCGGCTGTCGCGGCGGCCACGACCGAGATAAGGAAGCCGATGACGGTCAGGGCGTTCGGCGTGAGGCCTACCCTGCCGGCGCCGAGGGCGATGGGCGTGATCGCGCCGCGAACGCGGGCCCGCGTCTTCTGCGAGACGAACGACTGGTCGCCCACGGCTCAGTGCGCCTCGACCCGCTGGGCGGGCCCGGCCGGCATGCCGAGCAGGATGCGCTGTCGTTCGGCTACTTCGTCGAAGACGTTGGGCCGGAGCTGGCAGAAGACCTCGCGGCCGGTTCGCCTGGTTTCCACGACGCCTGCCGCCTTGAGGCGTGAAATGTGCCAGCTCACCAGGGGCTGGCTCAGGCCGACGGTGTCGATCAGCTCGCCCACGGTCGCCGGCCCCTCGGCGAGCTTACGGACGATGCGAAGGCGGTTCACGTCCGCGAGCGCCTTGTGGAAGACGCGCAACTCACGCAGATCGTCCGGCTGGTCGATGATCGTTGCGACGGTGGACCTGATGTGCGCTGGAGAGGGCAAGGTGCGCGACCTCGGTATCTATCGTGCGGGCCCGTGCGGGTCTCCGCTCGGCGGGTCTCCGCGTGCCTCTGTCGAGGCGGCCAGCGCCCCGGACGTGAGCCCATATATAAAGGCCGGTTGATGCTAGGTTGCGGGGGCGGCGGGTGTCAAGCCCGGAACGGAGAGTCGTGGCGGGCACGCCACTTGGTGCGGTCGCGCGGATCGTCCTGGAACTCGGAGGCGAACTCGACGTGCGGGTCCGCTGGCGCGGCGAGCAGTTGGATCGGCGGCTGGGCGGGCTCCCAGGCCCGGCGAAGCTGGTAGCAGTCGCCTCGTGGCCGGTTCGTGGCCTGTTGCCGCCGCGCCGCGCCCGCCGCCGCTCCCCGGGAGTCAGGCGGCGGAGAAACCCGTGGTTTATCGCGGCCTCCCCTAAACTCACGGCTATGCAGCGGCGCTACTCGTACCTGCTTCTGGCAGTGCTCGGCCTCGGTGTGTTCCTGGCCGGCCTGGAGCTGATGGTCACGGCCGTGGCGTTGCCCCAGATCCTGGCCTCCGTGGCCGACTGGACGGACCTGCGCAAGGCCTCGTGGATCATCAACGGCTACCTGCTGGTCTACGTCGTCACGATGCCGCTGGCGGGCCGCCTCACCGACACCTGGGGCGCTCGCCGCCTCTTCCTGGCGGCCCTCACCGTTTTCACCATCGGCTCGTTTCTGGCGGGGATCGCCCAGGATCTCGACCAGTTGATCGCGGCCCGGCTCGTCCAGGCGGTGGGCGGCGGCGCCATCATCCCCGTCGCAACCGCCGCCGCCTCGCACCTCTTCGAGGGGCCGTCCCGGTCCCGGGCCCTGGGCATCATCGGCGCGCTGACCTTCCTGGGGATGGCCGCCGGGCCTTTCGTCGGCGCCGCGGTTCTGGAGACCGTCCATCCCGACACCGCCCTGGCGCAGCTGGGGATCAGCGGCGGTCCTCTTGTCGGCACCGTCTCGCCGGCGTGGCGTTGGGTCTTCTACGTCAACGTCCCGTTCGGCATCTGCGGGCTCGCCATAGCCTGGGCCGCCAGCTCCGGCTGGGACACCCGCCGCGTGCCCGCGCGAGTGGATCTGCTCGGAGCGCTGCTCTTCACCGTGGGCCTGGCCGCGGTCCTGTTCGGGACCACCCTCGTCGGCAGCGGCGACGAGGTCTTCGGCGTGCCCATCGCCCTGGCGATCGGCGCGCTCTTTGCCGCCGGCGTCGTGTCCCTTATCGCCGCCGTTGTCCACGGCCTGCGCCGGCCGGATCCCTTCCTCGACCCGCGCCTTTTCGCCGACCGGGTATTCAGCTCGGCCGCGCTCATCTCGCTGCTGACCGGCTACGGCCTGGCCACGGCGATCGTGGGCGGGGCCGTGTTCGTGGACCGTGTCCTCTACGGCGGTCCGGCGGAGCAGCGAGTGGTGCTCGGCGCCCTCGCCGGGGCCATGGCCCTGGGCGCGCTGCTGTCGGGCTTCCTGACTCGGCTGCTCTCCCTCCGCCTGATGACTCTGGCCGGGCTGGCGCTGAGCGTGGGCGGCCTGGTGTGGATGTCGGCGTGGAGCCCGACCGCGCCGACCGACGCCTTCGCCGCGTCGGCGGCCGTCTTCGGCTTCGGATTCGGACTGACGGTTACGCCACGGTCGACGGCCGCGGTGGAAGCCGCGGGTCGGGCCGCATTCGGCGCCGCATCCGCGACCGTGACCGTGGCGCGGATGATAGGCATGGCTGTTGGCATGGCCGCGCTCACGGCGTTCGGCTCCACCACCATCACGGCCATCTCCAACGAGATCTACGGCTCGGGCGATGCTTACAAGCAGTACATTCCGGCATACCTGCGCGATAGACCGCTGCACGACGGGTTGGTGGCACAGGCGCTCGAAAGCTGGGCCGCCAGCAAGGCGGCCTCGATCCTGGTCGGCGTCTTCCTGGTGGCCGCGGCAGTGACGCTGGTCGCCGTCATTCCGGCCCTGGCGCTTCGAACCCGGAGTGGGCGCGGCGCGGCGAGCGACGGCCCGGCCGAGGAGACGGCGCATGACGAATCGATCCGCTTCTGAGCCGACCGGCGTGCCGGTTACGCGGGCGAACCTGGCTGCCGGCGAATCGGCGGCCCCGTCGGCCGCGCCGACCAATGCCGGACCGGCTCCGGCGACGTCCCCAGCGCAGCTGCCCAACACGGTCCGTGTGGTCTCGTTCGAGGCCGGGGTCCTTCGCGACCTCGAAGGCGACCCGGCGCTGACCGAGCTCAGGAGAGCAGTAGGCTCCGGTCAGGCTCGAGTCTGGGTCGACGTGTGCGAGCCGGCGCCGAGCCTTCTGGCGGAAATAGGCCAGATCCTCGAGCTCCATCCGCTGCTGGCCGAAGATCTGGCCGAGCGCGATCAGCGGGCCAAGCTCGACCAGATCGGCGAGCTGCTCCACCTGGTCGTCTTCTCGCTCGGATTCGACGGCGGCCAGTACTTCGAACAGGGATTGGCGCGATCGCCGGCGTCTTCGGCATGAGCGAGGCTCAGGCCGCCTTCCGCGCCGATGAAGGCCCGGGCTTCTGGATCATCACCTTCGGCAGCATGATCCTGGCTGCGATAGCAGTCGCGGTACTTCGCAAGGTCGACTGGATCTAGCGGCCGCGAGGCTGGTGAGGGTCCGGCCGCTCGGGCGTCTAGCGGCGGCAGCCGCCTTGGTTCGGCGCCGTGCACAGCGGAGCGTCGGGGCAGACGATCGCGTTGTCCTTGGGGTGGGCCTCCGCCTGAGTCGCGGCCACTACGCCCAAGGGCATGGCGACCAACTGCAGCTTCGTCGACGAGTTGGCGTGGCCCTCCGACGTCTGCAGCCAAAGCTGATCCGTCGCGGCGGCCAGCGCCTGGTCTGCGAACGCCGACGTCGGCGGGACGTGGCGGATCACCTGGGTGATCACGTAGATGTGGTTCTGGTTGTCGTTCGTGTAGACCTCGACCCAGTCGCCGAGCATGGCCGCGCCGTTGTTGACCTTGGACTGCACGAGCAGGTTCCAGAACATGTTGACGCGGGCGTGGGCGTACAGGTAGGTGGCCTGCGGGGCTCCGGGATACGCATAGACCTTGCCCAGTGTCAGGTACTCGGCCACGTTGCAGAGAGGGAACTGCTCGTTGGGGGGCGAGGCCACGACGGCATCGTCGATATTGAGAGCCGGTATGGCCACCCGCGTGGCGATGGCATACGTGCTCGTCCCAGACGCGCCGGGCGACGCGTTGCCCGAAGTCGAGGGCGACGCCGTCACGAGTGGCGGAAGAGTGTACGGTTCCGGCGACGCGGACGTGGCGACGTTGCTCGGCGACGGGCTGGACCCGGCCGCGGACGAGAGGTATGCGGGCGAGAAGTAGTTGAAGAGCCCGGCCACGACCAGAAAGACGCCGGCCCCGGCGAGAAGCGCGGGTACGAGGCCCACCAGGTCGCGCAAGAACCCCCGCAGCGATCGAACGAGCCGGCGGAGTGGGCGGGTGATCGGACCGGCGACCCGGGCCGCCGTGCCGGCCAGCGCTGCCAGCGCCGCCCCGACCGGGCGAAGGATCGAAACGACCGCGCGGAACGGCCGCGCGAGCAATCCGCGGATCGCGCCCTGGACCGTGCGACCGAGCGAGCGAAGTCGATGCATTGGCCGGCATCCTAGCAGGCGAATCGCCGGTCCGCCTCGGGTGACACCCTGAGAGGCGGCGCCAGGAACGCGGCCGCAACGCGTCTTCGGCGCCACTCCGCCGCTTGTCCTGGCATCGCCGGTCGCCAAGAAAGCCGATTCCTGGTAACCTCCGGTGCATGGCACGACGCTTCAACTTCATCTTCGCGGCCCTTCTCGGGGTCGTCACTGCCCTCGTGCTCCTGGTGGGGGCGGCGGTGGCGATGCCAGCTCAGCAGACGACGCTGCCGGCGAAGCCCACCTTCGTGGTCCTGCCGACTCCCACGTCGACGCCCCTGCCGATCGTGACGCCTACGCCCACACCCGGCCCCGCCGGCGACAGCCCCGCCACGACGATCGCACCCTTCGGAGACGGCTGAGTCCGGGCACTTCCGGGTACCGGCCGGATAGACTCGACGACCGCGGTGCCGTCTGAGCGTGCCGCCCTGCGCCTCGCGCCCCGAGCCTCGGGCTACCCCTTCAGGACGCCGGCGGCGCTGCTGGCGGCGTTGAGGATCGCCGGGAAGAGCCCGAAGACGAGCGTGGCGATGCCGGTCACGGCCAGGCCGACCCGGAAGAGCAGGCCCGGCGACAGGGGCGGGGCATCCTCGGCGGGATCGCGCATGTACATGTACACGACCACGCGCAGGTAGTAGAACGCCGCTGCGGCCGCATTCAGCATCGCCAGCACCGCGAGGGCCGTCAGCCAGCCCCCGGCCTGGATCGCCGCGACGATGACGTAGGCTTTGGCCCAGAAACCGGCGAGCGGCGGAATCCCCGTGAGCGACAGCAGGAAGAGCGCCATCAGCGCCCCCAGCCACGGACTGCGCCGCCCCAGGCCGGCAAACGTGGAGATCTGGCTCGTGACCCCGGGCCGGCGCTGCAGGGCGGTGATCACCGCGAACGCGCCCATGTTCATGAACGTGTACGCGGCGCCGTAGAAGAGGATCGCCGAGATGCCGCTGTGCTGGCCGCCGGCGTAGGCCGCCAGGCCGACCAGGATGTAGCCGGTGTGCGCGATCGAGGAGTACGCCAGCATCCGCTTGACGTTGTCCTGGGTGATCGCCACCAGGTTGCCCAGGGTCATCGTCAGGGCGGCCAGGACGATCACGATCGGCAGCCAGTCGGCCTTGAGCGGGCCCAGGGCGGCCACGAACAGCCGCAGGGCGACGGCGAAGGCGCCGATCTTGGGACCGACCGAAAGGTACGCCGTAACGGGCGTCGGAGAGCCCTGGTACGCGTCTGGAGTCCAGTAGTGGAACGGCACCGCGGCCATCTTGAAGGCCACGCCCGCGGTCATGAACGCCAGGCCCATGGCCAGGCCTGGGGCGATCGAGCCCTTCGCTGCCGCCTGTGCCAGCGCCGCGGCCACGACGTCGACGCGCGTGCTGCCGGTCAGGCCCCAGACATAGGCCAGGCCAAACAGCAGGATTGCGCTGGAGAAGGAGCCCAAGAGGAAGTACTTGATCGCGCCTTCGGTCGAGTAGGGGTCGTTCCGAGCGTAGCCGGCCAGCAGGTAGCCGGGCAGGACCATCAGCTCCAGGGCCACGAAGAGGAGGAGCAGGTCGGCGGAGCCCGCGACGAGCATCGCCCCGGTGATGGCGAAGATCAGGACCGCGGCGAACTCGGCGATCGGCAGGCCGCGCGGCTGCAGGTAGTCATCGGCGAACATGATCGTGAGGGCGGCGATGGCCACGAACAGCAGGTCCAGGAATGCGGTCAGGCCGTCCACGACGTAGGCGCCCCCGAAGGCGGTTTCGGTGTGTCCTGCGAGCGACAGGACCACGGCCGCCGTCACGGCCAGCCCCATGAGCGCCGTAGCGATGGCCGGAGCGCGCCGCCCGGGCGCCGCGATGTCCACGAGCAGCACCGCCGCGGCCGTGAGAACGGCCCAGATGATCGGCGCCAGGGAGCCCAGGTCGGACCAGTTCATCTAGTTCTCCTCTCAGCCGCCGACCGCTGAGCCAGCGGCCACGAGGAAGTGCTGGACCGGGCCGTTCAGGAAGTCGAGGATCAGGCTCGGGAAGAGCCCGAATACCACGATCAGGGCGGCAAGCGGGGCGAGAGTGGCGAACTCGACCCGGCTCATGTCGGTCACGTGGTCGCCCAGGCCCGCCAGGAAGTCCGAGACGGGGCCGAAGGCGACGCGCTGGAACATCCACAGCAGGTACGTCGCCACCAGGACCATGACGATGATCGAGGCGACGACGATTCCGGGCGCGTAGACGAAGGACCCGACGAAGACCAGGAACTCGCCGACGAAGCCGGAGAGCCCCGGCAGCCCGGCCGAGGCCAGGATGAAGAAGCCGAAGACGGTCGACCAGATCGGCATCGTCGCCGACAGGCCGCCCATCTTGGCGATCGATCGGTCGTGGGTGCGCTCGTAGACGACGCCGACCAGGAGGAAGAGCCCGCCCGTGATCAGGCCGTGGTTGATCATCTGCAGGATCGCGCCCTGCAGGGCGGTGGCGGTGAAGACGAAGATGCCCAGAGTCACGAAGCCCATGTGGCTGACGGAGCTGTAGGCGATGAGGCGCTTGAGGTCCGGCTGGACGATCGAGACGATCGCGCCGTACACGATCGCGATCACGCTCAGGACGATGATCGGCCAGGCGAACGTGTGGGCCGCGTACGGGTAGAGAGGCACGGCGAAGCGGATCAGGCCGTATGCGCCGAGCTTGAGGAGGACGCCCGCGAGGATCACCGAGCCGGCCGTCGGGGCCTCGGTGTGGGCGTCGGGCAGCCAGGTATGGAACGGGAACATCGGGACCTTGATGGCGAAGGCAAGGAAGAGCGCCAGGAAGGCCAGCAGCTGGAAGTTCTGGCCGAAGGAGCCGGCGGCGGCGAACGCCTGCAGCTTCTCATAGTCGAAGGCGCCCGCCCACGACCCGGTCGCCGCCTGGTACGTGAAGGCCGTGGCCAGGATCGCCACCAGCATCAGCAGCGACCCGACGAGCGTGTACAGAACGAACTTCATCGTTGCGTAGATGCGGTTCGCCCCGCCCCAGATGCCGATGATCAGGTACATCGGGACCAGGACCAGCTCCCAGAAGATGTAGAAGAGGAAGAGGTCGAGGGCGACGAAGACGCCGATCATGCCGACCTCGAGGACCAGGAAGGAGATCATGTACTCCTTCACCCGGAACTTGATCGGCCCGAAGCTGGCCAGGATGCTGATCCAGCTGAGCGTCGTCGTCAGGACGACCATCAGCACGCTCAGGCCGTCGACGCCCAGCTTGTACTGGATGCCGAACGACGGGATCCAGTCGGCCGCTTCCGTGAACTGGAAGCCGGCCTGGGTGCGGGCAAAGGCCACGAGCAGGATCAGGGACAGGACCCACGTCGCCAGTGCCGTTCCGAGGGCCGTGCGGCGGATCAGGTTGGGGTCCCCGGAGGGCAGAACCGCGATGAGCACCGCTCCCAGGAGCGGCAGGAAGGTGATCAGGCTCAGGATCGGCAGGCCGGACATCGTCGCTCCTCTTACCTGGCCGCGATCACGAGATAGCCGGCGGCCACGAGGATCAGGCCGAGGGCGATGCCGAGCGCGTAGTTCTGGACCCGGCCCGTCTGGACGCGGCGAAGCCACCCGCCGGCGCCGGCGGTGACGGTGCCGATGCCGTTGACGGTCCCGTCGACGACGGTCCGATCGAACCAGAACGCGGCGGCGGCGAGCTTGCCGCCCCACTCGACGAAGAGCTTGTTGTTGATGTCGTCGAACCACCACTTGTTGAACGAGCCCTTGTAAAGCAATGCCAGGCCGCGCCGGGCGCTGATCTCGCGGACCTGGTCGGGACGCGGCTGGGCCCGCAGGCCCAGGACCGGGATCTCGACGCCGAAGAGCCGCCAGGCAAGCACGATTGCCACGGCGACGAGAGCCGTCGTCCCGATCGCCAGGGCGCCGTCGACGCCGAAGAAGTTGTAGGCGGCCTCCGTGTGGCCGCTGGCGGCGATCGTGCTCGCGAAGACCGGCGCCAGCCACTGGTGGAGCAGGCCCGTCTCCGGCGGGAAGCCGATCGCCAGGCCCAGCAGCGCGGCCGGGATGGCGAGCAGGATCAGCGGCCCGGTCATCGACCGCGGCGACTCGTGGATATGGTGCTCGACCTCGGGATCGACGTGACTCGGGCCCCAGAAGGTCATGCCCATGAGCCGGAACATGTAGAAGGCGGTCATGCCGGCGACGACGAACCCGATCGCCCAGACCCACAGGAACCCGTTCTTGAACGCGCCGCCCAGGATTTCGTCCTTGGAGAAGAACCCGGACAGTGGCGGAACGCCGGAGATTGCCACCGCGCCGACGAGCATGGTCGCGTACGTGATCGGGATCTTGCGGGCCAGCCCGCCCATCTTGCGCATGTCCTGCTCGCCGTCGACGGAGTGGATGACGGAGCCCGAGTCCAGGAAGAGCAGGCCCTTGAAGAAGCCGTGGCTCATGAGGTGGAAAATCGCCGCCGTCCACGCCCCGACGCCCAGGGAGGCGAACATGTAGCCGAGCTGGGAGAGCGTCGAGTAGGCCAGCACGCGCTTGATGTCGGTCTGGGTGAAGGCGATCGAGGCGGCCAGGATGGCGGTAAAGATGCCGATCGCGGCCACCACGACCATGACCTCGGGGGCGGCTCCGAAGATAGGGTTGCAGCGGGCGACGAGGTATACGCCGGCGTTGACCATCGTCGCGGCGTGGATCAGGGCGGAGACCGGGGTGGGGCCCTCCATAGCGTCCGGCAGCCAGACGTGGAGCGGGAACTGGGCGCTCTTGCCCACGGCACCGCAGAAGATGAGCAGCGCGATCGCGATCTGCCACTCGTGGGGCACGCTGCCGAACTTCGCGAAGACGTCTTGCATGTTCAGAGTGCCGAGTTGAGTCCAGATGGCCATGATGCCGAGCGCGAAGCCCATGTCGCCGATGCGGTTGACCAGGAAGGCCTTCTTGGCCGCCACCGCCGCGGTTCGGCGCGGGTACCAGAAGCCGATCAACAGGTAGCTGCACAGGCCCACCAGTTCCCAGCCGGCGAAGACGAGCAGGAAGTTGTCGGCCATGACCAGGAGGAGCATCGAGAACATGAACAGGTTCAGGTAGGCGAAGAAGCGCCACCGCCCCGGGTCATGGGCCATGTAGCCGATCGAGTAGACATGGACGAGCATGCCGATCGTCGTAACGACGATGAGCAGGCACGCGGTCAGCGGGTCTACGAAGAGGCCCATGCTGGCGTTGAAGCCGCTGGCAAAGCCGTTGGCCGGGATCCACGTCCAGAGCGTAATGCCGGCGCCCCCCGTCCCGAAGGGTGAGGCGTGGAGCAGGGCCATGACGGCCACGATCGAAGCCACGACCCAGGACGCCACCACCGCCCAGACGGCGATGCGGTGGGCGTCGTCGGGGTAGCGGCGGCCCAGCAGGCCGGTCAGGACGAAGCCGCCGAGCGGCAGGATCGGGATGAGCGGAAGGAGCGCGGTCATCGTCGGCTCACTGACTCATGGAATCGTATTCGTCGACAAGAGGCGTCTTCTTGTTCCGATAGATCGCGATGACGATCGCCAGGCCGACCGTGGCCTCGGCCGCGGCCACGGCGATCACGATCAGGGCGATGACCGAGGCGTGGACGTGGAGCGGCTTCACGAATGCCCCGAAGGCGATGATGGTGAGGTTGACCGCGTTGAGCATCAGCTCGATCGACATCAGCATGCTGATGGCGTTGCGCCGGGCCAGGAAGCCGAAGGTGCCGATGGCGAAGAGCAGGCCCGACAGGACGAGGTAGGAGTCGAGCGAATTGCTCACGACCGATCCTCCTTGTCGGCGGGCGGCTCACGCCTGGCCAGCAGAACCCCGCCCACCACGGCGGCGGTGAGCAGCACGCTCACGACCTCGAACGGCAGGACGTACTGGCCGAAGAGCATCGTGGCGATGTCGGACGTGGCGGTCCAGGCCACGGCACCGGTGGATGGCCAGGTGGTGGTCAGGACCGTGCCGGCGATGATCGCCGCGATCACGACCGCGGCAACGGCTCCAATCCAGGCCTGGGTCTGGAAGACCAGTCGCGTGGGGGCGTTCTTGGTCTGGGTCAGCATGATCGCGAACAGGACCAGGATGCTGATCGCGCCGATGTAGACCAGGACCTGGGTGGCCGCGAGGAGCGGATTGCCGAGCAGGACGTAGATGCCGGCCAGCGAGGCGAACGAGGCGATCATCGCCAGACCGCAGCGAATGATGTCGCGCATGGTCACGACCAGCAGCGCCGAGCCGAGAAGCATGATCGCCAGCACGACGAACAGGACGTCGTCCCAGCGGACCGCCGTGAACGGGAGAGTCTGGCCTATCGGCATGCCTCCCTGCCCTCCTCGTCGTGGATCACTGGTGCTCGGCTCCATTTCCATCGCCGGGGGCGGCGGCGAGCGCCGGCGGGAGTGCCGGCAGCCCGTCCCCGGGGTTCGCGAGTCGACCGTCGGCCACGGCGTGGGCGAGCCAGTCGCGTTCGCGCCGGATGTAGGTCACTTCGGTTTCGCCGCCCATGGCCGCCAGGCCGATCAGGTCGATCATCGGCTGGGACCGGTCGATGTGGGCGAGCTCGTTGTCGGGGCCGCCGCGCAGCGCGTCGTACGGGCAGGCGTCGACGCAGATGCCGCATAGGATGCAGCGGCTCTCGTCCACGTCGTACTTCTCCAGGACGCGCGGCTTGGGCATGAGCGCGCCCGTGGGGCACGTCTCGGCGCAGCGGCCGCAGGAGACGCACGGCGTGTCGTTGAGGCTCATGTCGAGCGGCGTCGTCACCAGGGTGTCGAAGCCGATGCGCATGAAGTCGTAGCAGGCGGCGCCCACGACATCGGCGCAGACGGCGGCGCAGCGGCCGCAGTCGATGCAGCGCGACGGCTCGCGCAGGATGAAGGCGTGGCTGTCGTCGCGGATGTAGTCGTGGTTGGCGCCGGTGAAGCGGTTCTCGGTGACGCTTCTGAAGCCGGCGCCTTCGTTGTGGCGAGGCTCCAGCGTTTCGAGCGTCGTCCCGTACTCCAGGCCGAGATTGCGCAGGTCGCAGTAGCCGATCGCCTCGCAGGTGCACTGCAGGCAGCGGCTCGATTCGGCCATGGCCTCGGTCTGGGGGTAGGGGATCTCGTACTCGACGTAGCTCCTGTTGCGGTCCTCCGCCGGCATCGCCTTGAGGCGGTGGCGGGGTTCCTTGGGCTCGTCGGTGTAGGGCGTGATCGAGAGGAACTTGAGCTCGGGCTCGGCGAGGGTCTCCCGTGCGCGCAGCTCCGAGAGGTCCGTCCCGCGCAGGAAAGCGTCCACGGCGTAGGCGCAGCGCCGCCCCTCGGCGATGGCCTGTACCACGGTCGCGGCTCCGATACGAACGTCGCCGGTGCCGAAGACGCCGGGCCGGCCGGTCTCGAAGGTGACCGCGTCGGCCTTGAGCCTGTACCTGGCTTCCTCGATGCCCTCGTTGCCGGGTCCGATCCACGACAGATCGGGACCCTGGCCGATGGCGAGCAGGACGCGGTCGCACTTGATCACGAACTCGGTCCCCGGCGCGGGCTCGGGGCGGCGACGGCCGGAGGCATCCGGCGCGCCGGGGCGCATGCGGATGAACTCGACGCCTGTGACGCGATTCTTGCGGTCGACGATGACGCGCGTCGGGCCGGCCTGGAAGATGGCTCGAGCCCCTTCCTCGAGCCCCTCGTGGACCTCGCTGGCGGCCGGCATGTCCTTCATGTCGCGGCGGTAGACGAGCGTGACCTCCTTCGCGCCCTGGCGGACGGAGGTGCGCATGCAGTCCATGGCGGTGAAGCCGCCGCCGATGACGACGACGCGGCTGCCGGCGTGGCCCGGATAGGGCAGGCCGAGAGTGGCGATCTTGAGGTATTCGAGGCCGTCGATGACGCCGTTGGCGTTCTCGTTTTCAACGCCGAGCTTATTCGTGTCGTAGCAGCCCGTGGCGACGATCGTGGCGTCGAAGCCCCGCTCGCGCAGGTCGTCCAGGCTGAAGTCGCGGCCGAGGGCCTGGTTGACCTCGAGGCTGGCGCCCAGGCGCCAGACGGCGTCGTACTCGGGCTCGAGGACGTCCTTCTTGGGCAGGCGGTACTCCGGGATGCCGTAGCGGAGCATTCCGCCCGGCTCGGGGTCGCGCTCGAAGACGGTCGTGTCGTGGCCGGATATCTGCAGGTAGTAGGCCGCCGCCATGCCGGCCGGCCCGGAGCCGACGATGGCGACGCGCTTGTCGGTCCGGGGCTGGGTTTCGAACGGCAGCGGCGGCTCCATGCCGTCCTTCTGCGCCGCGAGCACCACGTCGCCGGCGTAGCGATGGCTGTCGCGGATGGCGATTGCCTCGTCCACCTCGTCGCGGCGGCAGTGCTCCTCGCACGGTGCCGGGCAGACTCGGCCAAGGATCGAGGGGAACGGGATGGTGCGCTTGAAGATGCGCGCCGACTCGCGGAACTGGCCCTCGGCGTTGGCCTTGAGGAAGCCCGGGATGTCGATGTGGCTCGGGCACTTGTTCTGACACGGCGGCAGGCAGTAGGCGTTGTGGTCGCTGAAGATCAGCTCGAGGTTGGTCCGGCGCAGCCGGCGGACCTCGTCGGTCTGGGTTCGGACGACCATGCCCGCCACAGCTTCGCGGGCGCACGAGATCGTCGGATGATCCTCACCCTCGACCTCCACGACGCACATCCGGCAGGCGCCGAAGCCCGGCAGCTTGGGCTCGTAGCAGAGCGTGGGGACGTCGATGCCGTTGGCCCGGCAGACCTCGAGGATCGTCTGACCCTCGGTGCCGATGACCTCGCGGTCGTCGATCGTGAGCTTGATGGTGGGCGTCGAAAGCGGGCGCTGGGGGGCTTGCGCCGTGATCAACCGCTCGGCCGGCGAGTCGTTGAGCGGCGTGACCGTGTCGCGCGGCGCCCTGGCGTCGGGGCGGCTGTCGACGCGTCCGGCCCTGCGGTTCCAGACCGGCTTTTCGTTGGCGGCGGGCCGCAGGCTCTTCACCGAGGGGGCGTTGGGCAGGGCCGGCAGAGGGCCGGGGGCGACGACGGGCGGCGCCGCCGGGAGCCTGCTGGCGGGCATGGCGGGCGGGGCGGGCATGGCGGGTTTCCCGGCCGGCGGGGTGGCGGGCGGGGCGCTCGGGCTGGGTCGGAGGTTCGGTTGACGCATGGGACGCCTCAGGAGACGGCCCGGGCGCGAGAGGCTGCCATCGGCTGGCAGATCCCGGCGGGGCACGTGCTGCGGACGATGTGGTCATCGAGCTCGTCGCGGAAGTACCGGACGAGGCTCAGGAGGGGCAGCGTGGAGCGGCGTTCGTGGTCGCACAGCCGGCTGGCCACGATGTCCGCGGAAAGGTCGGTCAGGCGCTCGATCTCGTCGCCACGGGGCTGACCCTCGCAGAAGCGCGCCCCGATCTCGGCCATGCGGCGCAGCCCGATCCGGCAGGGGATCGTCTTGCCGCAGGCCTGGTCGGCGCAGAAACGGGTCAGCACCGACGCGAGATCGACCAGGCAGACGCGCTCGTCGACGACGACGATCGAGCCGGAGCCCATCCATGCGCCGGCGGCTTCGAGCGCCTCGAACTCGTAGGGGGTCTTGCCGGCGCCGGGCGGGAGGATGCCACCGGACGGGCCGCCGACGAGGAACGCCTTGACCGTGTGGGGCGCCGGAACGCCGCCGGCCAGGACCACGATCTCGCCGATCGTCGTGCCGAGCGGAACCTCTGCCAGGCCGGGATTGACGACCGAGCCGGAGATCTGGACCAGCACGGTGCCCGCGCCCCCTTTGGCCGCGGCCTCGAGGTACGTGCCGGGGCCGCCGGTGATGATCCCCGGGACCACGGCGAATGTCTGGGCGTTGTGGACGAGGGTCGGCTTGCCGTACAGGCCTCTTGTCGTCGGGTACGGGGGCTGCTGCTCGGGCTGGCCGCGGTGACCTTCGATGCCCTTGAGCAGGACCGTCTCCTCGCCCAGCATGTATGCGCCCTGGAGCGGCTTGACCTCGACGTTGATGTCGCGGCCGCTGCCGAGGACGTCGTTGCCCAAGTAGCCCGCAACCTCGGCCTCGCGGATCGCGGTCTCGAGCGTGGCGATGGCTTCCGTGGCCTCGGCGTGCAGCGCGACGATGATGTCGGAGGCTCCCACTGCGACGGCAGCGATGGCCGCTCCCTCGAGAACTGCGTAGGGGCTGCGCTCGAGGAGGACGCGATCGGTGAAGACGGCGGGATCGGCCTGGTAGGCGTGAACGACAACGTAGCGGCGGTCGGCCGCCGTGAGGGCGCAGGCGCGCCACTTCTCGCTCGTGGGGAACCCCGCCCCGCCACGGCCGCGCAACCCGGAATTGGCCAGGACCGCCACGATCTCGCCCGCGGTCATTTCCTTGATCGCCTCGGTCAACCCCTTGAAGGCGCCGGCCGCGACGGCGGCGTCGAGGTCCGTTGGCGCCGCGCCACTCGCGCCGGCCGCGCCACTCGCGCCGGCCGCGCCACTCGCGCCGGCCGCG